>TARA_R110000764_G_scaffold116029_1_pt1 | contig 24784 bp, 40 predicted proteins | sample TARA_R110000764 | Tara Oceans TARA_R110000764 (sample SAMEA4398111) | marine metagenome | biome: Polar Biome; feature: [SRF] surface water layer (ENVO:00010504); material: water (ENVO:00002006), including particulate matter (ENVO:01000060) such as... | depth 5 m | reverse complement strand
GATTGCATGGAGGTCATGCCAACACTTGATAAGGTTGACGCGGTTGTGACCGATCCGCCTTATGGGATAGGGGCGGATAAACACGCAGGAAATAAAAAAAACGGATGGACGCAATGGGATGTTAAAAATTGGGACAATAAAAGGCCATCTAAATCAATATTTGATAAAATATTAAATTTTAAAAAACCAAGCATAATATGGGGGGGTAATTATTTCACTGATTTTTTACCCCCTTCCATGCAGTGGTTTATATGGGATAAAGGCCAAAGAAACTTTTCTCTTGCTGATTGCGAAATGGCTTGGTCAAGTCAAAATAAAGCATCTAGAGTTTTTTCTTATGCCAGATCAAAGGCTCTCGGAGATGGGAAAGTTCATCCAACACAGAAGCCGATTGCACTTATGAAGTGGTGCATAACGCAATTACCAGACGAAACAAGCACAATACTAGACCCCTTCATGGGTTCTGGCACAACAGGAGTCGCCGCAGTTCAAATGGGGCGCGAGTTTATCGGCATAGAGTTAGACGAGGACTACTTCGAGATAGCGTGCAAGCGTATCGAAGACGCACAACGACAGGGCGACATGTTCGTATAAGGTCACCACACCATGATTTACAATAAACTCCTTACAGATCAACGTGAAAGCGTTGATACAGTGCGCGACAGAATGCGTAACTATAAAAACATACTCCTGCAATCTTGCACGGGGTCTGGTAAAACTTACATGGCTATGGCGATGATTGAAATGGCCTATCATAAAAGCGCGGGTAATATTATTTTTACCGTACCAAGAAAGGCGTTATTAGACCAAACAAGTGATTCATTTAATGGCCTCGGAATAAATCATAGTTATATTGCATCTGGGAAACCGTTTAATAAATATTCACGTGTGTTTATTGGCATGATTCCGACAATGGCGTCACGGCTTGACGAGCTACCAGAAGCCAAGATATTATTTATTGATGAAACACATTATGGCGATGGCTACTTAAACAAGATTATCAACCATTATAAAGCGCGTGGGACATATATTATTGGATTATCCGCAACCCCGTGGCGTTCAAGCGGAAAAGGGTTAGGTTGCTATTATGATAACATGGTAACTGGTAAATCAATGCGATGGTTAATTGATAATAAGCGATTATCCGAATACCGATATTTTGCGGGTAAAACTGCGGCTAACTTTGACCAGTTGCGAATCACGGCGGGAGAATACAACCGTAAAGACGCGTCCGAATACATGGAGGGAAATAAAGCGATTATTGGGGATTGCGTGCGTGATTACAAAGAAAAAGCCTATGGCAAGATTCATGCAGTGCGTTGCCAATCCGTAAAACATAGCGGAATGACTGCACAGGCGTTTATGGATAACGGGGTAACTGCTCGTCATGTTGATGGTGACACGCCGAAAACCGAATTAAAACAAATTATCATGGCATACGCTAGGCGCGAAATTAAGGTACTTACTTTTTGTGACCTTCTCACATTCGGTTTTGATTTGAGCCAGTACTGCAACGGCATGGACGTTTGCATTGAGAGTGGCGATGACATGAAGCCAAACAAGTCACTAGCCGAATGGATCCAGTTTATAGGCCGTTTTTTGCGAATGAAAGACGAACCCGCGTTAATATTTGACCGCGTTAATAATCATATTGAGCATGGTATGCCCTGCGCCGAGCGTGAATGGTCGTTAATGGATAGGGTGCAAGGTAAACGCGGTGGAGAGGATGCCCAACTAATCAAGACTTGCAAGAACTGTTTTGCTATATACAAACCGAGGTCAAAATGCCCAGAATGCGGGGAAAAATCAACAAAAGAACGCAAGATTGAAACAATTGACGGCGAATTAGAAGAACTAGACCCGAGGGCGGTTAAAGCAATAGAAGTCAAGGAGCGCAAGCAGGAACAGGGGCAGGCGCGAACACTTGAGGAATTAATTGCGGTTGGTAAATCTAGGGGAATGAAGAATCCTTATGGTTGGGCGAGTCAGGTCTTAAAGGGTAGAAGAAGATGATCATATTCTCAGCCCCAACCGAAAACATAACGCAAGCAAAAGAATATATTAAGCGCAACGGATTCACAAAAGATGACGTGCGCTTAATAAATGCAAATAATGGAATTGAAATAATAACAAAGGACGGATTAAACCCATGGACAAAACAGAAGCACCAAAGTCTGAGCGAATCGTACAAGCGGAGTCGCTTATAGAGTTATCCCGATTGGGGGCGCGGGTGTTTAGGAATAACACAGGCATGTTATACAACAAAGACGGAACACCTGTGCATTATGGTTTGTGTAAGGGCTCAAGTGATATCATTGGGATATATAAAGGACGTTTTCTTGCGGTTGAAATAAAGGCAACAGGAAAGCGAGTAAAGCGATGCAGTAATCAGGAGAGATTTCTTGCCATGATTAACGAACGTGGCGGGATAGCGTTTGAATGTGACGATGCAAGAAAAATAAAGTTTATCCTTGACACGTTTGATTAACTAACTTATATATAATGAATATGATTATTTGTAATATTGTAATCATGTGCATTTTTCCTTTAAGTGTTAAAGAAGTGAATTGCTGGCAGGCTTTTCGCTTCTTTTTTATACCCACCCCGAAAATAAATAAAAAAGGGTAGTAAGCAGGAAAACTGGATGCGTGTTGTTAACGAGAGTGGCGGGATAGCGTTTGAATGTGACGATGCAAGAAAAATAAAGTTTATTCTTGACACGTTTGGTTAACTGTTATATATTTGTATTGTTAATAAATAGAGTGTAAACTCTAAAACGTATATGAATATTTGTAACCATACAATCATATCAAATCCTTTTGTTAAGGGTTAAAACTACAGAGGTGAAGAGCGGGAACTCTCCACCTCTTTTTTATACCCACCCCGAAAATAAATAAAAAAACTGCTTGACGGGTTTTAAAAAGCGTTATAGATTATCTTTATAACCACAACAGAAAGATAATATGATGACACAAAACACACAACACACACCTGCGCCATGGTGGGTTGACCATGAAGCAAACCCCTTGAAGGTGAGGAGCGAAAAAAGGCTTGTTTGTTTAATGCAAGGAAGGTTGGGCGAGAAACACAGTCGTGACTTAATGGAAGCAAACGCCAACCTAATCGCCGCCGCCCCTGAATTGTATTCCTTGTTGAAAGAGTGTTTAGACGGTGTTGAACGCGGATGTCACGAATGGAACAAAGAGGCTCGGTCTGCTTTAGCAAAAGCGGAGGGCAAACTATGACACAAGCACCAGAATCAGAAAACGGAAAAGATAGAGAGTTTAATATAATTAACTATTCGTCATCTGAGGCCAAGATTAAGGGCGGTAACGATAGAAGGTTCACTGTATTTATTAACGATTCAAAGGGGGTAAGATGACAATAGATCACCATTACGACATAGAACAAGGAAGCGATGAGTGGCACGCATTACGTAACGGGGTATTAACGGCCTCGGAAATGAAGCTAATCGTCACACCAACGCTTAAAATCGCCAAAAACGATAAGGTGCGCTCTCACGTTTACGAAATAGCCGCGCAACGAATCACAGGCATAACCGAATCAACCGCTGAAACATGGGATATGATGCGCGGTTCGGTTGAGGAAGTTTACGCACGTGAATATTACAATAAGTATTATAAGAAAACAACGGAATGCGGATTTATAACGCGTAATATGGGGGAATACACATTAGGTTTTTCACCTGATGATTTAATTGATGATGATGGATTTATCGAAATTAAATGCCGTAAACAGAAATTCCAAATACAAACTATCGCTGCAAATGAAGTGCCAAAAGAATACATGATGCAAATTCAAGACGGTTTTTTTGTATCGGGGCGTAAATATTGCGACTTTATCCAATATTCAAACGGCATGCCCATGTTTGTTAAGCCAGTTGAACCAATCGCAGAATATCAAGACGCGATTGCCGAGGCCGTGAAATTATTTGAGTTGAGTGTTTCTGAAATTACAGAGCAATACAAAACCAATGCAAAGGGACTAATTGAAACGAAACGTCACGCAGAATTTAATGGTGACATGATGGAAGAAAGCGAATAAAATGGATACAGAAGCAATTAAAAACGAATGCGAGCATGTTGTGTCGTGTGGCAACCCAGTATATTTAGATGAAAAGACACTTGTTTTTTTAGAGAAGAACGGTCATGTCGCCCATTATTTTAGGCTGTTATATCGTGCTAAAACTGAAACAGTGATTCTCGCGCCTAAGGACAATGCAACAAAGAAGGATAAATAAAATGGATACAGTAGACGATTTAACAAAAGTATTAGAAGCAAAAAGCGACCAATTGAACGCGGCTGATTTAGCAGGCGTTAAACGCCTTGTGATTACAAAGGTCACAGTTGGGTCAACAGGAAGCCAAGACCACGTAATTCATTATGAAGGTGGTGAAAAAAGGCCATATAAGCCTAGTAAAGGCATGAGTCGCATCATGGCTAAACATTGGGGCATTAAACCGTCTTTACACGTTGGAAAACTTTTAGATGTTTACAATGACCCAACGGTTATTTATGCGGGTAAAGAAGTTGGTGGGATAGTTATTTGCGGCATGTCTGATTTAAATTCGGAAAAGACAACCGAGAAAGTCGCAATAGCTCGAAGTAAGTACAAAATGATTAAAATTAAAAACATATCATCTGATGGTGTTGCGGTGGTAAATACAATATCGGACGAAGACTTGAAAAACTTCACAACACGCATGGACGCTGTTGAAACAGAGGATGAGTTAAAAGCAATTGGTGCAAAGATTGGTGAAACTGATTATTGCGCGGATTCTAAGGCTAAATTAAAGGCGCATTATTCAGGACGTTTAAAGCAATTGCGTGAAGTTGTTTTGGTTGAAGATGATGACGAGGGGATTGTTTGATGGGGGATGTAAAGCGTATTGATGCGATTGAAGCTTTTAACCTTATAAAAGACAAGCTCTATAACCCAAAAAATAGAACCCGCGATGATTGGCGTGAAATACTGGATAATTGCGAGGCTGTTATCGCTGAAATAGAGGACACTCAACGGATGCGCTTTGCCTTGGAGTTTTACGCAAATGAAACAAATTGGACAGGTTGGCGTTACGCCGATGATAATGGTGTGTCAATTCACGTTGTTCCCGTTGATGATGATTGCGGTGATATAGCCAAACAAGCTCTATCCGATACACCAAAGAAAAATAAATCAATTCATTGAAAAAAACTATTGACGCTATGACCAAAAAACATAAAATATAAGGAGAAATATTATGGACTCAGGAAAAACCATTAAAGAGCTAGGGCTTGATAGGTACGAATTAACACAAATCAAAGGGAATGACCTGATATTTTTGCACAAGGATATGTGTCCTTCCCAAGAATCTGGCGGATTTACGTTTGCTTGCCTTGAATTCCACTCGCAAATTTTGGGAGCAGGGGTTGATGAGATTAAATATGAGGTTATATTTAGGGGGAGCACCTTATATGACGGAGTCAGGCATTTTTACTCTGGGAGCGAAAAAACTGATAACTATGGTTATTTATACTACTTAGATATACCAGATTACATTCTTGCTTTGCAGGTTTTGGACGACATGCAAGTTTCAAAATGCAAAGATGTCAGGGATGCGAGAAATCTATAAAAAAACTATTGACGGCAGTGTTAATCTATATATACTCACTACATAACCACAACAGAAAGACACAAAATGAATTACTCAATAAACGAACTTCCAACAGATAAAGACCTTAAAGCAGGTTTAAAATACTCACTAACCGAGATCACAGAGGGCGACAGTCGTAATACCGTGATTGCGGACGCAGAGGACTATTACCGCGATAAGGCCATTGATAACGGCGTTTATGGCGATGGTGAACAAGAGGTGGTTCTTGTGGTAACAGATTGTGACACCGAGAGAGAATATACCGAGGTTATTACGTTAACATGGTTTGCGGATGATTTTAATGAAGCGCGTGAACATTCAACACATTGGGGGCTATAATGAGAATTTTAAGCACGACACCATGGGGATTTGACGACACACAAGAGGTTTTATGGTTGTATTTTCCAGAGCCAGAAGAAACACCCGATAAAGAGCAGAATAACATGCGAACACTATTCACAAAAGCGAATATTAAACGCGCGGTAATGCGTAAGGCGTTGGAGGTGGTGCGATGATTGATTACATGAAGCTATCCGTTTACGTGGGAATATTGTTATTCTGCGCGTGTTTTTGGGTTTTGCTAATACTAGGAATTATGGAGGTGGTGCGATGAAACACCTATTAAAAAACCCATTGGTTATAATCGCTATATCAGTCGCAATTTCATACACCGTTATTAAACCAATGGCACAATATGAGGCAAAAAAAACAATTGAATACGTCATGCGATGTGAACAATTATTAATGCGCGGTAAGCTTGAGCCGATTTGCGCGGGTTACTTGGCTTATATTGGTTATGATGTTGAAACACAGGCGACCATCTATTCATCCACGCCATACGACCCGAAACAGGCGAAAGAAAAGGTGTTAGCGCAAACGAGAGAGATTGGAGTAAAGCCATGAAATTAACTAATGAACAGATTGATGGGGCGATTCATACATTCAAGCATATGATTGGAATGGATTTAGAAGGTCATTATGTAGCTAAATTTGAATTGGATATAGCGATTAAAGCCCTTAAAATGGCGAAGTCGGACGGGTGGCAACCGATTGAGACTGCGCCTAAGGATGGGACAAAAGTAATATTAAGGTTTAAAACGGATGAAGGTAAAATTGAAGTTTTGGATGGATGGTTCAGACAGGACGGCACGGAATACAAGAACAAATGGGAAAGAATAAGCAGTAGCGCAGACTCTTATAGTTATTTTAGTTTCGGAAAAATAACCCATTGGATGCCGTTACCCGATACGCCAAAGGAGGGGGAGTGATGGATGAATCGAGCAAAAAATTAATAAAATCTTTGAATAATATAGCGCACAAATTAAAGGTTATTAAAAAGCGAATTGAATTGAAAAAAACAGATAATGAAGACATCAAACAGATAGGCGAGCTGTTAACCAAACTAAAAGAAATACGGGGCGGAAAATGAGTGATATATTTTTATTAAATATTAATGGTGGTAATATTCTCATGGACAGCGTGGGAAATAATTAAGGTGAACAAAAAATGAGCAATTACAACAGATGGACAGATCCGCAATTAAAATTTCTAAAGGATAACTTGGATAATAACACGTATGTCGAGCTTGCCAATATAATGACTGAAAAGTTTGACCGATTATTTACGCCTTCAATCCTATCCTCAAAAGCTAGGTTGGCGGGTTTTAAAAAAGCTGACAATAAAACAAAATGGACAGTTGAACAGGACGATTATATTAAAGAGCTTCGATTGAGTAGCACGCCAGTTATTGACATTCATAAAATGGTCAATGAAAAGTTTGGTACTGATTATACAGATAGCTCTGTAAATGCAAGGGCGGCAAAGTTAGGCTATCATTACACAAGAAAAGTAATGAGTAATATTGTTAGTGAAATCGACCCTATAACGACAATAGAGGGCGGTGTGGCGTTTTGCGATTCAAAACCAACCGCTTGCATGTATATGATTACAGGACGCGCTGAGTCGCATGTATGTGGCAAAGAGAAGGTACATGGTTCGTATTGCCTTGAGCATTACATTCTAACACATATGCCGATACAAAGCCGAAAAATTACAGACGAGATTGCGCGAAAACACGATATAGCCTATAATAGAGGTGACTACAAGCAACAAAAGGAGAAAACACAATGAAAAAAACATTAGCACTATTGGCGTTTATGAGTTCTTGCCAATCTGTTTACGCGCAAGGATTCGGAAGTATGCCCTTTGAATCATGCGGTAAAACTGAAACCGTTCGTAATGTATTAATTGAGCAATTTAATCAATCATCGACATTCAAAGGCTTAAAGGGTTCAATTCATCTGGATGAACTTTTCTATAATGAAACGAGTGGCACATATGCGTTTGTTCGCTCTAACATTGAAGCGGGCGTTTCGTGTGTCCTATCAAGTGGCGCACATGGTCAAGTTACTGAAACGCCCGCGGTCAAGGTTAAACCAAACTTATAAATCTATCAGGTTATACCCCAACGTGCCGTCATGTCGTTCATTAATTGTTCTGGCGTGATGTGCATGTCCGCGAAGGTCGCATGTGATATCCATAGCTCACCGATATTCTGATGACCACCACCCATGATTAAACGGCCACGGTCAATGTATGTGTCGTTGATGTCCATGTTTAATTCCAATGCATTAACACCGTCATTTAACCAGTAATTCAAGAACCCGTTTTTAAACTCGGCGATAATAGCAATGCGCGTATTTCGGTAATCGTTCCCGCTTGCGCCTACAACTTCTGACGCTGTTGTTCCTTCTCTGCCGTACCAACGGTTTTGACCAATACTCTGTAAGAATTTATTGACTGCGGTTTCTAAGTCGCCTGTTGACGTTGTCCCGAAGGCAAATATGTCATAGTTATTAGCACCGTCAGGCGCAAGCAAGTCGAAAACACCATAGACAGTGCAGTCCGCAGGGATGTTGGCGTTCGCTATTAACCGCTCTGCTCTTTGATCGACAATAACACCACCACGATTATCAAAGGCGGTTGCGTCATAATCAGGATAGAATGATGTTGAAACGACATCAAACGGCACACCGTGTTTACCAGAGACGCTGACAATTTCCGTACCATTATTATATTCAATATTCGCAATGTTCGCACGGAAACCGACCTCAATATCAGGCACAGTCGATGCAACATCTGTGAACACAGGAGGTGTAAACTCTTGCACTTGCCAGTTATTAACCTCAAATGTTCCTGTACCAGTAACTCCGTCCCTTATTCCAAACTCAATGTAAGGTGTAAAGTTTGTTGTATCTTCGGTTTGATAAATATACTCAGTTCGTGACGTTTGAAAGTCGGCCCAAGCTTGGTGCGCCCAATCATCAAGAGAGGATTCTTGACGCATATCATAAGACGAAATAACAACTGGGTTACCACTGCGAATCATGCGTAACTGGAAGTATTCCCAACCGTCCCAATCGGACAACTTAAAGCTTGATATGAACTCATATAAACTACCATCAGTTCCAGATGTAACTGCATCACCGCGAATACGGAATGTTGACGCACCCGATACAGGAGTAATGACGCCACGTAAATGACCAAGATCAGTATCAACAGCCATGGTTGCCGAACCAAATAATATATCCATATGATAGCCATCTGGCATCGTGCCAGAAACAAGTGCATCTTGTGAACCGCCAGAGCCAGAAAGGGCAGGGTTTGTATTTAATGGAGTGCCAAGGATGTCACCATTAGAGAACGTAACAGCCTCTAAAACCGCACGAGAAACAGCATATGCGCCATCATTGGAATAATGAATACCGTCAACCGTGTAGTTACCTAATGGACGTTTTATAGCTAGGTCAGAGAAATATTTATTGGTATCAATGTTGACAGGATAATTCGCAACAATCCATTCATTCACTTGCGCGTATAAATCATTGACCGCATTGCTTGTTGGTGCTCCACGATATGGAATTTGATAAGGGATAACAGTTGCCCCTGTTGAACCGAGGACTGCATAGAGTTCTGTTAATCCAGTTTTATATTCCTCAAACGTCTTTGTGCTATCATTAGTTCCTGCATCAACGAAAACAAAGTCAGGTTCAAGAGGTAACACGTCAAACATATAACGGTTCAACATATCATCAATCGTATCACCACCAATCCCAACATTGTAATATTCAAAGGCTTGATTCGTTGCAAGGCGCACATAATTCATTGCACCCCTTGAACCATAACCACGAATCGTTGCGCCCTCGGTATGGTCACGATAACCGTTATCTGTAAGGGATGTTCCGATTTCAACGATACGCGAACCAACAGGGATAGAAATTCCTTGAATATCAGGCGTAAACAAAAAGCCCCCTAATGCAGTTGAGGATAGCACGCCACTTAATGGTAAACTTAATGTTGTCATTCTAATTCCTTTTTAATTAATCTTATTCTATCCCGTATTTGGATATAATCTTTCGCAAATTCAACATGGACTGGACACGAACCTGCTTTGACTTCCATAACCGCTCCTCTAGTTTCTTTTTCGCCGTATTGAACGAGGTTTGGCAAGAGGGCTTTTGTACTTTCTTTTGTGTCATATCTATATTGATCCTTCGAGCAAGCGGTTAATATAAGCATCATCACTAGGCAAACGCCTGACTTTATTTGATTTCTCTTGTATCTGTAAGTTCCCATTTATCGTTTCCAACTTTCCTGCGTTGCAAATTGCCAATTCTATATTCCGTCCCTTTTGAATGAGAAAGTGTCTGTGAGTAACATAGATTGTAATAATACCCATTAACAACAATGCAAGGCCAATGTATTTCCTGTATGTCCATAGTAGTTTAATCATTCCATTACCATTTCAGGGCGAATAGTAAGTCTTGAAACCTCGCCATATTTCTTATGGTATGTTATCACATTTGCACCCCTTTTACTACCGTAACCTCCGCGAGCAGAATACGCATCTTTTGGCGCAAGCGTTGGATGTTGCTCAATCGTCATCATCGCATTCTCCTTTAAGTGTGCATGGTGTAAATGACCGCAATGCCCGTAAGAGTATTTTGTGCGCCCGTATATATCACGAAACATTGACGCGAAAACTTCGGTTAATCCCGCAAGGTTCTTTTTGTGACCATGATGGAAAAACAAACTTGTATCACCCCATTCAAAGGCATAATACGGCAACCCGCTGTTATCAATTGTTACACGTGGCTCGTCTTCAAACATTAATGTAAATGCAGTCCTGAAATGAATAGAGGAATACTCATTATGATTACCCTCTGCTAAAATCACATGCACATGCTCATGTTTAGCAAGCATCTTATTGATAATGATTCTTATCGCACGCATACCAACATCAACCATATTAATGGGGCGCGCGCTTGTATCAAGAACATGACCGCTCGCCGCAGTTGTGCCTTCCATGTTATCCGCATGAAGAAAGTCACCAAGCTCAGCTAAAACACCAACCGCGCTATCAGGTGATTGAGCCAAGGCAGAATCGAACCACTTGTCTATCAATTCTAATGCGATTTGTTCGTTATATTCTGTGCCAACTTCCATTGCATCGGATAATTGCCCAATATGATAATCAGTGACCACATAGCAGCAGGCCAAGTCATCATTGGCATTCCCTAGGTAGTCTTTTGGTTTTTGGCGTGGAATAACATCATCAAGCCTTTCAATGGCTTCATTAAGTAGGTCGTCGAATTTTTGTTTTTCAAGGTCTGTTTTAACCCATTCAATCGCAACAGTCTTTGTGCCGTCTTCGTGGTGCTTGTATAGAGTTGAAAACCCTTTGACGTTGTGATTGTCGGGAACATCATAGCCTTTTTCATTAATCATCTTCTTGGCTTTTGTGACCCATTCACGAACGGTTCTATCAGGTCTTCCAATTAATTCAGAAAGGGTTTTTGCATTGTATCCGTTTTCGCTAAAAGCATCCATAACACTTCTTGCGTCTTCAATTGTTTTTGGGTTTGATATCATTGTGGTTCTCCTTGTTGATTGTGAAATAACCGTACCACGTTAATGATTATTTAACAATACCCGATAACCTGCCGTTTTTTAGCTCGTGCTGAACATCGAAACTAGGGCATGCCTTGGCCGCAAATTCATTGTGACCGTGTATTGTCGCTTTTTTGTAGTCTGCATGGCATATCAATAACAAGGCACGCAATGAACGCCACTGTTTTTCTGTGAAATTATCCTCGGCTTCCATGTTGCTATCAACACCACCAACCATGCAAATTCCGATTGACCCTTTATTTTTCCCTCTTGTGTGCGCCCCTGTTCTTTCAATATCGCGCCCGTCTTCAATCTCACCGTCACGCCGAATGACTAAGTGATAACCTATATCTGACCAGTTGTTAGGCGGTGATGTGTGCCATTGTCGCATCTCTTTTACCCCGATGTCCATTGTTGGGGGGGTTGCTGAACAGTGAACAATAACCTTGTTAACCAACCTCTTGGCAGGTGTGCGCCATAACCATTTAAACATCTGTATTCCTTTTCGCGTTCGTCCTTGCTATTGCATAGCCTATTGTATGTGGTGACAATGCGCCTATAATCGCGGCAGTGCCTATAAGGTATTCATGCCCTTTAATTATGGCGAAAAACCCCATTGACGCACCAATAATAAGTGTACCAACAACAATCCAAAATTCGCTTGTTTTAATTCCCGTTTTCATCTCTTAAAATCATCCCTTTAAATGTGGCAAACTCGTTTGATAGTTTGTGCAAGGCCTTCTCAAGATTGGACTGCCTGTGTGCAAATTCTAGCTCGTTATCTCTTATTTTTTCATTGATATCTTGACCGTCTTTATTCGTAAAGCGGTTCACTGACATCGACGCCATCTTGTCATCTAAGTTTCTTAGGTTCGCATAGTTGTTCTCAACAGCTTTGACCGCCCCAGAAACAGCCGCGGCCATAACCGTTATGGCTTTCGTGTTTTCTGCTGTTGCGTCATTCACGCTTTCTAATGACTTTTCAACGCTTAATTTCAATTCTGAAACGCTTTCAGATACACTTTGTATATTTGTGTTTTGTGCGCTTTGTTGTGAATCATATACATACAAAAGAACGGTTACAAGTGCCACAGCTATTATCCAAGGATTATTAATTTTCTCTGAAACTGCGCCCGCCTTTTTATTTTCGAGAACGTCTAAACGGGCTTGTAATTCATTTTTTTTCATTGTTTTTGCCTATTCCGACCTAACTAACAGGCTCGCCGTTGTAACTTGCATTTAATGCGCTCATGTTAAAATTCCCTTATGTTAGTTTAAATAATAGCAAGAAAAACGATAAAACCAATAGTCATAGCAGATATTAATTCCGCAATGCTTTTATTATATTCTACCCTAAATCCATACCAATAAGCGGCGGGGTACAGGATGGCGGCAGGTAACGCCCAAAACCCCAACGGCAATGTCATGATAAGACCCTTTGTACCCATACAAACCCAAGAATAAAGAGGGTTATATATATTTCCACCAAGGCGCGTATAGATAGGGCGTACAAGTTTTTCTAATGTTTGTACGCGCGGTTCATCTGGGGAATTTTCGTCACGGTTATGATCGAAATATCCTGTCATGGAATAAAAAGTCCCATGCCCGAACTCAAAACCACGCCATGCAATCACAAACGCTATCGCTAAACTCCACCACGTATGATCGAATAATTGAGTTGACGCTAATGTTATAGGTACTGCAAACAATAACCCCCAAACGTTTTTAACGTTTAAGAAGTCACTACCTGCGGCGCGGCCTAAAAACATCATTATCGGGATTACTAAAATGCTAAACATTAAGACTCCTGATTTCGTCACGCCATTCTTTACGTTGCGCGACTAACTCTGGATTTTCTTGGTCGTAATCAGATAGGGCGACATAATCGCTATTAATTAATAGTAATCTTAATTCTTGAACGCGTTGGCTGTCTATCGCCTCTTGACTTGGAATTAGTGCCTCAGCTTCTGCATCCGTCAACTCGCGCTCTGTTGTTTCGCCTGTTTGTAAATCTAATACTGTAATCATCTTAAAACTCCCATGAAATTGATGCTGAACCATTATTTAATGCCCCTGCCGTTACACCTAAACGCAATACACCAAGCTCACCAGAAAGGGTAATAGAACCCGCTGTCTGATAGGTGAAACCAAAGAGAGTGCCAAAAACGCCACTACAAACCCACGTGTCATCCTCTTTCCTATTTAAAACCAGTGACCCACTGATAGCCCGCGAAGCAACCAGAGAGTTAATTTCAAAACCGTTTGTAGGTGTAGCGGCTAACGTGCTGTTCCCACCCGCGTAAGTTCCTGATCCGTCATACCCCGTCACTTGTGGGGTAACGCCTGAACCGATTTGAATAATAGGGTTTGCGCCCGTGTTCAAGCTAACTTTATCTAAGTGCAAAGTAACACGATTAACACCACTTGGGATACCTATAAAGTCAACAGCAGAACCACTGGTTGTCGCAACGGACGCTTGCAATTTAATTGATTTAACGCCATTAAGCCCCGCAGGTGTAACAGCCTTCGTTGTGTCAACCCCCGCGATAACTTCTGCATCGGTTGCAAGCTCTACAATGCCTTTGACGGTTTCACTTGCATCTGGTGCGCCGCCCAAAAGACCTAAATAAGCCCAGTTTGCGTCATCTGCTTGCGAGGGTAGTGCGTTTCCAATATTGTCATTAATAATTGATCCATATAATTCATATGTACCTGATTTTTTAACTACACTGTTTGTATGATATTCTTGTGTTGATAAAAACTCGCATATTCCCTCTTGTTGGATATATTTGATTTGATATGCGTTAGCAAATTGCAACGCGTTAAAATCTTGAAACGCAGGAATTTCACCGCCCGCAAGTGCCGCGTCTGCCCAACCGTTTTCATATGCCGTTGTTTGGATAGCATCCAAATCTGTTGTATAAACTGGAGTCCCCGTAGCAGGTGAGCCAAACTCTGTTATTCCAGTGCCGCCCGCTCCAGAACCAAATAATTTTTGTAGTTTTCTTGTAAGTTTTGCCATTTTTTTTCTCCTATTGGATAATATCACGTTTCGCGTTCATGAAACTACCGTCTTTTGTTAAACCTATTGTCGAATCGTTAAAACCTATAATGTAACTTGGTATGCTTGTTTTCGTTGCGTCCGCGAATCCGAAGAACTTAACTCCGCTTATTGCCTGTAGTCCAACACCAATAGGGCGCGGAAATACTTCTTTTTGCAATGCCACGCGGATTAATGTTGTGGATGCATCACCTATTAAGTATGTCATGGTCATGTCATAGTTATCTTTTACAACAACATCACCACCAAAGAAGTCAAAGATACTCGCAGATATTGACTCAAACGAATGATTCGAATGATTTTGCACGATTTTTAGCTTTAGCAATGTCCTATATGTTTCGTCATTTAACGCTTGTGTATTCGCAACGATGTCCGCCGCGTCAACAAAGAAACCTGTTTTATCAGGTGATACCGCGTCATTAAATCCTACTATCTTTGGGGAAGTGCCGCCAATATCCATAGCGTCTGCAAATCCAAAATAAGTATCAGGAAATAATTCACCAATGAAAAAACGATCTAACCCAATATATTTACCTAGGGTGTCTAATTGTTTTCCAACCGCCGTGTCAATATCGAACCCATCCCGAACATCGAACATGATGCCATCCATAAGAAGTGTATCCGCAACCGCATCAATATGCGCCTTTGCTTTTGGCTTGTTGTGGTATTGAATTATCAGTAGATTAACGTAGTAATCAACCGTTGCTTTTATATTCATGTTTAAAGCTCCGTAATCGTTATGCGTGATGCGTCCAAAGTCCATTGAGCGTCAAGCGTTGGCGATTCCAAATAATCAAACCATGTCACGCCGTCATCCGAAATTTCAACATTAACAGCAACACCGCCGCCACCATTATCATTAATTGATTGGGTGGAGATGGTTGTAATTGCGGATGTGTTTGATGATTCGCCAATGCCATATAAAAGAGATTCAACTATCCCCGCCTTAATCTCTGCTTGACCAAACGAAGCCCCCGTAATCGTTGGCTGTATATCAAAACGAACATATAAATCCGTTGATTCGGGGCGGTCAAATCTAGCTGTAAATATAGCCCCGCTTTCTGTTTCTATATCAATCAAAATATCGCCCGTCATGTCAGAGCCGCAAGATTTACGCCTAAATATAGTATCCGCGATTTCTGTATTTGCACCACCTTCAACAATTAACCACATACCATGCGCGGGGATTCCGTCACCATCAATAACGCTCGTTATGTTTTCGTATAGCTTACCCGCTGTAACACCGCTTATATTTAAGACAGCACCAAGTAACCCGTTAATATACCCACTTGAACCCAATGAAACGGATTGTTGCCGTCTCACACGTAATTGCGCGTCTGTTTCTTCATTTTGGCCTATGGTTGTTGGTGCAGATGAGTTATCAATATCCGTAACACCCAAAACGATAGTCACCGCATTTTGTACCGTTCCAACCGTAACATTAACAAGTCCAACCGTTTTTGACCTGAATGGAAGGCTATGTGTCCCCGCCGTTAATTCAACCGTATCAATTAAGATAAACTCATTGCCTGAATCATCTTGAACAGTAAAACCGATGCCATCAACATCATTAAACGCCGAATCAAGGCCGTCTAGTGCGACTGTTCTATCAACAGTAATGTCAACAGGGGTTATTGTATAAGAGCCACCCTGACGCACTATATTATTGATTTGAACGCGACTATCTAAAACGGTTCCAACCGCATTATCTGGGTCGAAACTATTGTAAATACCAACTAATAACTCACGCAAATCAGTTGATATTTGTGTCGTTATTCCAACCACTTGACCGTCTGGGGAATTTTGGTCAAGATTTATATCTTGTCCATATATATCACGAAACAGCGTTTCAAGTTCCGCTCTTGTTTCGGCGGCTGTATTAACTGTTAATCCGTTTTCATTTAAAATATCAACCATTTATAATTCCAATTCTAATTTATCTTCGTATGATTTGCTATAGACCGTTTCAACGCTATATTCTGCCGTGAAAGAACGACCATTTAAGAAAGTGTCAAACGATAATATGCCCGTGACATCTTCTGATTGCTGTATGATTCTTTTTATATCAAGCTCTAGTAATTCACGCTGCCCCGTGCTGCCCAAACGATTTAGCCAGTCAATGCCCGCTGTTTGGTTAAAAAAGCAATCATTAACCCACGAATTAAGGCGTGTTTTTATATTGAGACCGATTGCGTCATTTTGCGCTATGAAGTCAGACTTTCCGCGTCCGAAATTCCAATCCCCATTATTATCTAAATTTCTAAACTTCATGATCCACCTATCACTATTCCGTCAACAACCGTAACCTGCGTGAATGTTCCTGACGCGCCATTACCTGCGTGTATTGACCTTCCACCAGATTGTACCATATTCGCGTCTATGTTCATCACCCCTGAACCGTTACCCGTCACAGTCCCTATGACCGTTAAACCACCCTCTACAAGCATATTATCCGTGACTTGCATATCCCCGTTTTGCTTAAACAGTGTTGCTGTTGTTTCTATTAGGCCATCCACCAAGTCAATGAGGCTGTCACCGTTGTGACTTAATCGTATTCCGCTAGCCAAATACGATGCAATGCTATCCGTCAAAGGCCTAACCCCAACAAGGCAAAATCCATCTGATAAGTCATGCAACCTTGAAGTCGCAGGTATGCCGCCATCCCCAGAGTTTAGCCAAGTGTCAATGTCTCTATCATTAAACAATATCAAACAGTTATCGCCCTCTGTTATAGGCATAGATATAAAGTCACTCCCACCACTAAGAACAAAAACGGGGCATTCTAATAATAACGGGTACTCTTGTAGTGTCTTTACGTCATCAATACCAATATCCACGACTTGTTTCATTGCAATCTTAATTGTTGCAAGTTGTGTGGATGAATCAAACGATTGAACAACGCCAACCTTTACACAATTTAAACCCATGTTTATTTTACGCGCTAATGCGTCATAAATATCTATTCGATTTGGTGTGGATGGGTTTAATGTCATGTTTTCACCGTTTTAAATATTTTGCTTTCAACCAAGAAATCAATGGTTGTTATGCATTGCCCGCCAACCGCTTCAGATATAACGCCCTGATGGACTAAACCTAGGATTTTGTAAACACCATTATACACAGGTTCTATCTCTGATTCTAGTGTTGCAAACTGGCTTATTGTTAAACGTGGTTCAAATAGCGTCTGGACTTGAATAATCCCCGCTGTTCGGCGTGGCGTTGTAAGTATTCCCGTTTCTTTATTAACGACAAGTAGCTCGCCTTCTATGCCCTCATTTAATTGTAAGGCAAATATTCGGTTGTTATCTATAAACACTTTTCCGTCTGAATACTGCTTTAAAAGCTCGTACGTGCTACCGTTTAATGTGACAGGTCGTTGTAACACTTCTGGGAAATCACCGATAACAGCTTGTTTTAAACCCGTGAATGATGACGATAGAAACTCCAAAACATCTTTAACTGTTTTACCTTTTTCAAGTGTTTGATAGGTGTATGTATTCTTTACGTCCCAGTCGCCATCTTTACCCGTGATGTGAGTTGTAATATCCACACCTTCGCGGCTTGAATATGCCTCGAATATGCTACCTTCAAAAAGCAATGAAAGATTATCATAACCCGCATAAAACCTTATTTGTTTATTTGATTTGTCGTCAAAGAAATCTTGAAATATAACATCACGTAATGCCTTACCAAGGTTTTTAATTGATAGTTGCATTGTGTTCAAAGATGACGAATAACGGCGCGTGATTGTGAAATTCACAGTAAGCGGGGGCGTGATAACGATTGTATCCTCGCCCTCGCGTCCTATTTCAATTCTATATGTGCGCTGTAGCTTACCCATAAACGGCGGCCTCTATTTCCATAACATCGTCAGCGGTCATAAGGTACATTTTTGCATAACCTGCTTCAAAGTCATTGATTCTGTATGGATCAACGCCTTCTTTTGTTGTGCATAATAGCCCAAAAGGAATCTTGTTTCTATAAGCGCGTAACATATTAGGGCTTGCAACAACACGAACGCCGTACAATCTAAAGCCTTCGTATGAAACGTCCATGAACCACCCTTGCTGCGAAGGCATATAACGCATAGACAGCTTTATACTTTGCCCCGCGTTACCCGTTAGCGTCATGTTTTGGAATGCGTTATCCGTGATTCTATCTATAAGCTTCATTGAACTACCCCCGTTTGTCCTAAGTCTATACCCTGAGTCGAGTCAGGGTTTGATAAGTTCCGTAGCTCGTCTTGCGCCTCAGAAACTATGCGGGCTATCTCCACAGGATCAATTAAACCACCACCTGCGCCGACGACAGGTGGGAGTGTGTCGGGTATAATGGGGGCTTCCACACCACTAATGGAACCGTTACTCCCGAAATCATCAAGCTGAGTCGCCGCGCGGCCTTGATATTCATCGCCCGTTTCTTGGTCGTAATCAAAAGTCAATGTGCCTTCTGCAACGGTCAAAACCTCTGCAAGCCTGATTTGTTTTAATGTAATTGTGAAATTACTTATTGTGTTGCTTTCCTCGCCTTGATAAGCGGTAACGCTCTCAATAGCCATGTTGTTCATATACTCAAAAGGCGTTTGTAAGCTAACTAGTATTTTTTGCTCCATAAGAGATTTAAAATACAAATACGCCCCTTGCTGTTTTGACCCAGTGTTTAACAAATTCCTAACAACCGCGTAATAATCAGTTGCCTTGTTTACGGTTTGCGATGTTATGTTTTCCAGTGTGTCCGTAATGCTTGTGTTGTCGTCACTGGCTAGGTTTATTAAGCTTTGTGCTGTATCAGTCAATTCAGGTAAATAAGCGTTCAGCGTGGTTAATTTACGCACAACCGTTTCAACATTTAACAACTCGTCCGATTCAGGTTTATAAACCAATTCGCCAACATATGTATTAAGCGTTATTTTCTTTGGCTTAATTGCTATATGGTCTTGAATCGTGCTGTTATCCTCTAAAAAGTGATCTGTAATCTCACTCTTTAAGTTGATAGTTGTTTCGCCTTCAATATCGAAAATAAAACCACCAAGTCCAAAAGCGTTGGATGGTTCAACAACATAGCGATTAATTGCGCCCGTTAATGCGCTTATTGGTGATACCATTATCTAATCCCCGCTTGTGATACATTAGGAAGTTCGCCCGCAATAGATTTGTTTTGTTGCATCTCTATTGTTTCAAAAACGCTTTCCGTTAAGTCTTTTGCGTCTGCGGTTGATTCTATGTTTATGTTGTTGGTTGTGTTTGTTGTTGCCGTTGCTGTGCCACGAACATCAAGCCATTGTTTTGCTAGAGCCTCCATAACCTGCGGAGATGCTCCACCGAAATTAACAGACTCTCTAATCTCTGGGGGCGTTATATTCTTTTCGATAACATCACGGGCAGGATAATTAGGGTTTGGTCTACCATCAACAGAAGCTTCTATACCGTTTATGATCTTCATATTCTGATCTGCAAACCAGTTTAAGATTCCGCTAGCCTCTTCGCCTATAAGCTTATTAGATATTACACCAATCTTTTTTCCTATGATGTCATACTTTAAGGATATATCCACAAGCTCCTTATTTAAAGCCACACCCAAAGCCAAATCTGACTCGTTTAATTTAGGCAGAGAGAATAAATCCTTATACCGCGCCTCTGTTTCGGTAATCATATTAAGAAAAGCCTTGGGCACTCCAACGTCTTCGAAAAGCTTTATTTTTCTTCCATTGGATAAACCCTGAGAATCATCACGCCACGCAACCCTAAGCGCATCCATAAAGTCGGGGAGGTTTCCGATTGACTCGAATGGAACTCCAAGCATAGCAAGAGATCCCGCCGCCCCTTGACCCCATTCGACATCCACCAAATTGCCCGCAAGAGAGTTCATAGTCTCTAGGGCTTGCTCCCATTCAATAAAAGGGTTAGTCCCAACAGCAACATTAGCCAACGCCTGCAAATCTCCAGTTGTTTGCTGTGATTGCTGTGATATATTTGATAATGTTTGCGCCGCGCCAACGCTGTTAAAAGCAAGGGCAGTTAATGCGCCCGCCCCAACGGCCGCAACACCCGCTACACCCGCAAGCCCGCCGCGTAGCATGCCTATTTTATCTGAAAATTGGTCTAGTTTTTTGTCATCGACATCAAAGCCTAGAGCCATAAATAACGAACCGATCTGCATTATTAACCCTCCTTGTTTAACTCAACATCTGCACTATTATAATCATCCTGATACGACTCATAATCAAGCATACCCAAGACGATCTTGGTTGGGGATTGCAGTATTTTAACTGGATCACCCCCGCAATAACCAAGTTTAGCCAACTTCATAGCGACGAAAAGAGCGGTGTCGTTTATTTCTGTTTCGGGCTTTCGTCTTTTGGTGACACCATCATTTGTAGTCCTTGTGAGAACGCAAAACGAAGCCCTACTTGAAAAGGGGAAAGGTTAATCTTTGCACACTCTATACATATCTGAATAAAATCCTGCCTAGCCTCAACCTCTTCAAAGGTTTCTTTTGTTATCTTTTCGCCAGAACGGGTACACCTAGATAAACAAGAGTAAAGTGCTTCCCTAACGTCAGAAGACCCAGAAATAGAAAACGCCACCCGAACAAGGTCACTAAAATCTTGTTCGCCCTCCTCATTTTTCATTCCCAAAGAAAACTTGTTACCCGCGATATCTTTTGATATTGCGGATTGTAATGATATGGTACTCTCCCAATCCGCAGGATTAACAACAACCTTTGCGCCTGATGGTGCTTTAAACTCCATTATTGCGCGCTTCTTTCGCTATCTGCAAACATGATGTTGTAAACTGCAACACCTTGCTCCGTGTCGCCTGATACGTTTTCCTTACCTTCAACAGGCTTTGTAATAACCCCGCCTTTAAGTGTGTAAACGTCACGTACAACCCCGCCTTCGCCATCCGCAACACGGATAACAAATTCACCAAAGGCAAGCTCAGTCGAACCAAAATCGGCCTTCATTGCGGCGATCTTTGATTGTAACAAACGGTCATCATTTGAACCACGAATTAAGCGGATAATAGCATTTGCATTACGCCCTTGTTCGTTTTTCACATAGATTGTATTTCCGTTTTTACCCGTTTTCATTGTTACCAAGTCATTCGGGAATGTAACGGCGGAAATATCATCATCCGCAAAGTCATTGAATACACGGTCAAAAAGTGTAAGCGTTCCATCTGATACTAAATTATAAGTTGACATGTGTTATATTCCTTTTCTATTAATCGTTTATCAAAACAATAACGTCTGATGTGTGAATTGCGCCTGCGCGTTTAACCGCGATTTGAACTAACGGGGCTTTACGCTGTTCACGCTGAACAGCCTCTTGTTGCGTAATAGGCAATGAATAAACGTAATAACCTTTATCCAATATGTTTTGTTTGAAGATTTCAGGATCACCAAACGTCTCAGATGATGTCCATGAACCACCGCGAATAAAGCGGTTGCGAACGAACCTGTCTAAAACGGTTGAATATGCCGCCTTTAATCCGTCCATGCCCTGTTCAGTTTGTGGCACTTTTGTATTCGTTTGGCGTAAGTGATTAAACCCGCCTGTCTCAAGTGCGAACTTTAAAGCCAAATCAGAATAAACATTATCAAAGTAATCATTACCACCTGTTGACAATACACTTGCAACACCGTCATATGAAACATACAAGTCACAACCCGCAATTTCTGCTTGACCATATAGAGTTTGTGTAATGCCGTCATCGGGCGTAATAGTTGCCAATGATTTCAAGTTCATTGTTTGCGCCGTATCAGAACCAAAGAAGTTTACGCTATGTGCGCGTCCTGCATATGCGGCGTTCATCAATATAGCGTCTTCAATGCCCGCTGTGTAAACCTTAAAGCGTGTCTTTGTGTTTGTTGCCTGCTGAATATCAGTTGCAACTCCTGCGATATCTTGCGTGGATGCACCCGCGTAATGGAACATCTTGTCAAGGGCTTGAATGCCGTTTGAAATAGCTATCAACGCATCATCTTCAATTGCAAGGGATGTCAAGATAGGAACATAACCCACTGAACCCTCTGTACGTGCAACCGCGTCAAGGATAGTTTCACCGCTTGAATTAACACCGCTTGTTTCCGTTCCGCCTGCGCCGTTTAGATATCCCGCGCCAGAAAGGTCAATACCCGTCCCGCCTGATACTGAACCGATTGTGACATCACTTAATGCCCCAACCTTTTTAGATTCAATGCGGACGCCCAAAGGATTAGCAATTACAGTCGCATCAACCAATCGGCCTTGTAAGATAGTGGCGATATCTACAAAGTCGGTTGCGTTTGTGAAGTTTAAGGCGGTTAAGTTATAATCAACACCGTTAATAACAACCTTCAAGTCACCGCTTGAAACAAGCTTGATATCTGCTTCATTTGCGGAAATGTCGGCAGTTGTAAAATCACCCGCTGTAGCAGATACTGCGGATTGCATAGGGATAATAACTAAACGCCCTGATCCCGTGCGAAGGTTTGGCGTTTGTGAGAAAATAGCCGTTGCCATTTGCGCGGTCAATGATGCCGTGCCGTAATGCTCTGCAACTTGTGAAGCCGAAACATAAACCTCATATGGGTTTAACGATAAAGACGCTTCATGCGTTAGCAATCCTAAGCTGTTTACGTTTCTCTCCGTTGCACCGCTTGGCGTGTTCGTGATTGAAACATTAATTACATTGTTAATTGGTAGTATTGACATTTATTTAATCTCCTGTAATGTTAAATTCTATAAGTCCGTCTATTTCGCCGATTGTTTTCTCATCATCAACCCTCGTGTCAAAGTCATCGTAATAATCGCCATTGTCGGGATTAAGAATTTTTATCTTTTCGTATAATACCATGCACCCGACCGTGATACTATAGCGATTTAGTTGCGACCCACCCTCCGCAACCGAGGAGTTAATAAAACTATTAGGTAAACGCATGATTTTGAACCCGTTAATCTCTTGCTGTTGCATAGAGAATAAGGACCTTAAAGACGCGATAACTTCCCAACGCCTAGTAATTGCATCGTTTGAACGAGAAAATATATCAATCTGAATGTTTTCTTTTAGCTGAACCGTCAAGCGTTCTTTCATATCAGGATCATCAAAGAACACATTTGAATTGCTTGAAATTGGCACGGCGTCCGTCATTCCCACAATAGCGTAAAATCCATCGTCATTAGGGATCTTTTTGTTCTGGTCGCGAATCCAAATATTAGAAGAACCAAACCCCATTTCCGAGGCCAATATATCAATAATAACTTGTGATGCTAGTCTATCCATTATGCCGCCTCGTAATCTGCGATGACGTGATATTCGACATAGTTATTCAATGTATAATCCTTAACGCTCATAACCTTAAAACTCTTGCCATTATAAACAATTCTGTCATTATTCACTAGATTTGTTTGCCCTGCAATCACATGAATTTGCAACCATTCCCATGACCGTTCACCGTCTGGCTTTAATGCCGTTTGCTCTGGTGATAATGGTTGAATAGTGCCGTTATATGTGACGGTCACCGTTGTATCGGTCACAAAACCGTCAGCAATCGTTTGTGATACGATTTGCAGTACAAACGTAGATGACCAACCAGAAAACGCGACTTCCATCTGTGGCATGCCTGAAAGTTGATTTAATGGTTTAGCCATTTAGTTTAAATCCTTTTTCTTTATAACGTCAGATGTTATTGACCGTCTAAGCTGTCCAGTGTCAATCAATGGTGCGCTAGACCCCTTTTTCTTAATCGTGGACGCGCTTAATGCTTCCCATTGACCATATCCACCACTTGCGAAGGCTTGTTTAACGTAGCCCTCTGCAATAACGCCTAATAATGAATATACAGTCTTTATTTGATTGTTTTCAATAGCCTTTTGCACAGTCTTGCCACCCATAGAGGCAATTATTTCTTTTTCTTTTAATTCAATCGGCAACCGCAAGAATGACCTAGAGGGTATATTTTTTGTCAAACTTCCCATTTCATGGATCACACCTAATTCGCCGTTTGTCAATTCATTACCTGTCGCGGCCTTTTTCTTGTTGTACTTCTTGCCCCCAATGGTTACAACCTCTGTCTTCACATGTGGCTCTTGTGCTTTATCTTCAAGAATACCAACACGCGTAACAAAATCACCGCC
>TARA_R110000764_G_scaffold29234_11_pt1 | contig 24847 bp, 26 predicted proteins | sample TARA_R110000764 | Tara Oceans TARA_R110000764 (sample SAMEA4398111) | marine metagenome | biome: Polar Biome; feature: [SRF] surface water layer (ENVO:00010504); material: water (ENVO:00002006), including particulate matter (ENVO:01000060) such as... | depth 5 m | reverse complement strand
AATACCGAAGGGTCGCCGTCTTTATTAGCCATTTCGTTAATAAAAACGACTTTAGCGCCTTGGTCTTCAACGGCAATTTTTTGTGCCATTAATTCATCAATCACGTTTGATAAGTCATCGTTATAAGCGCTTTCGCCCATAATGTCTTTACGCGCTAACGTGACATTAAGTTTTTTATAAATGTCTTCACTGTGACTAATTGAGATATCAATAAACTGCTGCCATAGTGTTGCGCAATGTGCGTCGCCACTTTGCAGTTTTACGACATAATCACGGGCGCGATCAGCAAAGCCGTCTTCGTTATCAAAACGAATTTTTGCTTCACGATAGAAATTTTCTAAATCAGAAAGAGCAGTTTCAGCAACTTCATCTGACGCTAATTTATCGCTTAAATGAGCGAGTAGCATACCAAACTGCGTGCCCCAATCACCCATGTGGTTTTGACGAATAACATGTTCACCACGAAACTCAAGCGCACGCACTACAGCGTCACCAATAATGGTGGAACGTAAATGACCTACGTGCATTTCTTTAGCGAGATTTGGCGCAGAATAATCAACCACAACGTTTTGCGGTTTTTCTGACTGGTTTACACCTAAATTTTTATCGTTCGATACTGTGTTTAACTGCGTTGCTAACCAGTTTTTGTCTAAATGAATATTAATAAACCCTGGGCCTGCTAATTCAATTTTTTCAGCAATACCCGTTAAGTCGAGTGCTTCAACCACTTTGGTTGCTAATTCACGAGGATTGGTTTTTAATTTTTTAGCTGCACCCATAACACCATTGGCTTGGTAATCACCAAAATTTGCTCGGTTAGATAAACTTATCGCAGGATTTGTGCCTTCAGGTAAACCTGCTGCTGTCATTGCTGCACTAACTCTTTCACTTAGGATGTTACTAATATTCATTTTAATTAACTCTTATTCTATTAAGACTCAAGTGTGTGGCATCAACTTGAGTGAATAAGCCTAATGTTATTCACTAGGCTTATGGATAAATTACGTGATTGACTTTTACTTGTCATCAATTGCTTTAAATTAATCTGCAGGAGATTAATGTTCGCGTGTTTTATGAAACACAATATCGGGATGACGTTCTTGCGCTAGGCTTAAGTTCACCATAGTTGGGGCGATGTAAGTTAAGTTATTACCGCCATCCAATGCTAGGTTGTCATAAGCTTTCTTTTCAAATTGCTCTAACGTACGTTCATTATCACAAGTACACCAACGCGCTGTTGCTACGCTAATTGGCTCATAAATAGCATCAACCTTGTATTCAGTTTTTAAACGTTGCACAACGACTTCAAATTGTAGAACACCAACCGCGCCAACGATCATATCGTTCGAGTTGAAAGGTCTAAATACCTGCACAGCGCCTTCTTCAGACAACTGGATAAGACCTTTTTGTAATTGCTTAGCTTTAAGCGGGTCACGCAAACGAATTCGGCGGAACATTTCAGGGGCAAAGTTTGGAATACCGCTAAACTTCATATCTTCACCAGCGGTAAAGGTATCACCAATTTGAATACTGCCATGGTTATGTAAACCAATAATATCGCCAGCATAAGCTTGCTCAACATTAGAGCGGTCACCAGCCATAAAGGTTACTGCGTCAGCAATTCTTACGTCTTTGCCGATGCGCACTTGTTTCATTTTCATGCCTTTTTCATATTTGCCTGAACAAATACGCATGAATGCAATACGGTCACGATGTTTTGGATCCATATTGGCTTGAATTTTAAAAACAAAACCTGAGAACTTTTCTTCTTCAGCAGTAACAATACGAGTGTCGGTTTCGCGCGGCAATGGTTTTGGTGCCCAGCGAGTTAAGCCGTCGAGCATATGGTCAACACCAAAGTTACCTAATGCAGTACCAAAAAACACCGGTGTAAGTTCACCCTTTAAAAATTCTTCAAGATTAAACTCATGTGACGCGCCAGCAACAAGCTCTAGCTCTTCTCGTAAATCATCAGCGTAGTTACCAATAACTTTATCTAATTCTGGGTTATCGATACCTTTAATAACACGCTTTTCTTGAATAGTGTGACCTTGGCCTGTTTGATATAAAAATATTTCATCGGTTAAAATGTTATATACACCCTTAAACTCTTTACCCATGCCAATTGGCCAAGTAATAGGGGCACATTTTATTTTTAGTACGTCTTCAACTTCATCCATGACTTCCATTGGGTCGCGAACATCACGGTCCATTTTATTCATGAAGGTAATTATAGGGGTGTCACGCAGACGAGTAACTTCCATTAATTTAATGGTACGTGCTTCTACACCCTTAGCAACGTCGATAACCATCAAACAAGAGTCAACTGCGGTTAGCGTACGGTAGGTATCTTCTGAGAAATCTTCATGACCCGGTGTATCGAGTAAATTAACTAAACAGTTTTTATAGGGAAATTGCATTACAGAAGTGGTTATTGAAATACCACGTTCTTTTTCCATCTCCATCCAGTCAGATTTCGCATGTTGTCCCGATTTTTTACCTTTTACGGTACCGGCTTTTTGTAAAGCTTGACCAAAAAGTAAAACCTTTTCAGTGATCGTCGTTTTACCCGCATCAGGATGAGAAATAATAGCGAAGGTGCGTCGAAGGTCGACTTCCTGCTGTTGTACAGACATGCAAATTACCTGTTTTAAAAGTGGATGAATAGAATTTAACTAAAATTTTAAAGCGCAACATTATAGCGAAAACAAGTGCGAAGGGCAGTAACAATATCTTGTATTTTAATTTTAATTTCAATTTTTTACCACGATAGTTAAATGTTCCTACTAGGAAGTGCTTAACTTAAACAATAACCTCGGATATTTCAGCTAATGACACATTTTAAAGTTAGGGTGGATAAGTCGTTATTATGTACAAAACACTTCAAAATTATTTAAATGCGCATAGCTAAAATGAAAATAACTTCGCATGGCTAATCACTAATTTCATCTTGGCGTTATTCATTTTTACCTTATTCAAGGTTTTATCTATTAAGTACAAGAGAAACTTGATTTACATCAAGTAACGCAATGATTAAATGCAGTATCGTCAGTTAATAATGTTTTTATGTGATCTATGTCAGTTAATTAACTTGGAAAAATGTAGTTGTTTTACTTTTTCAAGTGGAGGGGATTTATGGTTGATTTAAGCCGTCGTAACTTTATGCGAGCCAAGCATGTTTCTACACCGCCAGCGATTAGATTACCTTGGATCGTAGATGAAAAGTTATTTACTCAAGGCTGCACGCAATGTGGCGATTGCATGGATGCTTGTGAGGAAAATATTATTGTTAAAGGTGATGGTGGTTTTCCTGAAATTAATTTTTTTGCTGGCGAATGTACCTTTTGTCAACAATGTGTGAAGGCCTGCAAAGAACCATTATTCAAACCTTTGGACGCTGTCCCTTGGCAGTTAACTATTGAAATAGAAGCAAGTTGTTTAGCTAAAAATCAGGTGCACTGCCAAGTTTGTCAGGACAGTTGTGAGTCTGATGCTATCTCATTTAAATACCTGCATGCTAGCGTACCTCAACCTGAAATTACACTTTTAGATTGTACAGGGTGTGGGGCTTGTGTCGCTATTTGTCCGGAGTCGGCAATCAAGCTTTCAACAACATTATTGGGAGCAGAACATGAGTGATTTAGAGCAGTTGATATGGAATATTTTAGGTTATACCTCAATGCCACTGATATTTGTTTTTGGCTTTATCGCCACAGCCTTAGTCGCGGTTATTATTTTAAAAATATTTGGCGCTAAGCCTGCAGCCGTGCTTGAGCATTCAGTTGAAGCAAACGAAAAAGTATAAGAGGGCAAAAATATGATTAACCTTTTAGAAGAAAGCCCAGTAAATATTGCCGGAGTTATGTTTATGGCTTACCCAGACAACGCGGCTAAAGTTGCTGATGATTTACAAGCATTTCCCGGTGCTGAGATACATGCAAAAGGAGAAAATGGCAGTTTAGTTTTCACTGTAGAAGGCCTTGAGGGAGAAAAAAATCCAGCAAAACGCATCATAGATACCATTACAGATATGAGCAATGTATCTGGAGTTATCTCTTCATCACTAATATTTCATCATAACGATGCCGGATTGCCACAGCACCAGGGGAAAGCATTATGACCTTGACTCGACGTGATTTTATTAAAGCTAATGCGATTGCAGCCACCGCTGTTGCCGCTGGCGTTTCGGTTCCTTTGTCAGCGACTAATTTGATCACACAATCGTCAAAAAGTACGATTAAGTGGGACAAAGCACCTTGTCGTTTTTGTGGCACAGGTTGCAGCGTTTTAGTCGGTACTCAACATGGCAAAGTGGTGGCAACACAGGGCGATCCAGAAGCAGAAGTCAATAAAGGCTTAAACTGTATAAAGGGCTATTTTTTATCGAAAATTATGTACGGTAAAGACCGATTAACTCAGCCATTATTAAGAATGACCGACGGTGAATACGATAAAGAAGGCGACTTTACACCGGTAAGCTGGGACAAAGCCTTTGATGTTATGGCTGATAAATTTAAAGCCGCGATTAAGAAAAAGGGCCCAACCTCGGTCGGTATGTTTGGCTCAGGGCAATGGACAGTTTGGGAGGGTTATGCTGCTTCTAAGTTGATGAAAGCGGGCTTCTTAACTAATAATATAGACCCAAATGCTCGACATTGTATGGCCTCAGCTGTTGGTGGTTTTATGCGTACCTTTGGTATCGATGAGCCTATGGGATGTTACGACGATTTGGAACATGCTGATGCCTTTGTGTTGTGGGGCTCAAATATGGCGGAAATGCACCCCATTTTATGGTCACGACTCACCGATCGTCGTTTAAGTGCGTCGCACGTTAAAGTTAATGTGTTATCAACCTATAAACACCGTAGTTTTGAACTTGCCGATAATGGCATGATTTTCACTCCACAAACAGATTTGGCTATTTTAAACTTTATTGCTAACTACATTATTCAAAATAATGCCGTTAATAAAGACTTCATGAAAAAGCACGTCAATGTGCGTGAAGGGGTAACTGATATCGGCTATGGTTTACGCCCAACGCATCCTTTAGAAAAAGCGGCAAAAAATGCCGGCAGTGGTGAATCAAAACCGATGACATTTGAAGCTTACGCTAAGTTTGTCAGCACTTATACGGTGGAATCAGTATCAAAACTTTCTGGCGTGCCAGAGGCTAATTTAATTGAAATGGCGAAGTTGTACGCTGATCCAAAAGTGAAAGTTACCTCATTTTGGACCATGGGATTCAATCAACATACCCGTGGAGTTTGGGCTAATAATTTAATGTACAACGTGCATTTGTTAACCGGTAAAATTTCTGAACCTGGTAATAGCCCGTTCTCATTAACCGGACAGCCCTCAGCTTGTGGCACTGCACGTGAAGTTGGAACATTCTCTCATCGTTTACCGGCTGATTTACAAGTTGCAAACCCTAAACACAGAGCGATAGCTGAGAAAATTTGGCAGTTGCCAGAAGGGACTATTCCACCTAAACCTGGTTATCATGCGGTATTGCAAAATCGGATGTTAAAAGACGGTGAACTCAATGCTTATTGGGTGATGTGTAATAACAATATGCAAGCGGCGCCGAATATTAATGAAGAGGCAATTCCTGGTTATCGTAATCCAGAAAACTTTATTGTCGTGTCAGACCCTTATCCCACCGTTACGGCACAAGCTGCTGATCTTATTTTACCGACGGCGATGTGGGTAGAAAAAGAGGGCGCGTACGGTAATGCCGAACGTAGAACACAATTTTGGCATCAACAGGTGAATGCGCCAGGCGATGCGCGATCAGATCTCTGGCAGTTAGTGGAGTTTTCTAAACGTTTTAAAGTAGAAGAAGTGTGGCCAGAAGCCTTGATTGCAAAACAACCTGAACTTCGCGGTAAAACGCTATACGACGTGTTATACGCTAATGGCAAAGTGGATAAATTCCCGATGAGTGAATCAAAAGGCGATACAAACTTTGAAGGTGATGCTTTTGGTTTTTATATTCAAAAAGGTTTATTTGAAGAATATGCTGAATTTGGGCGTGGTCATGGTCACGATTTAGCGCCGTTTGAGCGTTATCACGAAGAGCGTGGTTTACGGTGGCCAGTGGTTAACGGTAAAGAAACACAATGGCGTTTTAGAGAAGGCCATGATCCTTACGTAGAAAAAGGCAGTGAAGTGCAGTTTTACGGTCACAAAGATAATAAAGCGGTAATTTTTGCATTGCCTTACGAGCCACCTGCAGAATCGCCCGATGAAGAATATGACTTATGGTTGAGCACTGGGCGTGTGCTGGAACATTGGCATTCAGGGTCCATGACATCACGAGTGCCAGAGCTACATAAAGCCTTTCCTGATGCGGTGATTTTTATGCACCCAGATGATGCCAGAGAGCGTAGTCTGCGCCGCGGCGATAAAGTGTTGATGGCGTCTCGTCGAGGTGAAGTTGAATCTCGAATTGAAACCAGAGGCCGAAACCGACCTCCAAAAGGTTTGGTGTTTATGCCGTGGTTTGACGCTAAACAATTAGTCAATAAAGTCACCTTAGATGCAACCGACCCGCTGTCAAAGCAAACTGATTATAAAAAATGTGCGGTTAAAGTGACTAAAGTTTAATGTGGAAAAGTTAGCACATCGATAAATTTATTATCGATGTGTGTGGGGAGAGAGAAATGAAATTATTAACTTTGTGCGTTGCTGCTGTTGTTTTGGCAATAACGTTTACTGCCATAGCCCAAGAAACAGTTAATACTGGCGGTTTAGCTACCATTCGCGGGGCGGCAACTATTGATGAAACTCGCCCAGCAGAAAAACTAAAGCGAGTGATTAAAGATAAAAATCCAATTGCACGTAACTATGTTCATCAACCACCGGTAATACCTCACCAAGTGCGAGGTTATCGCGTTGATTTAAATAGTAATAAATGCTTGAACTGCCATAGTTGGAAATATGCCGCAGAAACCGGTGCAACGAAAATTAGCTTAACGCATTATGAAACACGCGATGGAAAAACGTTATCGGATGTTTCGCCTCGTCGTTATTTTTGCCTGCAATGTCATGTTACTCAAGCTGATGCAGCGTCTTTGGTAGATAACACCTTTGAACCTGTTGAATCTTTGGGAAATGAGTAATTGGCTATTTTGCACAGGAGGTTAACATGTTAAAAAATGTGTGGATGTTTTTAAAGTCACCTAATAGTGCTGCATTATGGTTTATTTTAGTGATTGGTTTTGCCGGTGGCGTAATATTTTGGGGTGGTTTTAACACCGCTTTAGAAGTAACTAACACAGAGGAGTTCTGTATTAGTTGTCATGAAATGCAAGACAATGTGTATGAGGAGTATCGTGAAACTATTCATTATGCAAATCGTTCAGGTGTTCGGGCTACGTGCCCTGATTGTCATGTACCGAAAAAATGGACAGATAAGATAGTACGTAAAATTGCTGCCAGTAAAGAGGTTTGGGGTATGTTAACGGGCGTGATTGATACCCGTGAAAAATTTGTAGATCATCGACGTTCTATGGCAGACCGTGAGTGGAAACGAATGAAAGAAAATGACTCTTTAGAATGCCGTAATTGCCATAACTTTGAGTACATGGACTTTTCTGAACAAGGTAATCGTAGTGTCAAAATGCACTCTGACGCGCTTGCATCAGGTGAAAAAACTTGTATTGACTGCCACAAAGGTATTGCTCACCAATTACCTGATATGAAAGGGGTTGAAAACTGGTAAGTATGTCTGTGTAAAGTTCAGGTGAAGGCCATAAAAAAATAAACCCTTAGGTTTATTTTTTTATAAATTACTTAGCTATTTAAAAGAATGTTAGCAGGTAGTGTCTGATTAGAGTTTCTTTGACATCACAATTGCATCTTCATAGCCAAACCCGCTGTTACTAGGGTAATAGCCCGTTCGTCGCGATATTTCTGTAAATCCTTGGTTGATATATAACATTTGTGCACTAATGTTTTTTGCTCGCACTTCAAGAAAAATAGTTGTGGTTGCTAGTTGCTTACAGTGTTTAAAAAATTGTAGTAATAGTGCTTTACCATAGCCTTTGCCTTGTAGCTCTGGATTAACACAAATATCCATTAGCGTAGACTCGCCTGCAACATGCTCTGCAACATAAAATCCGACAATAACATGGTCAACAATCAAGTATTCGCCAAAATACCGGCCATCAATACAACTGCGAAAAGTTTTCTCGCTCCATGGGTGTGGATGACAGGCAATTTCAATTACCATGAGTTGCTCTACTTCTTCCTGCGTTACAGGTTTGAATGTTGTATTAACTGCTTGTGTCATGTTGAGCTCAGATGTCCTAGTGATTGCCATAAAGATTTTTTTAATGCCGGCGAGTTAGCAAGGATTGTTAACTCAGGTGTTATCAAACAATTATGCTTAAATTCAATATCTGTATTCTTGCTGAATTGCCAATTAATAATGCCAATATCTATTTGATCATTAACAAGGGATAAATCAGCACTGCTTGCACCTAAACAACTAATAATATCTTTAAATAATTGCTGCTTAAGTAAGGCATCTAGATCGATAGCCACTTTGTTGTTTAGTTCTTGATTTTGGCTGACGTTAGATTGTTGTGCTGTCTTTGATGTTTTATCAGAATAACTAGTTTCGCTAACTTCAGCGGAATTTTGTTGAGAGGCAGTAACAGTTGACGATATTGAGTTTTGTTTGGATAACTCACGTCGTTGCCAAACAGTAATCCCCATGGCTTGTAATAAATTAAACTGTCTTTTGTTAATGCTCATATCATTTTAGCTATGGTTAAAGTCAGGGTTATCATGACAGAATTTTCAAATAGGAAAAACTAGAATTTGTAAAAAGCTTAAAAGGGAAATAAAACGATAAGATATTGGAGAGTATTAAATAGGATAAATTAATACTCGAAAGAAAAATGGCAGGGGTGGAGAGATTCGAACTCCCAACCGTCGGTTTTGGAGACCGCTGTTCTACCAATTGGAACTACACCCCTGCAACGGATTCGAATTATACTGATGCGAAGCCAAAGGTAAAGAGCAATTTCAAAATAAATGACTGTTCGGCTAAATAAACAGCATATTTACCTGTTTTCATCCATCACCAATGGCATTTGTTTGTTTATTAGCCAGCCTGCCAATAACAAAAACGAGATTTTTCTGGATATGGGTAAACATCGGCAAATACACCTTTAGCTACTTTAGCTTGGCAATCTTGCCAGTATTGAGCGTCTAAAAGGTTGGCATGATGACCTAAGAAAGCTTGTCGGTAGCGGTTATTTGCTAAAGCAAAGGTTGCTATTTCTTCTGGAAATACATCGCCAGGGGCTACCGAGTACCAAGGTTCGGCGGCATAAATTTGCTCTTCGGTAACGGGTTCTGGTTTTACACGAAAGTTAACTTCGTTCATGTAGGTTATTTCATCATAATCGTAAAAAATAACGCGCCCATGTCGGGTAACGCCAAAGTTTTTCAATAACATGTCACCTGGAAATATATCAGCAGCAATCAGTTGCTTAATCGCTTTGCCATAGCCATACATAGCACTGTCAATTTGTGCGTCAGTAGCTTTGGCTAAATATAGATTAAGCGGGGTCATTTTACGTTCTATGTACATATGTTTAATGATCACTAAATCATCTTCATATCGCAGTAATGATGGAGCAACCGTATTTAATTCTTGTAAAAGTTCTTCTGAAAATCGTTCTTTAGGGAAAGCGACTTCAGAATATTCCATCGTATCGGCCATTCTACCTACTCGGTCATGCAATTTAACTAAGCGATATTTACCTTTTACATCGTCTCGACTCATATTTTTACTGGGTGAGAACTTATCTTTAATAATTTTAAAAACATAAGGGTAAGAGGGCAGCATAAATACTGACATCACCATACCTTTAATACCTGGAGCTAACTCAAGCTTATCGTCACTGTTATCGAGGTGATTTAAAAAATCACGATAAAATTGAGTTTTGCCTTGCTTGTGAAAGCCAATGGCAGAATATAAGTCAGCACTGGTTTTGTGCGGGATCAAACGACTTAAAAACTCGACTAATGCTCGAGGGTGCTGACAATTAACAAAAAAGTAGGCTCGGGCAAAACCAAATACTACGGCCATATGCTCACCTTCGGTGATTAAGGCATCGATAAACAGTCCTTCTTTTTCGGTATTTAGTAAAGAAATAATAAAGGGCGTTTCGCCTGCGGGTGAAATTACTCGACCGATGATATAGGCGCCTTTATTTCGATAAAAAACGGAATCCAAAATATCAAATTGTAAATCTGAAAGCTTATAGTGTGTTTTATCCGCTTGTTTACGAAACTTTGCAATGAGGGTATTAATATCTTTTTTCAGATGTGTAAAAGGTACAGAAAAATTTCTACTTTGCATGATGTTACTGATGGTTTTAAATAAGCCATGTTCAGCAGGGAAGTAGCTAGTATAAATAGATGGAGTAGGTAATGCATCTAATCGGGTCGCGGTTGACTGCACAAAAATATAGGCATTGTGATAATACTCACGTTCAAATAAATGGCAGAAAATAGAATTATAAAAGCTTTCGGCTAATTCAGGCTGTGGGTGCTTACTGAGTAATTCGATATAGCAACCTTTTACTAATTTCCATAGTTGGTCATCAAGTTCGGCAATAGAGAAGCCTTCTTTAAGGGTCGCTAAAGTTTCATCAATACGTTGATCGTAAAAGTCAGTGCGCTCTTTTGCCGCTAATTGTATGTCACGCCAGCGATGTTGCTCAAAACGCTGTTTTGCTGTTTGCGTTATTTCACTATAGAGGTATATATGACGTTCAAAACCGTTGATGATTGTTTTTGCAATGGCGAAAGCTAGATTTTTCATGAGCATATCTACGTTAGTTGTTTGATTTCAGCATACGTTAAAATGAGCCATTTAGGTGATTATTTTTCACCTATAGTCGCTATTTATTATCGTGATAGCACTGGGTTACTAAAGCTGCTTTTAGTACAGTCGCTAAGGCTGAGTTTTACAAGTTAATGCTTGCTATTCGTGCCATGCAGCACTAAAATTACGCGTTTTTTACCTATAAACTAGTTTATTACTCATGCGCGTTGCTGATTTTTCATTTGATTTACCCGAAGAGCTTATCGCTCGATACCCTAAAGCCAATCGTTCAGCTAGCCGTTTAATGACCTTAAACGGTAATGATGGTGTACTTAATGATGAAACGTTTATCGATCTCATTAATCATGTTAATGCGGGTGATCTATTAGTCTTTAATAATACTCGGGTTATTCCAGCAAGAATGTTTGGGCAAAAAGCCAGTGGCGGAAAATTAGAAGTTTTAGTAGAGCGTTTATTAGATGAACATAGAGTTTTAGCGCATATTCGCTGTAGTAAATCACCAAAACCGGGTAGTGAAATATTACTAGAAGGTAAAATAAAAGCGACAATGGTCGCGCGACATGATGCGCTTTTTGAGCTTGAGTTTCAGGGTGAACAATCAGTGTTATCAATATTAGATGAAGTTGGCCATATGCCATTACCTCCTTATATTGATCGACCAGATGAAGATAGTGATCGTGAGCGTTATCAAACCGTTTACAACGAAAAACCCGGTGCGGTAGCAGCCCCAACGGCAGGCTTGCACTTTGATGATGCACTTATGGCACAACTAAAAGCTAAAGGTGTTGATTTTGCTTTTGTTACTTTACATGTTGGCGCTGGCACATTCCAACCCGTTAAAGTTGATGTAGTAGCTGACCATATAATGCATGCAGAATACGTTGAAGTACCCTCAAGTGTTGTTACCCAAATTGAACAAACTAAAATGAATGGCGGCAGAGTGATTGCTGTTGGTACAACGTCAGTTCGTTCATTAGAAAGTGCAGCTAAAGTTGCTAAAGAGCAAGGTAAGTCTCTTAGTGAGTTTTACGGTGACACCGATATTTTTATTACCCCAGGTTATGAATTTCAAGTGGTTGATGCCCTTATTACTAACTTTCATTTATCTGAATCAACCTTGTTAATGTTAGTGAGCGCTTTTGCTGGCTATGAAAATATTATGGCGGCTTATCAACATGCCGTTGATCAGCAGTATCGATTTTTCAGTTATGGCGATGCCATGTTATTAACTAAGAAAGATCAAAAAATTAATCAATAAAACTAAAAAAATTGTTAGCTAAATGGCTAGCAACTTAAACGAAAAAGCTGCTAGCCTGTTTCGCTAGTGGGCGAAGGATAAAAATATGACAGATAAGAAAGCAAAAACGCCAATGAAGTATGAATTACTGACAACCGACGGTAAGGCGCGACGTGGTCGTTTAACCTTCGACCGCGGTACAGTTGAAACCCCAGCATTTATGCCGGTAGGAACATACGGCACAGTAAAAGGCATGAAAACTGAAGAAGTTGCAGATACGGGAGCAGAGATCTTGTTAGGCAACACCTTTCATTTAATGTTACGCCCTGGTACTGAAATTATTGAGCAACATGGCGGTTTACATGGTTTTATGAATTGGGATAAACCTATTCTAACTGACTCGGGTGGTTTTCAAGTATTTAGCTTAGGAAAAATGCGTAAAATTACCGAAGAAGGTGTAAAGTTTAGCTCGCCAGTAAATGGTGAGAAAATTATGCTAACGCCTGAGCGTTCAATGGAAGTACAGCGTAGCTTAGATTCAGATATTGTTATGATATTTGATGAATGTACGCCTTATCCTGCTAGCCATGAAGAATCTAAAGTATCAATGGAGCTTTCATTGCGTTGGGCACAACGTTCAAAAGATGCCCATGAAGGTAATCAAAATGCTTTATTTGGTATAGTACAAGGCGGCATGTATGAAGACCTTCGTGAAGTATCGGTTAATGGTTTAACCAGTATTGGCTTTGACGGCTATGCTATTGGTGGTTTATCAGTAGGCGAGCCGAAAGAAGATATGATCCGAATTTTAGATCACACTGCGCCCTTGATACCGGAAAATAAACCCCGATATCTTATGGGAGTTGGCAAACCTGAAGATTTAGTTGAAGGTGTACGCCGCGGTATTGATATGTTTGATTGTGTTATGCCAACACGTAATGCTCGTAATGGACATTTATTTGTTACCAATGGCGTGATTAAAATTAGAAACGCCCGTCACAAAACAGATCCTGGACCATTAGATGCTGAATGTGATTGTTATACATGTAAAAATTACTCGCGTGCTTATTTACATCATTTAGACAAATGTAATGAGATTTTAGGTTCGCAATTAAATACAATGCATAATTTACGTTTTTACCAACGTGTTATGCAAGGATTGCGTAACGCCATAGAGCAAGGCAAACTAGAAGAGTTTGTTGCTGAGTTTTATGCATTACGTGATTTACCTGTACCACCTTTAGCTGGCTCATTAGCAAATAATGAAGCCGAGTAAAACTTAATCAATTCACCATTTAAAATTTATTTAGAAACAATAACAAGAGGTATTTATGAGTTTATTTATTAGTCAAGCCCACGCTGCTGCTGCACCTGCTCAAGGCGCTGATGGTATGTCAATGTTGATCATGTTGGCTGTATTTGGTTTAGTGTTTTATTTTATGATTTACCGCCCACAAGCAAAGCGAGTGAAAGAGCACAAAAACTTGATGTCTGAATTATCGAAAGGTGATGAAGTACTTACGCAAGGTGGCATTGTTGGTAAAATTGTTAAAGTTTCTGACGAAAAAGATTTTATCGTTGTTAGTATTGCCGAAGGTACTGAAGTGACAGTGCAAAAAGGTGCTATTAATGCGGTATTACCTAAAGGTACAATGAAGTCTCTATAAGAGGTTTTATTGGCTTTTTTGCTAAAGTTTTCTAAGGGTGCTCATTGATAGTTTTCAATTGAGTGCCTTTGTATATTTATGGCTATAGCGATTATAAAATTATAATAAACTTTCACGCTTACATTTTTCTTAATGTGGTGACGTGATTCAAAAGAAAATAGGGTGATATTGTGTTAAACAAATATCCATTATGGAAAACATTGATGGTGCTACTTATAGTTGCTATTGGTGCTTTGTATGCGTCTCCAAACCTTTATGGTGAAGATCCTGCTGTACAAATTTCTGGCTTGCGCGGTATAGAAACTAACGCGGCAACGTTGGACGTAGTTAAGTCAAAATTAGATGAAAGTAAAATTTCCTACGCGAGCATCGTGATGGAAGGCGGCCAAATTTTGGCACGTTTTAGCGACACGGAGCAACAATTACGCGCGCGCGATTTACTTGACGAAACAATTGGTGATGAGTATTCAGTAGCCTTAAACTTAACACCTGCAACGCCAGAATGGTTAGCAAGTCTTGGCGGTACGCCAATGAAGTTAGGTTTAGATTTAAGTGGTGGTGTTAGCTTCCTGATGGAAGTAAACATGAAAGAAGCCATTAACAAGGCCCAAGAAAGTTTAGTTGATGATTTTCGTACTGCTTTACGTGGCGAAAAAATTCGCTATCGTTCAGTTAAAAAAGTTGATGACGCTATCGCCGTGCAATTTCGTAATCTTGAAGATTTAGATAATGCAGAAACTTTCTTAGAAAAACAAAACCAAAGTTTATTATTTATTAGTGATGAAGACAGCTTAACGTTATCGGCTAAAATGACCGAACAAAAGCTAAAAGAAACACGTGAATATGCTTTGCAGCAAAACATAACGATTATACGTAATCGTGTTAACGAACTTGGTGTTGCTGAGCCTTTAGTTCAACGTCAAGGTCAAAAGCACATTGTAATTGAATTACCTGGTGTTCAAGATACCGCGAAAGCTAAAGAAATATTAAACGCTACGGCGACTATTGAATTTCGTTTAGTTGATACTGAAGGTGATTTAGGTGCTGCACTTAATGGACGAGTTCCAGGAAGCTCTCAGCTTCTTAAAGAGCGTAATGGCCAACCTGTTCTTCTTAAAAAGCGTGTTATGTTAACGGGTGATCACATTGTTGATGCTGGTTCTAGCTTCGATGAATACAGTCGTCCACAAGTTAATATTACCTTGGATTCTGCTGGCGGTAGTAAAATGTCGAACGGCACCAAAAATAGTATTGGTAAGCCAATGGCTACCGTATTTATTGAATATAAACCTACCGATCGTCTTGACTCTGAAGGCAACACAGTTTTTGAAAAAGTTGAAGAAGTGATCAGTGTTGCAACTATTCAAGCCCGTTTAGGTAAAACCTTCCGTATTACTGGTGCTGGTAGTCAAGCAGAAGCGCACAACTTAGCGCTACTACTTAGAGCTGGTGCCTTAATCGCGCCGATTCAAATTGTTGAAGAACGTACAGTTGGTCCAACATTAGGTGCTGAAAACGTTCAACTAGGTTTCCAAGCTATTATGATGGGCTTTGGCTTAGTTTTCTTGTTTATGCTGATTTATTACCGTGCCTTTGGTGTTGTTGCTAATTTAGCGTTAGGCGCGAACTTAATCTTAATCATTGGTGTTATGTCGATGATCCCAGGTGCGACATTAACTTTACCGGGTATGGCAGGTATTGTATTAACCGTTGGTATGGCCGTTGATGCAAACGTACTTATATTTGAACGTATTCGTGAAGAAATGCGCGAAGGTAAGTCTGTGCAACAATCAATCCATCAAGGTTATGATGCTGCATTCTCAACGATTATTGATGCCAACATTACTACGTTGATTGCTGCACTGATTTTATTCGCTGTGGGTACCGGACCGATTAAAGGTTTCGCTGTAACATTATCGATTGGTATTATTACGTCAATGTTTACCGCTGTTATTGGTACTCGTACGATTGTTAACGCTGTTTGGGGTGGTAAACGTCTCGACAAATTGTCAATATAAGGCTTCATTATTATGCAAATTTTACAATTAAAAGAGACTGTTGCCTTTATGCGCTACCGAAAGGTAGCGGTGATATTTAGTCTTATCCTGATGGCTGCTTCTGTTTTCTCATTGGCGACCAATAAACTTAATTTCGGTCTCGATTTTACCGGTGGTACGCTCATCGAAGTTGGTTTTGAACAGTCCGCTGATTTAACCAAAATACGCGGTATTATGGACTCAAGCGGTTTTGATGACGCTGTTGTTCAATTGTACGGCTCAAGTCGTGATGTGGTTATACGCCTAGCGACTCGTGAAGATGTTAAAGCAGAAATGCTAGGTAATCAGGTACTTGATATTTTACAAGCAGGTACTGGGCAAACTATTGACATGCGTCGTATAGAGTTTGTTGGTGCAAGTGTTGGTGATGAACTGGCAGAGCAGGGTGGCTTAGCTATGCTAACTGCACTTATCTGTATATTGGTTTATGTCGCGTTTCGATTTGAATGGCGCTTTGCTTTAGGCTCTGTTATCGCGCTTTTTCACGATGTATTACTCACCTTAGGCTTGTTTTCGGTGTTACAACTTGAATTCGACTTAACGGTACTTGCGGCAATATTAGCGGTTATAGGTTACTCACTAAACGATACTATTGTGGTCTCGGACCGGATTCGAGAAAACTTCAGAAAAGTGCGTGAAGGTACGCCAGAAGATGTGATCAATATATCGTTAACACAAACCTTATCACGAACTATTATTACCTCAATTACTACGCTATTAGTACTTGCTGCATTATTCTTTAAAGGCGGCGCATTAATTCATGGTTTTGCCACAGCATTACTTTTAGGTGTTTTTGTCGGTACTTATTCATCTGTTTATGTTGCTAGTTCGGTAGCCTTGGCATTAGGTATTTCAAAAGAAGACTTAATCCCTGAAGTTATTGAAAAAGAAGGCGCAGATCAAGAAGAAATGAGACCTTAACAATCGTTTAACGATTTTTAAGCTACAAAAAAAGGCTCGCATTATGCGAGCCTTTTTTATGCTATTCAAAACTACTATTATAGTTGAGACTGAATATAATTTTCTAAACCGATAGTTTTAATTAGGCCTAGTTGCTGCTCTAGCCAGAAGGCGTGATCAACTTCGGTATCATCAAGTAACTTTTCAAGTATCTCACGTGTTACGTAATCTTTTTCTTGTTCACATAGAGCGATGGCAGTTCTTAGTGCCTTAGCTACGTCATATTCAACGTCTAAATCACTTTGTAGCATTTCAGGTACGGTTTTACCTATATTCAAGCCTGCACGAGTTTGCATATCAGGCATGCCTTCTAAAAATAGAATACGTTGAATTAGCATAGACGCATGAAGCTTTTCATCGTCAAACTCATGATCAATGCGTTCGAATAGTTTAGTGATGCCCCAATCTTCATACATACGAGAATGTATAAAGTATTGATCCATTGCTGCAAGTTCGTATGCAAGCAGGCCATTTAACGCTGAAATTATTTGCGTATTACCTTTCATTTTAACTTTCCTTCTAATTAATTGTCAGACGTTTAATTACAGCTGTGCTTGTATGAATTTTTCAATACCCATAGCGTCTATTTGGTATTGTTGGGTTTCCAGCCAATCGAGGTGTTCTTCTTCATCATTTAATATGCCATCTAACATTTCACGGCTCACGTAATCATGTTCTTGTTCACAAACCGTGATGGCGTTTCTTACGATGGCAATTTGTGCTATTTGGAAGCCAGTATCACATTTGATCATTTCTTGAGTGTGTTCACCGATAGCTAGTGGAGCTAATTGTTGTAAATTAGGTAAGCCTTCGAGAAATAAAATACGCTCAATAACTTTGTCAGCTTGCTTCATATCGAGGATCGATTTTTTATAGCATTTACTGTTTAAGGCATTGATACCCCAGTTTTTATACATGCGGGCGTGAAGAAAGTATTGATTAATAGATGTAAGTTCGCTGGTAAGCACTTTGTTTAGTATTGCCAGGACAGTTGCATTGCCTTTCATGAGAGCCTCAAATTTAAATGGATTAAATATTGGCTATTAGTATAGAAAGAATTACAGGAAATGCAAAGGTTATATTGTAAAAAGCTTTAAAAAACAGTGGTTTGATAATGTTAATCGTTATCAATTGCAGTCAGGTTTTTAGCAGGGTTGTTAGCCAACTTCTTTAAATAAGCTTTCATCCATGATGGTATTATCAATGATGTTTTGCGCCACTTTAACGCAAGTGCCACATTGTGAACCTAACGGTAAGTGTTGTTTTAGCTCACGAATAGATCCGACACCGGATTCAGTGACTAATTGTTTAATTTGATGATCTGTAATGCCCTTGCAAATACAAACAAACATAATAAAATTTCGCTCAAGATTGATAACGCGATTGATAATAGTTCTTATTTGGATTCCTTTCAACAACTAATTTGATCTTTTTACTCGATCATTGATAAATATATAATTTATTTAACAATTTTTTTAAGGTTAAATTTTGATCACTAACAATCATCTTATCCTACAAGCATAATAAAATAGTTATATAATAAAAATATTATATAACTATTTTATTATGTTAGTGGTTGAGCTAAAATAATATCCAATGCAAATCAAGACCAGACAGAACAAATGAACCCTACTGAGTTTTATAAAAATTTAGCTGACGACATACGACTTAAAAGTATTTTGTTAATTGCTAAGGAAGATGAGTTGTGTGTTTGTGAATTAATGACAGCACTTGGTGAAACAAGCCAGCCTAAAATATCGAGACATTTAGCCGTACTAAAAAGCTCTGGTTTATTATTAACCCGTAAACAAAAACAATGGATATTTTATGCGATTAATCCGGAGCTAGTCGATTGGGCTCAAGAAGTTATTACCTTAACGTTAAATGAAAATATAGAATTTATAAGTCAAAATTTAGCAACATTACATCTTATGGGTGACAGGCCAACACGCATGGCTAATTGTTGTGAATAACTTTTGATTTTGGCTTATATCGACAGATGCAATAACAGTTTTAATTTTTACACATCGTAATTATGACAGGAAATTTATCATGACAATTAAAATAGGTATTAATGGCTTTGGCCGAATGGGACGTTTATCGATGCGCGTGGCGTATGAGTGGGATGATGTTGAAATTATTAAAATTAACGACCCTGCAGGCAATGCAGAAACTTTAGCTCATTTACTTAACTTTGACTCGGTTCATGGCATTTGGCAGCATCAAGCTCATGGTGTTGATCAATCTATCGTAATTAATGATCATGTTATTGCTTGTAGTCAAAATAAAAATATAAGCGATACCGATTGGTCAGACTGTGATGTTGTTATCGAAGCCTCAGGTGTTATGAAAACTAAAGCTTTGCTGCAAGCTTATCTTGAGCAAGGCGTAAAACGTGTCGTTGTTACTGCACCAGTTAAAGAAGAGGGCATTTTAAATATTGTGATGGGAGTAAATGATGACCAATATGATGCCAATAATCATCAAATAGTAACAGCTGCTTCATGTACTACTAATTGCCTTGCCCCTGTAGTAAAAGTTATTCATGAAAATATAGGTATTAAGCATGGTTCGATGACCACCATTCATGATATTACCAATACCCAAACTATTTTAGACGCACCCCACAAAGACTTACGCCGAGCACGTGCTTGTGGTATTAGCTTGATCCCAACAACCACAGGTTCTGCAACCGCTATTACGCACATTTTCCCTGAACTAAAAGGGAAATTAAATGGTCATGCCGTACGCGTACCTTTAGCTAATGCGTCACTGACTGATTGTGTTTTTGAGCTTGAACGTGCCACAACAGAAGCAGAAGTGAATGATTTTTTGCAGACTGCAGCGAATGGAGAGTTAAAAAACATTTTGGGTTTCGAACAAAGACCCTTGGTGTCAGTTGATTATAAAACTGATCCTCGCTCGTGTATTATCGATGCGCCTTCGACTATGGTCATTAATGGTACACAAGTGAAACTTTATGTCTGGTATGACAATGAATGGGGCTACGCAAACCGCACCGCAGAGATTGCCCGAATGGTTGGCCGTTCTGATCGGTAACGTGAATTTTCTTAGCAAATAAAGGATCGATTTGAAGATCAGGAATAATTGATAAATGAAGGCATTAAGCGGCGTATCAGAACAACTGAAACAGTATTTTATTATAACTGGAAATTATTGGGCATTCACGTTAACCGATGGCGCCCTGCGTATGTTGGTTGTGTTGTATTTTCATCAGCTAGGTTATAGCCCGCTTAATATTGCCTTCTTATTTTTGTTTTATGAAGTTTTTGGCATTGTCACAAATTTGGTCGGTGGATGGCTTGGCGCACGAATCGGGTTAAACAAAACCATGAACATTGGTTTAGGGCTGCAAATAGTTGCTTTAGCAATGCTCACTGTGCCAACTGAGCTATTAACGATATTTTATGTTATGGCCGCGCAAGCGTTATCAGGTATTGCTAAAGACCTAAACAAAATGAGTGCTAAGAGTGCGATTAAATTATTAGTGCCAGGGGAGCAAAACACAAAATTATATCAATGGGTGGCATTATTAACAGGGTCTAAAAACACCTTAAAAGGAATCGGTTTTTTTATTGGCGGCGTGTTATTAAGCTACTTTGGTTTTACTGGCGCAATTACGATTATGACCGTACTACTTTGTATGGTTTGGCTTTTCAGTATATTTGCTTTAAAAGCTGATCTTGGTAAAGCAAAGCATAAACCAAAATTTAAAGATATATTCTCTAAAAGTCGTGCTATTAATTTACTATCAGCTGCGAGGTTATTTTTATTCGCCGCTCGTGACGTTTGGTTCGTTATTGCTTTGCCCGTTTTTTTAGCTGCAGAGTTTGGTTGGTCACATAGCTGGGTAGGTGGTTTTATTGCCGCTTGGATAGTGCTTTATGGTTTTATGCAGGCCATTGCACCCTGGTTAACAAAAAAGAAAGCGGGTAACATTCAAACACCAAAGGATGCAGCCAAATGGGGCGCTATTTTAATGATTATTCCATTTGTGATGGCAGTAGCATTACAAACAGATTTATCAGCAAAAATCATTGTTATTGGGGGCTTAATGGCATTCGCGGTGTTATTTGCTATTAACTCCTCATTGCATAGTTATTTAATTGTTGAGATGGCAGACAAAGACGGTGTTTCACTTGATGTTGGCTTTTATTACATGGCTAATGCCTGTGGCAGGTTACTTGGTACTGTGTTGTCAGGTTGGATCTTTCAACTTTACGGGCTAGGAGCCTGTTTAACGATATCTGCGATATTTATTGCATTAGCGGTTCTCTTTGCAGCACTGATCCGCGTTGAAAATCCGTGTAACTAAATAATTCAACGCTAAATAAACATAAGGTTAGCCAGTTACTTTGGTAATAAATAAGCCAGTTTTGTTACCCTACCTTTATTTGTCGAGTCGACTTTTAAATCGCTTTTTATATCTTTCCAGGCGGTAACCTTACCGCCAACATTCAACTTTTTAAAGCCCGTATCAGTCGGCTTTATTTCATCTAATGCTAAAAATTTTAACAGTTGAGCGTAGCTGGTATGCTGACTAATATCGATTGATAAAAAATCAGTATATCTGCCTTCAAAGTATGATTCTGCTTGCGCTTTATGTTGTTGATAGCACTGTGCTAAAAATTCATCATTACTGATGTTATCTGCGTTGTAAGGTGAAAATGTTGATTTATAGCAGCGTTTAATAATGGGATTAAAACCGCCATCTTCACGAATAAGGTTAATATGCATACGAGCAAGCAATTGCTTAATTGAGGGCAGCCATTTATCTAAAGTTCTAGCTAAATAGATAAATTTTGCATTTGGGTAGGCAATGTCTAATGCTTGATAGTCACAAAAAATCGGCGTATCAGCAATAACTTGAGCTTCGGTAAAACTACGATCGGTATAAGCCGTATGAGCAACATAAAAGCCAAGCTCGAGCATAGCAACACAAACACTTGTTGTGCCGGTTCTAGGTAAGCCAATAATAAATATTTTTTGCATGTTATTGGCTTACTAGTGAATTAATAGGGTGTTGTTTTAAAAGTTAAGGCTATTTTAACTAATGGCATGTTAAATGAAGCACTTTTCATTGAAAGTTTTTCATCAACTAAAGTCAAAGCCCTATAACGCTATAACACGATAGGGCGATACTTATTTGTTACCATCAACCGAGACGTTTAAGTCTTTTAAAATACCGTCTTTTAGATTATATACAAAGCCATGTACAGTAACGTCTTGATTAATTGCCCATGCATTTTTTAGGATTGTGGTGTTACATACATTAGCCACTTGTTCAATTACGTTTAATTCACAAAGTAGTGTTAATTGCTCTTCTTTGTCTTTAACAGCATCTAGGCGTTCTTTATGGAAACGGTAAACATCTTTAATGTGATGTAACCAATTATCAATAAGACCATAGCTTTTATCTTCTAATGAAGCCATGACGCCACCGCAACCATAATGGCCACAAACAATAATATGATTTATTTTTAACACATCAACAGCAAACTGAATAACTGACAAACAGTTTAAATCGGTATGAATAACTTGATTGGCAATATTACGGTGCACAAATACTTCGCCCGGTAACATGCCCAGTAATTCATTGGCTGGAACTCTTGAATCAGAACAACCTATCCATAAGTAATCAGGATTTTGTTGTTCTGATAAATTTTTGAAAAATTCAGGGTTATCTTTTTTAATGTTATCTGACCATTGCTGATTATTGTCAAATAGGTGTTGTATTGAGCTCATGATGGAATCAACTGAAGAAAATATAAGGTGATTTTAAGTTGTTAGGCTCACAAGTAAAGAAAAAACTGGTCTAAGCTTTGTAAATACCGGTGTAAGCTTTGAAAATATAGTGCGTTTGCGTACCTAAAGTATTTATTTTGCACTTGCGATAACTCGCTATTAAATAAAAAATTTCATGGAATTGGATAAGTATAAGACATCCTATTTTTCACACCATATTTAGTTAAAATCGAAAAGTCTACCTGCTTAACTGGAAATCAATGTGGAAAAAATGTGTAAATAAAGATGGAGATATAGATGAGTGTAACGCACAGGAGTGGTCAAAACGTTTGATGATAGGGTATTTAAAAAATACAGTGTTAGCGCTACACGGCCCGATTTTAAAATTTAACTTTCATTTAATACAGGCCAGCTAGAGAAATTAATTACTGTACCTCAAGGTGAGTTTACAACTACTTTTGCTCTTCATCTTTTTGTAGCTGCTCATCTTTACGAATGTCTACTTTGTGCTGTTGTTCTTTTGATAATTCAAACTTACGCGCAGATTGTTTTATTAGTAATAGTCCTGCTATTACTGAACCAACAGCGATAACAATAATAAATATAGTGGTAATACTCATGGCTTTATCCCCAAAGGAAAGTTTCTCTCATTTCAAGTTTCATGCGATTGCTTATTTATGTTCAAATAAAAAACCAATAGCTAAATAGTACAATAGCATGTAATTTATTTGTAAGCTCGAACAGGTGAACAAGAACATTTAACTTCAGTACCTATAAAAATTAAGTTCACTAAGTTACTACTACACAATATTCGGAAATAAAGATGTCAAATTTTCTCAGTATTAAATTACTCATGCCTATTTTGTTCATTGGAATTATAAGTATTATCGCGTTTTATCTAACCGGTGAACTTAGCCACAATGCAACTATCGCGTTTTTAATGGTCATGGTCGTTACACAAATCATTGTGGGCTATATATATTCGCAAAAAAAACTCACGCAAAGACTTGTGAATTTACAACATTATATTGATCAAGTGGCAAGCATTAATGAAGCACCAAGTATACATATTAAAGATGACAATGAGGATGATTTAGCTAGTGTTACCAATGAGTTAACAAAGTTTATTGCTAACTTAGCTGATGTTATTAACGAAATTAGAGCTGAATCAGACGCATTGAAACAAGGCTCTGCATCGTTGACTGCACAAATGCATGGCTCAGTGGGGGCTGTGGATGAGTCAGTAAATCAAATTGAACAAATGGCGAGATCTATAGACCAAGTGGCCTCAACGTCGACAACACTCTCAGACAGTGCGACTCAGGTAAGTGAAACAACGAGTCAAGTGTTAGCAATTTTAAAGCAAGGTACGCATGCTTCAACTACCAGCAAAAATACCATTGAAGATTTTGACAAAGAAGTAACAATAATGGCGTCTGATTTAGCTTTGTTACAAGAAGAATGCTCTCGCATTGGTTCGGTACTAGAGGTTATTCGAGGCATTGCGGATCAAACGAATTTACTGGCATTAAATGCAGCGATTGAAGCGGCTAGAGCCGGCGAGCAGGGAAGAGGATTTGCCGTTGTTGCCGACGAAGTGCGTGCGTTAGCGCATAGAACACAAGAATCTACTGTTGAAATTCACGCCATGGTTGAAGGCTTGCAAGAAAAATCAACCAATGCCGTAAACGCTATTGACCGTGGTCAAGGGCTATCGCGCGATAGCTTAATACATTCAGCTGAAGTGGCCGATGCATTAAGTAAAATAGGACAAGTATTCTTTGAAGTTGACACCTTAACATCTCAAATTGCGCAAGGAACAACCGAACAACAACAGGCGACGGCCTCAATAAATGAGAACATGTCGATGGTGGTAAAATTAAGCCGCGAGCTTAATAGTAATTTACTCGCCGTAACTGAGCTTGCCGAAATGCAACAACATACCGCAGACGAGGTCGATACAACATTAAATCGAGTTTGTGTTTAATCTAGTGCTTGAGTTGAGTTGAATTAAATTAAGTTGAGCTACCTAAAGTAAACCCAAAACCATATAGAGTGAATAAAAAAAGAGGTAACATATTGGACAAATATGTTACCTCTTATTTTTCATCTTTAACAAGAAATTTCATTTCAGGCTTATTTTTAGCCCACTCTTGGCTTATTTGGGGCCAAATAACTAGCCTAGTTTTTGCTAACTTTATTATCGGTATTTTGTTGGTAATAGGTTCTACTTTTATCTGCTTGCTGACATAAGTCGGTTAGGGCGTGTAAACTACGCGTGGTCATACGATGC
>TARA_R110000764_G_scaffold8170_1_pt1 | contig 24927 bp, 22 predicted proteins | sample TARA_R110000764 | Tara Oceans TARA_R110000764 (sample SAMEA4398111) | marine metagenome | biome: Polar Biome; feature: [SRF] surface water layer (ENVO:00010504); material: water (ENVO:00002006), including particulate matter (ENVO:01000060) such as... | depth 5 m | reverse complement strand
TTGCAGCATTGGCAGCAACTTGCTCAATTAGCAAAATCAAACAACTTTTTACCCTTAATCGACACTGCCTATCAAGGCTTTGCTGATGGTTTAAATGAAGATGCAGCCGGATTACTGACTATTGCCAATACGGTTGAACGCTTAGCCCTTTGTGTTAGTTGCTCGAAAAACTTTGGTTTATACAGCGATAGAGTTGGCGCTGCTTATATTCTCAGTCCAACACAAGCAGAGGCCGACAAAGCACAATCGCAACTGGCCATCATGAGCAAAGCCACTTATTGGGTGCCACCGTCGAACGGGGCTGAAATTGTGAAAACTATTATTAAAGACCCAGCTTTAAAAAATATCTGGTCTGAAGAATTGGCACAAATAAATATTAAAATTAAAAGTATAAGAACAAAACTTTGCGCAGCATTTTGCCAACAATCTGGAGATAATTATTTTGACTATATTCTCTCTCAAGAAGGCATGTTTGCAATGTTGCCAGCATCACCTGAGCAAATGGAGCAACTTCGAGAGCAATATGCAATATACGGCTTGAACAACGGCCGTATTAATTTAGCGTCAATTCCAGAGCATAAAATCGAATATCTAGTAAAAAGTATTTTAGCGGTTACGCATCGAACGAAGTAACGCATAAAGTTTACTTAATTTTTCAACTAGCCTTCTCGCCCAGTTAATATAAATATTATCGGCTAAGGCTTTAAACATAGAGCCAATGAAGTGCAATTATTAGAAATAGACTGTTTAGGTAAAAAACTCCGTTTAGAAGGTTCAATGGCTGGGTGGCAAGAGCTGTTTTGGGACGACCAATGCGTATCTCAAATTAATGCTAATGCCGACGGCGATAACTTTTCACATAAATTTACGCTGCAAAGTGAGCAAGGCGAATTACCTATTGAACTTAACGGTTCATTACAATGGCAACCTTTCGCACTGCAATTTCAATTATTAGTTAATAACGAACTAGTGCACGACAACACCCTACTTGAGAAAGACATAGAACAACGCCAAATCTCCCCAGGTGAAAAACAGCCGATGAAATTTAGCTTTATTGGTATGGCAGGCTTGGGCTTAAAATTACTCAAAAGTGCCAAAGTAATAAAAGTGTTATTCGCAGCAGGCAGCTTAGCGGCATATAGCTGGTTATTTTCTATAGAATTTGCCATCGCACTTATTCTTTGTTTAGTTTTTCATGAGTATGGCCATATTAAAGCCATGAAATACTTCGGCTTAAAAACCAAAGGCATATACCTCATTCCCTTTGTTGGGGGATTAGCGCTGAGCGATGACAAAATTAATACCCGCTGGCAAGATATCGTTATTTCGATTATGGGGCCATTCTTTGGTTTAATACTCTCTATTGCCTGCTTAATTGGCTATTGGATAACTGACCTAGAAATACTGGCCGGTTTAGCGGTATTTAACGCCCTCCTCAATTTATTTAATTTGTTACCTATTTTGCCATTAGATGGTGGCCACGTACTAAAAAGCATCGCTTTTTCAATCAACTCTAAAGTGGGTTTAATCGCTTGTGCATTGGGTGCAGCACTAGGCATTTATATCAGTTATTATTTTGGTTTAGCCCTGCTAGGCTTTTTACTAGCTATTGGCAGTATTGAAATATTTTTTGAATATAAACGCCGACACCTTAGCCAGTTATTACCACTTAATCGCTATGCACAAATTGTATCAGCCTTGTGGTATGTTTTTACGGTGGGTGGTTTAAGCGCTATTATTTGGCTAGTTGGCCAAACTGGCAATGACGCCTTATCGCTGCCCCTTAAAATATTGGGTAGTTAATAGTTTGTAGATTCAAATAACATGATAGTAACTACTCGCTGATATCAGCTTTTATTCCGATTATAGTCAGTATAACCCCCTTAAAATCCTCATTTATAAGGAAAAAATAAATTAAATCCATACAAATATGGAGTGAAATAATTATTATTCCCTATATTTATAGAATAAAAAAGTGTAGCATTCCTTATATGACTGGAAATTAGAGGCTAGTATGAACATAAAATCCCTAGTTCTTAAGCAATATCGTGAGATTATTGCTGCGGCAACACAGAAAATAGTAAAATTAAAAGTGCCGCCCGAAGGCTGGTTAAGAACGAATAGAAAAGCACTGCAAATGCCAGCTAAAATAATCATGAAAAAAGCGGGGATTAAATCAAGTGAACTCTATCGCATTGAAAAGGCTGAAATTGACGGTACGCTAACACTTAATAAGCTTAAAAATATGGCTAATGCTATGGACTGCGACTTTCACTATGCCATCATACCTAGAGGCGAGATAAAAACGCTCATTGAAAATAAAGCCCGTCGTCACGCAGTTAAATTACTTGAAAACGCGAATGTACATATGCAACTCGAATCTCAAGGTACATCAGCGCAGCAAATAGAATTACAAATTGATCAAGTTGCTGAGCAGTTAATAAAAGAAATGCCTGAATGGTTCTGGGGAGATACAAGTGATAATGAATGAAGATATAGACGGCGCAACCCCCCTAGATCCAGATGAGTTAGCTGGATTAAAATTTAAGCACGTTAGTACTAGAAGCCAACTTGATGAACTAGAGCAGGCTAACATTGTAAAGGGCTTACTTTGGCTCAAAAAAAACACCGCTAGAGACGATGTATTAACGACTCATTTCGCTATGGATTTACACAAAGCCCTATTTAAAGATGTATGGACTTGGGCAGGTACTTATAGATTAATCGAGAAAAATATAGGTATTGACCCTTTTACCATTTCAGTAGCATTAAAAAATTTACTTGATAATCTATCTGCATGGATAGAGTTTACAACCTATCCTGCAACCGAAGCTGTGCTTAGGTTTCATCATCAATTGGTAAAAATTCATCCATTCCCTAACGGTAACGGCCGATTTTCACGCATATATGCAGATATTATTGCAGAAAAGTACTTTGGTATTCCAACAATAAACTGGGGTGGGGAAAATTTAGACCACATGACTAAAACTCGCACCGATTATATTAATGCACTAAGAGCCGCTGATGCTGGCGATTTATCAGCACTTTTTAAACTCTATGGTAACGACTAACTGTAATTAATAGACAGTCTAGTCTCCCAACGAAAAATAAATAAAACAACATGTAAAAAAGGAATAGTGCGTGATTTCAAAAAAAGTACGTGAATTATTTGTCTCTTTAATGGAAGCAACCCATGACTCAGCCACTGCTTATGATATTGAAACTGAACAATACAGTGGATTTTTCAATAACACAGTAGTCGACAAATATATTGAGCTAGGCGCACTAGAACTAGTTGAAAATGACAGCGGTGCTACGGTTATTCTGCTCAACAACAGAGACGACTTTTTAAGCTCATTCGCCGCAGGCGTTCGCGAAGCAAAAAATGGTAGTGATCAATCCTATGCCGACTACAACGCCAACCCCTTTGCTTTCTCAGTGGGTTTTGAACACTTCCATCAAATATCGAAGAAAAAACGACAGTTAGTTGGTTATGTTTGTCATGGCTTTGAGCGAGATGATACTGGGTTAGTGCATTTGCAATAATATTTTAAAGCATTGAATATTTAAAAAGTATTATCAAAGCCGTAATTACACATCGATTAAATTAATGTCACTTATCTTCAAGTAGCTCCATTAAACAAGCGACTTGCTCAGTTAATTCAACCACTTGTTGCTCTAGCACGGTAACTCGCTGAGCAAGTTGATTGTTGTCGCCTGATGGCATGACCTGTGTTGTAGAGTTGGCTTCACACGCAACTTGAGGAATATAAGGTTCACTTGCACTACTTTCATCAATTTCACAAAATAAATGCACATAACGACACTCTCGCTTGCCGGGTTCACGTTCGAGTTTTTTAACCAGTGCTTGGTTATTCAGGTTTTGTAATTGATGCAAAGCAGATTCAACTTCATTAACATCGGCAAAGTCAGCTAACCGTGTGGTTCGCGTTCTTAATTCGCCAGGTGTTTGTGGCCCCCTTAAAAATAACACGCAAATAATTGCCCGTTGTTGTGCTGAAAACTGTAAGTTGCCAAATTCTGTATTACAAAAGCGATGAAAATACTTATTTACACGGCTTGATGCTTTTTGGTCAATCATTAACTGATTCATTTGTACCAGTTCATCTACCGTATTTTGCCAATCATTTTCGCTCAGCGACATTACCGGTTCGCGGTTACTTTTTTGATTACAGCCGGAGGTAATGGCATTGACTGAAAGAGGATATTGCTCAGGTGTGGTGGTTTCTTTCTCTAGCATTACGCCAATAACACGGCATTGCTCTGGGGATAATGTGATCATATGAAGGCATCCTAATTGAAAATAACGAGTTAACGTAAACTGAAAGTAAGTTATACCAAGCAACCTAAGGTTTTTCTATCTGAATATAACGGATACGGCATAAAAAAAGCCATAGCTCAACTTAAGTGTTAACTATGGCTTTCCAGTGATTTAAAATAAACTACAACACTATTCTATATTTTGGATCTGAATTCTCATTAGAATACGAACTCTTCATTTTTTCAATTAGTTACGAACTAGCCTACTCTCTGAAGTCACCACTTCGGTCACCATTGACGTATTTTAACGTCAATTTAAGCAAATTTCGTACAACTTACATTTGATAATATAGTGTATTTTTTTCACTTTTAAAGAAAAATACTTTATTACCCCTTCTTTTAAATCAAGAGACTACATTACGATATTGAATATAACATTCCTCTGTTATGACAATTTCAGCATCAGGTGCGTAGAATCTAATCGCAAGTTCAATTGCATTAATTATTTCAAATTGTAAAGCTTTTGATTTATATCCTCTAGCCGCTTCACGTAAAAATGAATCTGTTTTCTGCCCACTATCCACAGGTGTAAAGCCTTTATCGAGCAATATTGATTGTGCTTTATCTTCTATTTTTCGTCTAAAATATTGGCTATTAGAATTTACATCTTGATCAGACATTTCATCAACATTCCACACACAAATTAGACGAGCATCCATAGAGATAACTCTAAGACCTTCAAATCTTCTAATAGCATTACTTGATTGACCAAAATAGAAAAAATTACTATTACCGGATGGATTCAAGATCAAGTATAACTGCGAAAATTTTGGAGCGTCTGTTTTTAGGAATGAGCGGATATAGCTAATATGTTTTTGATATTCAGTATCAGTTTTCATAGATTACCTCTTTATTATTAAAGGGGTAAAAAAAATCGAACGAATTTAATTGCCTGAGTAATTGTCGCTTTATAATTAATATATCTTTTATTAATTATTGTATTAGCGCATCAGTGTAATTTTAGTTCAGCTTTGGCAAAAGGCCAATTTATTTCAATGGCGATACAATCACAAAGTGAAAGTATTGGTAGCTAATTCGGCCTTTAAAGTCAATTAAATCAAGGGTAAATAATAGAAGTTCATAACGTCTCAGCAAAAACCTTATTCCATGAAAAAAACAATGGTCTTCCCATGAATGGACGAAAATCCTTTATATTCTCTACAATAATAGGATGGCTTAAGCTATTTAGCCCGATGCAGAATATCTAGAAAAGTTTGAAATAAATATTGTTAAGTAAAGAATAACTAGTCCTCAACAATCTCATATTCAATGACATTGATTTTATATCTTTCATAAATATCAGCTATCTTTTCAGATTCGCTTAAACCATTAATGCGAAATTTTTCAGCAAACGTAAAACCCTCTACCATAAAATCATGCATATCTTTAGCGCGATGCTTTTCATCCTGCTCATCGTTGACAATTTTCTTACAGTTACCATAGTCAAATCCGGCATCAACAACAGCTTTAGCTACTTCTCTACTACTTTCAACTGGTAAACGTATAAACTTCCTCCTGCATACCATTGACCGTATAAATGATCCTACCGCTGGCAGAGCTGTCAGCCGATATCCAATCATTAACGTTGCTACCAAGGTAGGCTGATATATTTTTCGCTTTATCTTTTTTATTCACAGTATCTAACCTTAAATATTTACGTTTACTCTTAAGCAGATAGTATCCAATTAAACCAGTGGTAAATGATGCTTAAGCTATTTATTTGTTTTTGAATTTACATGAGGATTCATATGTCTTCGATAGAAGGCACTTTTAAACACGTTGATAAAACCATATAGCCCGTATCATTAATATGCTGAAAACCTAACTTACCGTAATGCGCAATTAGCTTTTTCATCCCTTCATTTTTATCTTGAGTAAATTTGGAAAGCTCCATTTCTTCAAACCATTTTTTCTTTTCTGATGAAGAATCTTCATTTAACTCATGCTGTAGAGGGAAAGGTTTTATTGCGACAATACCAGCGCCATAAGAAAAGCGATCCATTAGTGCACGTAAAATTTTTAAGCCCCATTTCTTCCCTCGATAGCTTGGCACTATTTCTAAGCGATCTAATATAAGTAAGTTTGAATCGTAAATACCATAATTAAAATGCTTCTGTAATTTTTCACTAAATTCATTACCATCAAACAAATCAGTGTAGTAATCATAAAGCCCTTGAGAGTGGCTATCAAAAACGTCAAATGCATTAATTCCGTTATCAAATGAACGATTTAAATCCACATAATAAAGCTTAAACTTTCCTGCAAGTTCCCTACTACCGTCTTCACTTTCAGCCAAAATTTCACCAGAAATTTCATTTGTAGAGTCTTCCGGATCTGAGTAATTCGAGACATAAATTTCTTGCTCGTAAGATAAAACTATTGATTTATAGTCATCGTTATCCATTTCTATTCTCCTATTAGTCGGCATTTGAAATTAAATTCTTCGCCATTGTTATTTTGAATTCCTACGGTGGCTTTGCTATCAGTCGCATCAACTACATCCAAGTTAACATTCCCACAAGTTACGCCCGTATATTTGTCAGATTCTATTGCAGCGTATATATGGCCGAGCTTGTTTTGCCCCATTGCCTCTCTTTCAATTAGGTAAAAATTAACACCTAAAGATTTTAGTAATGTGCCAGACAATGCCGTCATGTCCTCGCAGTCTCCCTCAGCGTCAATTATGGTTTTTGATGGTAAACGAGTTCCTGTTTCATCAACCTTGTAATTTATATTGCCCTTTACAAAGTTGAGAACACTTTGTGTCTTTTCAACATCAGTTCCGGTTTGTTTAAGCTCTAACTCGTTTATTAAACACTCTCCTAATTCAGAAGAATCGTTTATTGCTTTGTTTATACTGCCAAGGTCCGTACTTCGGTTACTCAATGAAGCAACTTCTGCTTTATTTTCAATGCAGCTTCTAGCCTTTTCTAATTGACTGCTCCCAGTCAAACAAAAGAGAAATAAACCGATTACAATTACAATCAGGCCAAGTATTGATAAATTAGTTTTCTTATTTTTTTTCAATTCTTCCTTTAGCATCTGATATATACTCGCTTCATCAACTTTCTGCCATGCTTCATAACCCAGCGTATTAATGATCTTATGTCTAATGAGCATCTTCCTAGTAAATGAGGTATATAGAAAAGTCACCCCATAAATAATTGATAGAAAGATAAATACGAAAACATACGCCAATATTTGTTCTTTAACGATGTCACTATCTAAATTTTTAAAGTGGTGAATAGCCGCTGAAAAAAGCGGTTTGTTCGCTACAGCAAGGTAAATCACCAGTACATTTGCTAAGCCAAAAATAAGTAGCACTCCCACCGTAGATAGTCTTTTTTTCAAGTTTACCTCTATGAAAAGGAAAATCATCAACACTTGAGTGCCAAAAACAACAAAAAATTCTTTCAATTTATCTAACAATTCAATACTCCTTACTTAATCATTACGCCAATCCAGTCAACAAAAACTGTACGGTTGTTATCGTCTTTAATTTCACATTTCATCGTATGAAGCCCTCTATACTGTGTATATTCATCTAGTATGATGGTTGAATAAGGCTTAACAGATCTGTCATGGCTGTTCTGAGCTTGCTTGTTGAGATATTTAATTGTTGGTGTTTGCTCAAGATCCCTTTCTTCATCTGGCGTTTCTTGTCCATGGTTTGTTTTAGTGAGCAGTACTTTTAAAGGAAAAGCTAAGCGGCCTCTAGTTGAAGCTTTAATTTCGAACTTTAGGCTGGCATGCTTATTCAAATATCTTGATCCAGAGTGGTATTCAGCGAAACCTGAAGATTCGTCCACAAAACATTTATAACTAATTTCTGCATTATCGATAACACTAGAGCCTTCTAATGAAGCTCTAAAGGCTCTAGGCAATGCGCTGAAGTTGATACTGTTGCGATAATTGAGAATTCTCATTTTGTAATCAATAGGCATACCATTGGCGTTTGTCAGGTTAGGAAGCACAACGGGAAGGTTTTGTGTTTGACCGTTTTTCTCCTTAACTTTTATTTTTGAATACTTGTCTGGCCAATCAACAAAATCTAAAAGACCTTGCCCTAACATTGCTTGATTTTTGTTAGCAAGCCCTTGTAACTTAGAGGCCATATCAACTTGCAAACCAGTAGCAGAAACTTCACCTACATTTTGATAGCCAAAACTACCCCACAGCACTTCTTGATCATCACCAAAATCACAGCCCACTCTAAAGCCAAAGTCTTTGGCATCAATACCATTCTTAATCATCCAAGGCTTTATGCTTTCTTCCAGAACAGCCCGTAAAGTTACAGAACAATTAATTGCGTCTGCTACAGCATTTTCCTTATCAATATCACTACCACCAAAAAATGCCATTACAGCATCGCCCATTAGTCGATGAACGTGACCATCAAAAGAGCGAATAACCTCCACACATGTTTTAATTACTGCATTTTTGAAGAGATATACGGTATCTAATGGATAGAGCAATGAAAGCCTTGTAGAACCTTTTATATCTACAAATAATGTACACACATACTGGTTTTTGGTTCCTGTATCAGTGCCTTCTAAATCAATAAAATCTGGATGGGTGCCTATCTCTGATTCATTTACTCCATGCTTGCCAAATAAGGGCCTAATTTTTGTTTGTAGTAAATATTCATTTTGTGGTCCCAACGTGGCTATATCGCTAGCTCTACTTTCAGCACTTACACTAGCTAAGAGTGATTTTGTTGCTACGACTCTATTGCTGCTCATTTTGCCTTTACTATATGTGTCATATACATTTTCAAATAAATCTTCAAATTTCTGCATTTTAATTAACCTCCTAAAGTCAAAATAAGCACAAGCGAAACCGCCAGTAGTGGCAAAACACAATACATAGTTAAGTTAGAAGCGATCTTCAGCACTCTAAATTTTTCTTTAACAATTCCAGCAACAACATAAGTTTGAGAGGCTAAATCTTTTGCCCTTGTTTCTTCATCTGAGCTAATAATTTTGTCGTAGTAACCTGTTGCACCATTTTCACAATTAGAAACATCGCCAAAAAAGATGAGAGAGTCGGTAATGCCGTCATTACCTGTGTTGGAATAAACAACTCGAACGAGTTGGCTGATAGCTATTATTGAGAAAATAATCGTTGTGATTACGGTAAGTAAAATTACCTTACTCAAACAATCTGACGGAACTTCAACGGGAATCATCATAACCCTAACCGTTAAACCTAAGATCACCGTAGCAAGAAAAGATATCATCAAGCCTACTTTGAAGTTTGTTGTTGCTATGTAATGGTCATAACGTTTAATTACATCCATCATAAAATCTATTTGGTCACTCATATATACTCCCTCTTGTTATTTGCATAATTGAAAATATGCATGTTTTATCGTATTTTATTGTTTTAATTTATCTTGACTAAAAACGTCTGTCAAGTTAAATTATCTGCATATTTTCGATTACGCATATCGCGTTACTAGGTAATCAAACATAATGAAAATTAAGTTATCTGATATCGCTACTGTTAAAGCTGGTCATGGTTTCAGGGGTAAAATACCTGAAATATCAGAAGGTAATGGCTATGTTATTCAGCAGCGAGACATAAACGAAAATGGAATTATTAATTGGACAGGGTTGGTTCGTACAGAAATTAGAGGAAGGCGTGAGCCTGACTGGTTAGAGCCAGGAGATATTATATTTTCTGCGCGAGGTGTTAGAAATATTGCAACCTGCATTGATGAAATAGAAAAACCAGTAGTGTGTGGGCCATATTATTTTCTTATTCAAATAAACGAAGACGTTAGTGCAGCTTTTTTACCCGCTTTTATTGGATGGCAATTAAATCAAAAAAGAGCACAAAAAACGTTTGCGAAGGCTCTGGAAGGTAGTATTCAAGTCAGCATTAGAAAATCAGTACTTGAAAATATAGAACTCGATATCCCAGACATAAAGAAACAACATGCTATTGCAGAGCTTGATAAGCTCACTAAAAAAGAGCAAAGCATATTTGAAGCCTTAATCGTGAATAGAAAACAGCAAATGCGAAGCATTGCCGCAGGTTTACTAAATAATACGATTGAATTGAACACAAAATAATTTGTTGGTTTTAAAACTCAACAAATGAATACAGATAATTAGGATTAAAAATGCCAGATAGCAAAATAAATCAAGACGAAATTAACAGTGCAGTATGGAAAGCATGTGACACCTTTAGAGGAACGATTGATTCTTCAATTTATAAAGATTTTGTTTTAACCATGCTGTTCTTAAAGTACATCTCGGATGTGCATAAAGATAAGTATCAAGAATTAGAAAAAGAATATGGCGAAGGTTCACCAATGATCGCTGCCATGATGAAAAGCCAGTCTTTTATTATTCCTGTAGGTGCTACATTTTGGGATTTATATGAAAAAAGGCATGAAGCTGGTAATGGAGAACGCATAGATCAGGCACTCCATGCCATTGAAGAAGCTAATGGTGGTAAATTAAAAAACGTTTTCCAAGATATTAGCTTTAATACCGATAAATTAGGTGAAGAGAAGCAAAAGCATGAACTGCTACGCCACTTATTAGAAGATTTTGGGACAGAAAAATTAAACTTAAGTCCAAGCCGAGTTGGCTCCCTTGATGTCATTGGTAATGCCTACGAATACCTCATTAAGCACTTTGCTGCTGGTAGCGGGAAATCGGCTGGTGAATTTTATACCCCACCAGAAGTATCTGACTTACTTTCTATTATTCTAGAGCCACAAGAAGGTGATGATATTTGTGATCCAGCCTGCGGGTCCGGTTCACTATTAATGAAGTGTGGAAAACAAATCCGCAATAATTTTGATGGCAGTAAAAAGTACGCATTGTTTGGGCAAGAGGCTATAGGTTCTACATGGTCACTGGCTAAAATGAACATGTTCCTTCATGGTGAAGACAACCATAAAATAGAATGGGGAGATACGATTCGAAATCCTAAGCTGATTGATAGTAAAACATCAGGTTTAATGCATTTTGACATCGTAACTGCGAATCCTCCATTTTCACTTGATAAATGGGGACATGAGGGCGCTGCAAAAGATAAATATGGACGTTTTCATCGAGAAATCCCACCAAAAGGAAAAGGTGATTATGCGTTCATATCACATATGATTGAAACGTTAAAACCAACAACAGGACGTATGGGAGTCGTTGTTCCTCATGGCGTTTTATTTAGAGGTTCAACCGAAGGAAAAATACGCCAACAACTTATCGAAGAAAATTTACTTGATACAGTCATTGGCTTACCAGAAAAGCTATTTTTTGGTACAGGTATACCAGCGGCTATTCTGATTTTCAAAAAACAAAAAACAGACTCCAATATCTTATTCATTGATGCTAGCCGATCTTTCAAATCAAATAAGAATCAAAACCAACTTACAGAAGGTAATATCAAAGATATTATTGATGCTTTCAAGGCTCGAAAAACTCAAGATAAATACGCGTATTTAGCAACTAAAGAAGAAGTTGCTGATAATGACTACAACCTCAATATTCCTCGATATGTAGATACATTTGAAGAAGAAGCAGAAATTGATTTAAATGAAGTTAGAAATGAACGACTCGCGTTGCAAAGCCAGTTAAAAGAACTTGAAGTAGAAATGGAAGGATACTTGAAGGAGTTAGGTTATGGCTCGTGATATAGATAAACAGGATATCCCTGATGGATGGCAACATATATTACTTGATGAAATTACAGAAAGAAGAAGCGGGCACACTCCAAGTAAAAGTAATCCTGAAAATTGGAATGGTGGAATAAAATGGATATCCCTTTCTGACTCATTTTCATTAGATAAAGGTTATGTTTACCAAACAGAAAAAGAGATTTCAACAGAGGGTATTAAAAACTCTTCTGCAAACATACTACCAGCAGAAACGGTCGTATTATCTAGAGATGCAGGCATAGGAAAAAGTGGTGTGATGGCTGAACCGATGGCTGTTAGTCAGCATTTCATCGCATGGGTTTGCGATAATAGCAAAAAGATGAATAGCTGGTTTTTATATAACTGGTTACAAACCCATAAACGTGAATTTGAACGTCAGGCTGTTGGTTCAACGATTAAAACAATCGGTTTACCTTATTTCAAAAAACTTGAGATTTTAGCTCCCCCATATCAAGAGCAGGAAAAAATTGCACAGATTCTGTCTACATGGGATAAAGCTATTAACGTTACAAAACTACGAATCGAGAATAATCACAAGTATAAGAAATCTCTAATGCAGGAGACTTTAAGTGGTAAGACTAGATTTTCGGAGTTTAGGGATAAATGGAAATTAGTAGCTATTAAAGACTTACTAAAAGAAAGTCGAGTTCCTTCAATAAGCAATGATGTGACAAAACGTATAACAGTTAGGCTTAACTTTAAAGGAGTGGAAGCGCGGCCCGTGAGAGGTAGTGAAATGGTAAACTCAACAGCATACTTCGCAAGAAAAGCAGGACAATTTATTTATGGAAAACAAAATATTCATAAAGGCGCTTTCGGTATTATTCCTGAACAATTAGATAATTTTGAGTCTTCACAAGATTTACCTTGCTTTGACTTCAAAGAGAACTGTGATGCAAATTGGTTCTTCTACAAAATATCACAAAAATCATTTTATACATCTTTAGAGAATAAAATGACAGGAACAGGTTCTAAAAGATTAAGCCCAAGTGAATTTTTTAAATTAAAAATCTTTGTACCTAAAGTTGAGGAACAAATAAGGATAGCCTCAGTTTTAATCAATGCCGATAAAGAAACTAATCTATTGACGCAGCAGCTTTTTGATTTAAAGAAAGAAAAAAAAGCACTAATTCAACAACTATTAACTGGTAAACGAAGAGTTAAGTTAGAAGGGAAAGCAGCATAAAATGGATATTTCAACGTTAACATTTGATCAGCGCGATGAGTTTAATCGCAGAGCTATAGCAGAAAAAACAATAAGCTTATTAACTTCAGATATTGAAGTATCACCATTAATTATTGATGGTGATTGGGGTACAGGTAAGTCGGAGTTTTGTCATAAACTAATAAATTTAATGAAGGTTTCTCATACTGAACATCAGTTAATTTATGTGGATGCCTATAAGGCAGATAATGTTGATGAACCTTTGCTAACGTTATTAGCAGAAATAATGAAGTTGGTGCCAAAAGGTCTGCAACAAAAAAGCTTTTTTAAGAAAATTTTGCCTACACTGAAATTTGGTTTGAAAGCAGGTGCTAAAGGTGCTGTTGGTCATTTATTAAAACAAGACTTTGCTGATGTTGCTGATGACTTTGATAAAGAAATAAAGCAAGTATCAGATAAAATAATCGACTCTTCAGTCGAGTCTTTATTAAAAGGTCACGTTGAGGCCAGTAAGAACCTTCAAGCATTACAATCAGCACTAACAGAATTAGCTAAAGAAAATCCGATAACTATTTTTGTCGATGAACTTGATCGATGTCGCCCTGATTATGCTGTCGCCATTTTAGAAACGATTAAACATGTATTTGATGTTGTAAATGTTCAATTTGTGCTGGTAACTAACTCAACACAATTGAGAGCGTCAATTAATCACTGTTACGGTAGTGAGGTTAATTCTCAACGATACTTAGATAAGTTTATTGGATTTAGTTTCGTATTACCTGAGGTTGTCCAAAGTCAATATGGCAAGCTTGTAGCAATAGCTCACTATGTTAACTTAATAAGATCTAGTAAAGCACTCAAGACTTCTAAACTAGATCAAGGCGGTAACGTTAAATTTATCGAAGATCTAATTCAAGTAAATAATTGGTCTCTGCGAGAAATTGAAACGTTTGTTAAACACCTAGAAATATACCAGGTTCTCACTGGTAGCTATGCCTTTGAAAACTTAGGCAACAACATTCTTACATTGCTAGGAGTCGCAATATTTTGCTTTAACCCAGAGCAAAAGAGAAAACTAACAAAAGGAGTTGTAGACGGAAAATCTTTAACATCTTTTATTGGCTGTTATGAGTTATACCAATGGGAGAATGGGACTAAAGGGCCAACTATCAATGAAACTATAGCCGCGGTAATTGCAAATGAATCTAGCGATAAAATTCAAGAATTCGAGCCAAATTCAGAAACTGTAGCAGCAAATTATGAAGAGCGTTTTCAAGGTGCGTTTAAAGATGGTCACTTCTCAATAGACACAGGTGAACGGTTGTCTATTAGCCGCGAAGCAATTAACACACTTTCGTTTGCAAATGGTTAAGCTAAGGTAGCGCATGCATCATTCACTTCCAAACTTCAAAGAAGAACAAGCAGCTAAAATTCCTGCGCTAACTTTACTTACTAATTTAGGTTATGAGTTTGTTTCGCCTGAGCAATGTAATGTTACTCGCACGAACAAAACAATGGTGACTTTGCCTAATGTAATACGAAGCCAACTAGCCCAACAAAAATTTCCTTTTGCTGGGCAGCAATACAATTTATCTGATTCGAGTATTGATAAGATTATTCATGAGTTGACTTATCCTGCCATGAATGAAGGGCTGCTTGCCGCTAATGAAAAACTTTATAACGCGCTTATGTATGGTGTTGGTGTTACTGAATTTATAAATGGGAAGAAGGCTAATCCAACAATTCAGTTAATAGATTGGGCAACTGTAGGCAATAATCAATTCCATTTTACAGAAGAGTTTATTGTAGAAAATATCCAAGGAACGGGCCATCGTAAGCCTGACATAGTTTGTTTTGTTAACGGTTTACCTTGGGTAGTCATTGAAGCTAAACGCCCTGATTCAAATAAGACAGGTAAACCAACCATTACGGAAGGAATATCACAGAATATTCGAAATCAAAAGCCAGATGAAATTCCTCATTTGTTTGTATATAGCCAACTATTGTTATCAATTAATGGTCATGATGGCTTATATGCAACATGCGGTACGCCTGATAAATTTTGGGCAAAATGGAAAGAAGAAGATATTAGTGAAGCTGAGTGCTTTCGTTTAAAAAACACTAAATTAGATCAGGAAAAAGTCTCTGCAATATTTAATCATCGCACTATAAAAGATCGACAGGAATATGAAGCATTAATTGCAGGTGGTGATTTAGTATTGACGGATCAGGATAGATTAATAGTAAGTCTATTACGTCATGACCGTTTATTAGATATGACACGATTATATAGCTTGTTTGATGACAAAATTGGAAAAATTGTCGCAAGGTATCAACAAGTTTTTGGTATTAAAAGGTTAGTGGAACGCATTACTTCTTTTGATGATAAAGGCGCTAGAAATGGCGGTGTTATATGGCATACCACAGGCTCTGGCAAGTCTTTTACTATGGTGTTTTTATCTAAAGCACTTATTTGGTTAGAACAATTAAAACAAAGCCGCATTGTTATTGTAACCGATAGAACTGATTTAGAAGACCAGTTGAGTAGTACTTTTGCTTCTGGTGGTGCTTTCACTCAACGTGATAAAAAAGATGCGATGGCAACAACAGGCAAACGTTTAGCTGAGCAAATTGGCAAAGGAAATGAACGAGTTATTTTCTCTATCATTAACAAGTTTGGCTCTGCCATTAATTATAAAGAATGTTATAACGACAGTGAGAATTTGTTGGTTTTGATTGATGAAGGCCATCGTAGCCAAGGTGGTGAAAACAACATTAGAATGCGTCAAGCATTGCCTAAAGCGGCCTTTATCGCCTTCACAGGAACACCTCTTTTAAAAGACGATAAAACCGAAAATAAATTCGGTAAAATCATACACTCTTATACTATGCAGCAGGCTGTTGAAGATAAAACGGTTACGCCATTATTGTACGAGGAACGAATCCCTGAATTATGCATAAATAGTAAAGCCATTGACGCTTGGTTTGATCGCATTACCGATAAACTAACCGATAAACAAAAATCTGATTTAAAGAAGAAATTCGCTCAAAAAGGTGAAATTTACCAATCTGAAGGACGTTTAGAGTTAATTGCCCATGATATTTCTGATCACTTTCAGAACTTTAAGGAACAAGGGTTAAAAGGGCAATTAGCTTGTGACTCTAGGGTTTCTGCAATTAGATATAAGAAGCTACTTGATAAAATAGGCAAGGTAACATCAGCAATTGTAATGTCTTCTCCAGATACTCGCGATGGGCATGATGAAGTAAATAAAGAGTCGAAAGACATTGTTCAAAACTGGTGGAAAGAGCATGTTGGAACACAAGATGAAAAAGTATACACAAAAAAAATTATCCAAGATTTCAGCAAAGATGGTCCTCCCGATATCATCATAGTAGTTTCTAAGCTTTTAACTGGTTTTGATGAACCTAAAAATACGGTTTTATACATTGATAAGAAATTAAAAGAGCACGACTTAATTCAAGCAATTGCAAGGGTTAATAGACTACATTCTAAAAAGAAGTTTGGTTATTTAATTGACTATCGAGGTATTTTAAAAGAACTGGATAGCACAATAGAAAAATACCAAGATTTGGCTGAGCGTGTTCAAGGTGGTTTCGATGTAGAAGATCTTAAAGGTCTTTATAACCGAATGGATACGGAATACAAAAAGCTACCAGGGTTAAATGATGAACTTTGGTCAATTTTTTCTGCTGTAAAAAACAAACAAGACGGCCCTGCACTTCGTCAGATATTAGCACCCAAAATTGAAAAGTCAGATGATCATTTTATTGATACTAACCTCAAAAAACGAGAAGACTTCTATGATGTGCTGACTCGATACACTAATTGCTTAAAAGTGGCGCTTCAATCTGCTAGTTATTTTGAAGACAAGAGTTTTGATAGCAAGCGAGCTTTATACAAAGAAACATTAAAACGTATGGTTCAACTAAGGGTGCAAGTTCGCCAAGATGCCGATGAAACCATTGACTATGATGAATATTCAGATGAAGTAAAACTACTTATTGATAAACATATTGCAGGTGTTGAAGTGAAAGAACCTGATGGTGTTTATCAGGTAGATAAGCTTGGTAAAAATGCTAAACCTGAAGATTTGTCTGATGATGAGGCTCGTAACCAAACTGATAAAATAACAGGTCGAATCACTAAAATAATCGAGCAAGATCTTGCTGATGACCCTTACGCGCAAGAGTATTTTTCAAAGTTATTACAAAAAGCAATTGAAGACGCAAAAGCAATGTTTGATGCACCTGTTAAGCAATATATGCTTTTCAGTGAGTTTGAGCAGGAAGTAAAGGATAGAGTTGTGAACGATATTCCTGAAGAGTTTAAAGACAACCATAGAGCACAAGCTTATTTTGGATTATTTAAACATTTGTTCAAAGGTGAGTTGGCACTTGCTGAAGAGACTCTTGTTAAATATTCTTTTGAAATTGATGAAGTGGTAAACAAGGCTGTTGCAGAATATTCAATTAATCCATCTGAAATAGAAAATGCAATTACGACAGGCTTATTACCGATGTTATACGGAGATTTAGGCATTGATAATGCTCAGCTATTTATTGCTGAAGTTATTAAAATTACTCGATTAGGTATAGCAAGAGCACAATAAACTATGAGTGAAAAAAGAGCACCATATTCAATTGATGGCTCGTTTCAATATGGTGATGATTTAATTCCTTATGAAGTGATTGAATATTCACATCTGAACGAGAATAAAAAGCCTAAAATATCCATTAAAGTTCATCCTGATGGGCAGGTTATTGTATTAGCCCCTACTGGTTCAACAACAGAAAAAATTCAACAAGCTGTATTAAAAAGAGCTAGGTGGATCTGGGAAAACATTCGGGCCTTTAAGGTACAGCACGATTACGTTTTACCTAAGCGATATGTTAGCGGTGAGACTTGTTTTTATCAGGGTCGTAGATATGTGCTAAAAGTTGTTGAGGACAATACTAAAATATCAAATGTGAAGCTGTTTCGTGGCAGACTAATGACTAGCCTCAAGAAGTTCGATGATAACAACTCTAAGCGTACTAAAGCATTATTAGATAAATGGTATACTCACAAAGCTAATTTAGTATTTAAGGAGCGTTTAGGCGTATTGGTCCCTCAAACTGATTGGGTTATCGATATTCCAAAGTTCAAAATAATGAATATGAGTAAACAATGGGGAAGCTGTTCATCTAAAGGAACGTTAATGCTAAACCCTCATTTGATTAAAGCTTCAAAGGAATGCATCGACTATGTGATCTTACATGAGCTTTGCCATATTGCTGAACATAACCATAGTGAAAAATTCTGGCGTTTACTCACTCAAACAATGCCTCACTGGAAAGAAGTCAAAGAAAAACTCGATGGTAATGCTGAGCTTTATTTGAATGAGTAGGATCTACTTACAACAATCTCCTGAATTACTATCAACAATACGAGGTTGTATTTTTAAAAATACTAATATACTAATAAAATAGCAATTAATAATAAATCATTGTTTAAAAAGAAAATATTTTAAATTATAAAATTACAACCTTTAAAATCAATCAAATAAAAAAAGAAAATAATTACTACCCTAGTCATGATAACAACTTCTGTTTTCCTGAATTAAAAATCTCTTGTATGCATTAATAAATTGAAATATAAAGAGATTAAAAGATATAAATACAACTACTTTGTTTTTATACAAATACGTTGTAAACCTATCACAAAAGCCATTGTTGTCAAAAATAATTACATGCTTTATCAGGTATTTAAAAAACTTACAACTATCACTAGCCATTGATATTAAAAGAAATAATATTGGTTTTTGTGAATACTTTTTAGAGATTTGCATTTCAGTATAACAAAACAGAAAATACGCACTATAATGATTTTTGTGGTTGTATATTTAAATGAGGTAGTTGTAATGAGTTATGCGATATTAAGAACACACATTGACGAAAAAAGAGAATCGTTAGTTTCTAAAACTGAATTAGGAAATTATGGTCATCATCATACTGCCCTTAATAATATCGTAAAATTAGGTTTATCCTCAGAAGAAACTATCCAACATTCATTAACGGCAGGACTTGATGACTTAATAAACCAATATAGAGAACTTTTAAAAGCAAAAAATAGAAGCGACATAAAATCGCCACTTACTAGGGTTCGCAGACTTTCTGATTTGTATAAGGGTCTAATATCTGTTGAAACTGATGGATTAACATTTACCGATATTATTCAACACGCTCTTAAAAACCTATATGGTGATAAAATCTTCACAGGAGAAATAACGCCAAAGACTCAAAAAGACATAAAGCAAAAGTCGTTAACCTATCGCGAAATTGCTACAAATATGATTTTAAAATCAAAAGAAGTAGACGAAAACCTGTGGCCACAAGTAAAGCTGGATGAAACTGATAAAACCAACAAAGTTAAAGGGTTATCTTCTGCCAGCAAAGTTCTACGAGATTATTTCGATGGCGAAACCGTACCAACAGAACGTATTAGTAATGAAAGAATAAATTTTATAGAAGCTCAACTTGGCCTTCCTAAAAATACGTTAATTAATAAAATCGTTAGAAAAACAAAATCGCACTACAAAAGAGAGAAAAGACACACCAACCCAAAAACCACAAAAAGCAAACGATATAAAGTAATCAGCAATTCATTAAGTAAGGGGCTACAGGTATGCTTTGATGAATATTCAAATTTCAAAATGAAGGGCCTTCAGCCCGAAATTAGGAATATTACTGAAAGTACGAAAAAAAGCAGTAAAGCTCTAAAAAGGCTTAAAGTTAAAGAGGTAACCAGACGCCAAAATAAAGGTTGGACCAATGATGGGAAAGAGATGAGTGGTTCAGCAGTCGCATTTTATAATCACTTAATATTCTTTCAAGATTATTGTGTAAGACAGCAAGATATTAAACTTGAAGAAGTTTCAACAAGACATCTCACAGATCCTAGGTTGCTTGATGAAATGGCTAATCATATAAAGTTGAAAGGACATGGAGGTACATCAGCAACAAGGCTTATCAATTTTGTAAATATTGGTGCACAGAATAAGGGGTATTTGAGGCTATGTGGTGAAAGAGGAGAAAGATCGATAGAAGATTACTATGACGATCTAGACCTAATTCAAGAAGATTATCACGAATTAAAATCAAGCTGTGAATCCGCGATATCATCTCGAGGAGAGGGTAGCCAAAAAGGAAAAAAAAACGTTCAGTTCATATTAAACGAACCTTCCGATAATAGACAAATACTAATGCACCAATCTAGTAGCTACCTTATTAAACAGGCCCTTAGTTTTCAGGCCGAATCAAGGCGAAATGAAAAGCTAGCCATGAATGCAAAAACTCAATTAATTCGAGAAAAGCGATCTGCTAGTGCTGCCTCATATATTACAAAAGCATATAAGAGAATAATAACAGCCTTAATATCTGAAGTGTCTTGGATTGTAGTGCCTAGAGCTTCTACTTGGGGGATATTAAAATACTACCCTTCAATATCTCAAAGAGATGATGATTACCCGTCAATTACTTACCTGAAAAAAGAAAATAGATATGAAATGAAGGCTCCTCTTTATGGGCCTAGCCTATTAGATCCAAATGTAAAAGTGAGGTATTTAAAAAACTCTGACGCTATAAATGCCACTGAAATATCTTTAAAGCTGCCAGAATACCTAAGTCCTTTATTTTCAAAATTCTTAAGTATTAGAAATGACTATATCAAACTAGATTTAGGCTATCACATAAAAGAACTAGTTGAGAATTGTTACCTAGATATACAAAAGATTGAAACTGAATTGAAATCAATTACAAATGAGGAAATTAGACTGGTTAAAGAAATTAAGATTAATGAGTTAAAGTTAGATCTATCTATCTTTAAGAGTTTTGATGTCAACGAAGTTGAGACCTTCTTACCGTATAGATCTCTTCGAAATGGAGAAACCAAAACAGAAGATCTGGTAGGAAACCCTAGATGGCGTAATAGTAGAGCAATGCACCGCCATATGCTGTACCCCCCGAAACACCTTGGAGAAATGTTCAAAGGAGTTACGGAAAAAGCATTTTTAGAAGTTCATCCTGACTTAATTCAGGAGGGAATAAATATTCATGCAATGCGCCATTTAATTGCTGAAACCCACTTAGAATTAAAGCCGGGGGACTTCATAGGTGCTGCTGCTAAACTTAATGATGAAGTAGAACAAATAATTAAAACATATGGAAATAGAGACCGAAGTAAAGTTATGCGTGAACTGGGGAATATACAAGGGAATTTTAAATATTAGTTTGTCATATAAATATGGTGTTTAGTTTTTCTTTTGCATGCCTGTTTAGATTAAGCGTATAATAAATCATTGAATATATCGTTTTTTTTAGAATCTTACTAAATGATTAGGAATTTTTTATTAGCTTTGCTTTTACTAGCAGTTGTTTTTTTATATTGGTCTGATGGTTTACTCGATGCGGCTTATTACAAGATGTCAGCCATATGTCATAAAGAAAAGTGCGTCTCAAAACCTGTTCCCGATTTTATCACGATAGAAATTGAAAATGGTTCCTCAATGGACATACCAAGGGTAGTCAAAGCCTTATCATGTAAAACTAACGTAAATGAAGAAGCCGATTCGGAGGTGTGCCAAGAAAGCTTCGTAATGTTCGATGAGATAAATATGAAAGCTCTCGATGCATTAAAGAAAGCACACTCGTTATATCCAGAAGTTAACACTGTTTGCTTTCGTTCATTTGGTGGTTCCACTACCGCAGGTTTACAAATAGCACAATATATAGAAACAAATACATTCAATACATGTATGTCAGGTACGGTTAAACTTTCCCCTGAATATGACTCTCGAGTTTCGAAGGTTGCTTCAGGTGAAAATAACTTTTGTCATAGTACATGCCCATTTGTTTTATTAGCTGGAGAAAAAAGATACGCCATTGGAGATCAATTTAAAATTAAAGTTCATAGGCCAGGCGTAAAGTATTGCGTTGGGAATGAAGACCATAAAGTTGATGTATTTAAATTAAGGTTTTTCAACGATTTTCAAACGATGGCAGCTATGGTTAGTCCGGAAGATACTAAGCCTGTGCAACGTTTTTATGATAAAGCTATCTCGCACCCTTATTCTGAGGAAGATTTATTGCCTGTTTTATTTGAGGAATTAATCACAAATCGAGTTTTTACAGAAGTTAAAAGGTAGTTTGTCTTGATTCTACATTTACACTAATCATCAAAAATCAGGCTCTTTATTATAATGATAACATAGTAACTGCGAGAGCTAATGCGATGACATCATCAATAGCATTATGAGGTGTTAAGTTGTTTTCTTCGAATATTACCTCACGAGTAGCTTCTACATACTCTTCTCGTCCCGGCTTTACTAAATCATACGCATCTGCGATCTGATAATTGCTTATACCAAGTCGATTTAGCCAAAACCTTTCCCAGTAAGGATTATCGCTATACAAAGTGCATTGGGTGCCTAGCAGCCATGTGATTTTTTCAATTATTTCGTCAGCTTCTATACCATTAGCAATAAGAAACTCTTTAGAAAGACCATGTAATTGTTCAGCTTTTTTATCCCAGTCAGTCCAGTTATTCTTTGGCTTAATAAGCCAATAATATGCTTTACCTTGATGGACAATACCAACAGATATTGGAAAGCTAACTGTTTGATTTAAACTTGATGCTTCAAAATCAATAAATGTATGGTGAATTTTTGAAATGTCAGGATAAGACATGATTTGACCTTAGTAATATAATTAAGTGCTACCCCGATTTAGCACGATAATTACTTTTTAGTTATTTCCCCCGAAATTTAAATTAATCATTTATTACTTTTCCCCAAAAGAATAAACAATGCTGCTGTAGTTAATTAAGCGATCTTTTGCTTTTAACTTTGTACTCGCTTGGAGTTGGCTGCTCCGGTGTAATACTCGCAAGATAATCATCGATATCTTTTCTTTTCCAGCGAATAGTACGTGCCCCCAATTGCAATGGTTTTGGGAAAGTGCCATCTCGTCTTAATCTAAATAAAGTAGAGTCTGATAAGTTTAAATATTCACAGGTCTCTGCCGATGTCATAAGTTTTTCATTTTTATCTATTTGCATAATGTCTCCAGTAGTTGATACGCATATACATTAGATAGGATTAAAATTTAAAAATGAATACTAGAACACTAATAACTAAAAATTAAATGCTAATTTATTGTATTTCCTTGTAATTAACCAAAGAAAGAATCAACTCTGCCAACTTATTCAATGCTTCTTTTCTTTCTGAAAAGTATCGATATCTATTGTATGTTTTTGTAGTTCCTTTTTTGGCATGGTTCATACACACTTCTCCTATCTCATCACTGACCTTAATATATGCTAGAAGGCTCCTGAAGGTTCTACGAAGGTCATGAACCGTAAAATACTGTATTCCTGCTTCCCCAAGATAATTTGGCCCAGGTGGTTTTTTACTGACTTTTTTTCCAAATAGATTTGCAAGTGTATGATTTGTTGTATCGTCACTTATGTATCCCCTAGAACTTCTTTTTCTAGCTGGAAATAAATATTCAGATCCATTACCAATAAGCTTAAGATCTTTTAACATAGGCATAACTAAATCTGGGATAGGAATCACAAGCGAGCTTTTTGTTTTGGTATCATCTTCATACAAGGTAAACGTTTGGCTGTCCATTTTTACATCCTCCCATCGGGCTGAAAACAATTCCATTTTTCTTGTTCCTAAGATTAGTAGCAGAATGAAACCAATCTTTGTACTCAGCGGAACTTTCGATGGGTGTTCATCAAAAACAGAAAATGCCTTATTAATATCACCCTTACTTAATATTGTCTCTCTAGACACTTCTGCACCACCAGCATCTTCTGTTGCAGAGAATGGTGCAGCGGGATTTTTATCAATTAGCGCAAGTTTTTCTGCCGATTTGAAAATGTTTTTACATAGAAAAAGAACCTTGTTAGCAACAGTTGGATACCCTTCATGAACGACATTCATGAAAATATCTTCGATATCCATAGGGGTTACCCTCTCTACAGGTAAATGACCAATGTAGGGTTTTATCCGATTATCATAGTCCCTTTGTAAGATGTAACCCGTTTGAATTTTCTCAGATTTTCTATCAATAAATCGCTGAGCAACATCATTAACTGTTTTAACATTTTGGCGGATTTTACGATCAGCTTCTAATTTAGGGTCAATCCCATCTTTAATCTGCTGACTTAATCGAATGGATCTAACTAATGCATCGTCATAACACATTAATCCTTCATCTTTTTCACCATAGACACCGATTTTCATTTGTTTACGTTTATCATTAATCTGATATCGTTTAACAAAAATTGCGGTGCCATTTTTTTTAACTTCTAGGTATAGACCTTCCGATATTGCTTTGAAAATAGGTTTACCTAATTCAACAAGTTTCTTTACTTCTTTTTCATCTGAATATTGCATTTTTATCTCACTTTTGTTTAAAAAATTAACAAGTGTAAGTGTAAAAATTTGCTGGGAATAAGTCACCAGTTCGGTCACCAATCGAGTGACCGAACCTGACTTTTTAAGAAGTGTTATGACTAGAGGTATGGTTGTAACGTATTGAAAAAGAAGTATAATGACCCTTTATAAGCTATCTAGAATATTTACTCGATATTTTGGATCTGCTCTCTCATTTGCTCAATTAACACCTTTAATTCTACCGCTGAATTAGTGATGTCAGCATTAATAGATTTAGAGCCTAA
>TARA_R110000764_G_scaffold171824_2_pt1 | contig 25030 bp, 18 predicted proteins | sample TARA_R110000764 | Tara Oceans TARA_R110000764 (sample SAMEA4398111) | marine metagenome | biome: Polar Biome; feature: [SRF] surface water layer (ENVO:00010504); material: water (ENVO:00002006), including particulate matter (ENVO:01000060) such as... | depth 5 m | reverse complement strand
TCGCAGCCGCCATATTCGACAGGCCAGCCGGGCGCCGCCCAGCCCTGTTTGACCAGAATGCTCTGCCAGGCGAGCGCCGTTTCCTTGTCCGAGTAAACACTGGTCATGCGCGCGGCATAGCGGCGCAATTCGGTTGTCAGTTCGCGGTCGAGAAACGCGCGCACCTCGTCACGAAAGGCTTCTTCCTCAGGAAGGAATTCCAAGTTCACTCTAACGCTCCTCCGGGGTCAGTGCGCCAGTGAAGCCGCCGTTCCCGCTTTTATATTGTGAAGTATACTTGCCTGTTTTTCAGGGCGCTTCCACAGGAAACTGGCCGGAAGACCCAGCCTGACGCAAGCTTGACCCGCCGGACTTGCGGGCACCGGGATACGTTCCGCCACGGCACCCATGAAGCGGACGATGCGCTCGCCGCGCGGGCTGAGATCGTATTCCGGGCCGAGTGCAAGCCGCGTGCGGACTTCAGGCGGCAGGATCGCAACGGCGGCATGCACGATCGCGCTCTGCAGGCCCTTCGGCACGCCTTTTGCGGCCCGGCCTGATTTCATGATGTCGAGGAATTCGGTATTGATCGGGTGCGGCTCGAAGCGCGGCAGCAGCGTGTTCAGCATGGCATGAAAGTCTGCCTCGCAAGTCAGCGGGTGCTGGACGCCGTAGAGACGCGCGACCGCATCGCCTTCTTCGTAGAAACGAGTCTTGTCGGCTTCTGATACTGGTTTGACGAACCGGTCATAGGCGGTGAGGAAGCCCCATCCGGCTGTGGCGCTGACCCAGTCGAGCAACTCCACGTCGAGCGCGCTATAGGCCTCGCCCGAGGGCGTTTCGCCCTTGACGCGGGCATGCATGTTGGTGACGCCCTGGATCACGCGGCGCGCGGCGCTCTGCGGGCCGTAGACGCCGACCATGGCAGCTACACCCGTGCGCTGCGACCTGCCGATCGGATCGGTCTTGAACGCGGAATGGTCCCAGACACCTGACCGGATGCGCGCGTCGGCAAATTCCAGCAGGACGGCCGCGATACCGCCGACCCCCAGAGCAATGGGGTTCTTGAACACGCGCCACGAGACCGAATCGGGGCCCGCAAACGCGGGCTCGCCTTCGGGATGCAGAAAATCGATTTTCCAGCCGAGATAGGATTTCATGCCGAGCATGGTACGGGGTCCTTCCGGGGCCTGCACCTGTCCAAACTAACAGGGTGGGCGCGTGCAACCAAGCAGCGACGCGAGGGAAACGCGGTCTCATATCCGTTTGGAAGCAGGCCATTCCGCCGCTAAGCTGCCATCTGACACGCGAGGCGGAGAATGGATCATGGCGGATCAGGTGAATGCAAGCCGGGCTGATGGTGTCGGCGCCCTCGCCGAGCGGCTCGCTGCCCTTCGCGCTGATGGCAACAGCCGGATCATCGGCCTGACGGGATCGGTTGCCGTCGGAAAGACGACACTCGCGCGCCAATTGTCGAAAAGGCTCGCACCTGATCTCTCGGTCGAAACCGTCTCGACCGACGGCTTCCTTTTCCCCAACGCCATACTGGAACCGCAGGGCTTGCTGATGCGCAAAGGCTTTCCGGAAACCTATGACCGCGACGGCTTCACCGATGCGCTCGTCCGGGTCCGTCAGGGCGAAGCAGACTTCCCCGCCCATAGCCATGAAATCTATGACATCGACCCGGCCCTGACGCGCACCATCCGCCTGCCGGACCTGCTGATCCTGGAAGGCCTCGGCTTCCAGTCGCCGTCGCAACCCGACCGCACAGGCGGTGAGCCGGACGTGCTCGTCTATCTCGACGCTGCGGAAGTCGATCTCGAAGCCTGGTATGTCGAACGCTTCGTGGGCTTCTGGAACGCAGCCCGTACGGACACTGCCTCCTTCTATGCCCAATGGCTGCACATGAGCGAGCCGGAGCTGAGAGCCTTTGCCAAGACAGTCTGGGACGGTGTCAATCTGCCGAACCTGCGCGACCACATCCGTCCGCTGCGCGATCATGCGGATATCGTGGTCAGCAAGGATGCGTCCCACACTCTCTTCATCGTCGAAGACCGGATTGCCTGAACACCGCCCGGTTTGGCTACGACTGGATGACGAGGATGGCCGGTTCCCCCTCACACAGGCAGGGCGCTATTCCTGGTGTAACGGAAGGCACAAAAAACCCCGGAACGGAGGAGGAATCCGTTCCGGGGCATTTCGAGGACAGCAATATGGCTGTCGAGACTGTCCGTGTTCCCTAGTATGTGTAACGAACGCCGAACAGGAATTCGCGACCAGTGTGGTGGTAGACGTTGACGAGGTCTGCGGCGTCGAAGATTTGCTGCTCGAATTCGTCGGTCAGGTTGATTGCCTCGAACGTTATGTCCAGGTTGTCGGACAATTTGTACGATGAGGAAAAGTCCACATTCGTGGTTGCATCGTATCCACGCTCATCGCGACCTGAACTGTTCGGTGCGTTGGTCTGATAGGCATCACGATATGCCGCTGAAATGCGCGCCGAAAGCCGCTCATTCTCGTAGTACAGCGTGGCGTTGAATGCATTGGGCGAGAAGCCGAGGATCTCATCTGAGTCGACATAGGTATAGTTGCCCTGAAAACCGAGATTATTGAACGGCGCCGGCAGGAACGTGAAGGGTTGCTGGTAGGCGAGTTCAAAGCCCTTCAGGCTTGCGCTGCCACCATTGCTGACCTGGCTGATTTCAACCAGTGGATCGCCACCTGACTGGATCAGGTTGAACAGGGGGCTCGAGGCCGGCGGGAGCGAGGCTGGTAGACCGGACTGGCTGTAGGCAACTTCCGTTGTCGTTGATCGCGTGAAGAAGCTGTCCACGTCCTTGTGGAACACGCTGAGCGCAAGCAAGCCCTCGTCGGAGAAATACCATTCGAACGACGCGTCATAGGCCGTGGCACGGAATGGATCCAGGCCTGGATTGCCGGAATTGTAGCGGAACGGAGGACCGGTGAAACTGTCCAGTGAGCCGCCAGGTGTCAGATTGCCAAGTGACGGGCGCGCCATGACTTTTGCCGCGCTCAGGCGAATGAAGAAATCATCCGTCATTTCGAACGTGAGGTTCAGGGACGGCAGCGTATCTTCATAGCTGCGGTCGACCGTGACGGCCGTGCCGCTGACATCGCCCGTCGACGTGACCGTGGTCTCGACATACCGGACGCCGACATCGCCGCGAACCGGGATGTTCCCAAGCTGGCTTGCGAAGTCGAGCTGGGCAAATCCGCCGAGGTCTTCTTCTTTCACGCTGCGTGTATTGCCGGCTTGCTGGACGCCTGCAATGCCATAGGCATTGATCAATGCCGCAGCTGCGGCGACATTCGGGGATACCCAACTTGTATTGTTGCTGCCCGGCGCGCCGAGGCCGCTACCGAATCCGGTGACCGGCGAAAGAATGTCGGCACTGATGGGCAAGCCAGTTGCGCCGACCGGGCAAGTCACGCCGGGAAGGTCGCAAACCAAGGAACCGAAGGTCGATTCGCGGCGCGCTTCTGCAGTTTCGAATTCGAACTGTTTGAAGCTCAGCCCACCCGAAAGTGTCAGGGAATCATTGAGGTCGTATTCCAGCGACCCCGACACGGTGTCGAAACTGTTTGTGACCGACTGCGGACGGTCGCGGAATTCGGTAAAGGCGAACTGGCTCGGGTTATTCACGTCCAGGGAACCAAAATCAATCGCCGGCGCATCTGGATTGCCGCTGAAATCATAGGAGTAGCCGGTGACATCATCGACAGCGTCGAAGAAGATCGTGGTCTGGACCGGGTTGTCGAACTCGGACTTGACCGTGCCGGCAACGAAATTGCCCCGCAGGCTGTCGGAGAATTCGTGATCTACATTCAGCGTGAGCTGAGTGAAATCAGTCTTGAGTTCGTCATACCGTGCTTCCGAGCGGACGGGGTGAGTACCGTTCGAGTTCGGGCTGATCGTGAACGTTCCTGACTCCAGCGTGTTGTTGCCGGAGTTGATCGAAAAGTCGGACACATCGATCGAGCCTTCCTGGCTGCGGAAGAATACTTCGAGATATTCTTCCTGCCGCGACCCGTCGAATTGCGAGTAGAGCCCATCGAGTGAGACGGTCGTACGATCAGTCGGGCGGAACTGGAGCGACCCGGTGAGACCAAGCCGCTGCTGCTCGTGGGTGAGGCGTCCATAGCGTGGAATGCGCGGATGGTAGACGAGCGAGTTGGTGTCGATTGCTGCGCAGTCGGGGCCAGCCGGACAAGCCGCGCCGTTGACCGAACGGAAGTTGCCATCCTGCCAGCGGACGGTCGAAAAGCCCTCTTCGAGAATCGTCCGGTCGGAATATGCGAGCGATACAAGTGCGCCGAAATTATCCTCGGGGTTCTTGTAGGACAGAAGACCTGCCAAGCGGGGGCTCGTTTCTTCAGAAAGGTCATTGAATCCAAGCTGGGCCGACGCCACGGCTGTGAGACCAGTATCATAATCGAATGGCCGTGCGGTCAGAAGATCGACCGTTGCGCCAAGGGACCCCTCGTCGATCGACGCCGAAGTGGTCTTCGATACGCGGATCTCATTGAACAGGTCCGATGCGAATGTGTTGAAGTCAAAGCCGCGACCGCGATTCGAACCGCCCGAAGAATCGGATGCGCCGCTTGTCGCGAGCGCTTCCATGCCGTTGATCCGGATGCGCGTAAAATCAGCGCCGAGACCGCGCACGGTGATTGCGCGGCCTTCGCCAGCAACACGGTCAATCGAAACGCCGGAAATTCTCTGGAGCGACTCTGCAAGGTTCAGGTCCGGAAACGCGGCGATGTCTTCCGCGACGATTGCGTCGACGATGCCCGACGCGTTTCGTTTCACATCCAGCGCTTCGGCAAGCGAGTCTCGGAAACCGGTTACCACGACTGATTCAAGAACGCGGTCATTTTCAGTCGCCGCCGCGTCACCGCCGACTGTTTCAGGGGCTTCCTGTGCATTTGCAGAGAAACCACCTGCGATAAGGGCGATAAGCGATACCCCTGCACAGATTCCAAACTTCGCTTGACGTTTCATTGAACTTCCTCCCGTTCGATTTCCAGCGCTCTTATGACACCGGTGTCAGTATGCGAATAACGCAAGTATGGAAAAGTTTCAAGATGTTTCGACCACAACTCGAGAGGGTGTTCCAAAAAAGCAACACACGCAGCATGCGGAACGTGATCCGTGACGTTTTCCGCGTGGAAGCTCTAAGCCGCGATGCGCCAATGTTGATCGGCTCGTCGAGTATCGCCGTCCGACGTCCGGTTTGCCGCGAGAGCGCCATTCGGTCAGTTCATGCGGTTTGGGTGACCGAATATATGCGAAGAAACAAGACAATCCGTCCAACCGGCACTAAATGTGGCTCAGGCCAGACTCGGACACTCTTGGAACCATGCAACCAAATCAAGGTTATCGATTTTCCGTCGCCCCGATGATGGACTGGACTGACGCGCATTGCCGGGCCTTTCACCGCTGCCTGACGAAATCGGCCCTGCTCTATACCGAAATGGTCACGGCCGACGCCATCATCCATGGCGATCAGGAGCGCCTGTTGTGGGAGGCGCCCGGCAATGCACCGACCGCGCTCCAGCTAGGCGGGTCAGACCCGGAAAAGCTCGCAAAGGCGACGACGATTGGCGCATCCTGGGGATATCAGGAGATCAACCTGAACTGTGGCTGCCCGTCCTCGCGCGTCCAGTCCGGCTCCTTCGGTGCCTGCCTGATGGCTGAACCTGAACTTGTCGCCGATTGCGTCGCCGCGATGCGCGACGCCACTGACGTCCCGATTACTGTCAAATGCCGCATCGCGATCGACGACCTGCCAGCCCGCGAGACCCTGTTCACCTTCATCGACAAGGTCACCGCTGCCGGCTGCACAAGTTTCACCGTTCACGCGCGCAAGGCCTGGCTGAAAGGTCTCAGCCCCAAGGAAAACCGCGAAGTCCCGCCGCTCGACTATGCGCTCGTGGCAGACCTCAAGGCCGAACGCCCGGATCTCTCGATCACGCTGAATGGCGGCATCACCACGATCGAGGAATGCCGCGCGCACCTGAAAGTCTTCGACGGCGTCATGCTTGGCCGGGCCGCCTACCAGAACCCGTCCCTGTTGGGCCATGTCGATTCAGAGCTGTTCGGTGCCGGTGCTCCCATCTCGCCGCATGACGCCCTCCGCGCCTACCGGCCTTACATGACCGAACGGCTGGCGGCGGGCACGGGCCTGCATGCCATGACCCGCCACATGCTCGGCCTGTTCAATGGCCAGCCCGGCGCCCGCGCCTGGCGCCGCATCCTGTCCGAACGCGCCCCGAAACCCGGCGCCGGGCTCGACGTCCTCGACGCCGCCGTCGAAGCGATCACGGAGCACACGGTCAATAGCGTCGAGGCCTGACGGCCTATCCCACACACCGCGCGCCACTAGGCTGTTTTCGTTTAATGGCAGCTGTCGGCGCAAAAGCGGATATTCCTTTGATCGAGATCGTTCGCGCCAGCAATCACATTGCAACAAATTGACAGAACCGCTCCGGATGTGCCTCAGTTGTGTCATCTGCGGTGGGAGAGAGAACACGATGCGAAAACTGGCTATCGTTTCGATGTTGCTTGCCGCAATGATGCTGCCACCAGCAGTGCTCGGGCAGGAACCGGCAGCGGAGTCCGGGGCTCAGGCGGTTCTAGATCCGGGCGTGGCGGTGAAGGCGCCGGGTAATGCGACGCTCACAGCAATCTCACCCATCCCGAACATCCTGGTTGGCGACAACAGCGAGAAAACCTGGTCGATCAGGCGCGGCGATTCCGTTCCGTTCTATTATGCGCGTTATCGCGTGGACGCAGACACGCGCACCCGGAAGGGAACCGCGCAGGCGGGGACGGATCTTTATGGCATCTACTACAATGCCTCGAATGGCGCCTCGAAACGCGACGGCGACTGGGTGGTCGAGCCGGACTGGTCGGGCCTTTTTCCTCTGACCACCGACAGCATGCTGGTGAGGGCGCCCGGCACCGACACCTGGTACGTTCTGAATACCAATAATGGGAGCACGTCAAAGCTGGGCGACGGCCAGATCGGCTCTGCTGATATTATCGACATGGCGACAACGGGTGGCGACAATCTGTATGGCGACGAGCTGTATTACCTCATCACGGCGGATGACGGCGAACGCCAGACAATCCGGTTGATGGAGTGGGATGCGCGCAAGCAGAAATACTCCCTCGGCGACCCGATTGATCAAGTGGTTCCGGCGGCGGTCGGACGGGATTCTCCGGTAAGAGTTTCGCTGGAGCGGGACTCATTCATCCGTCGCTATAATCCGGATAACACGGTGTATGACTCGATTTCTTACCGTTCGACCGTGTTCGGCAAAACCAAACGTTCGACGCGCGCGAAGATTGAAACCACTTATCCCTACAAGCAGGCCATGCTGGTGGTGAGCGACGAGAGACAATTCTACTTCCCCGTGGCCAGGGGAGACTCCTACGCCAGACGTGCGCACGTCGGAGACCTGCAGCGGCGGGGGTGGGTTTTTCGTGGGTTTCGGCCGGTCGGTAGCGGCGTAACGACGGGATTGAAAGACAACCCGCTGGAAGCCCTGCCGGGTGAGATCATGGCTGCTGTCTGGGAGGGGAATAACGGGCTGCGCCTTGCCCCGCTGGAAGTTTATTGGCGCGGATATACACGCAAGTATGACATGTGGGGTTTGCCGAAGTGGAGAGAAGACAACGTCTATTCCACCAATTACGGACCGGAAGGATGGATCAACCAATCCAGTTGGGGGGCGGCCTATGTCGCCATTTATCCGATCGACATTCCCGATGAAGTCCGTCGCGATCCGGATGCAACGCTGGCTTGGTATAACGGCGTATATTGCGTGTTCCCGAACGGGAAGGTCGACGTCCATATAACCCGGGCTGGCGTCAACTATGGCAGGCTTTTCCGCCCCAACGCTGACGCGTTCGCCAATATTGACGCCGCGCGCGAATGGGTGACGCAGGCAATGACGCCGGACGGGCGCAAGGCCGTTCACGCCACTTATCTGCAGCGACAGGAAGAACGTGTGGCCAAGCTGGCCGAAGCTGAAAGACAGAAAGAGGCGGAAAGGCAGGCCGCAATCCAGGCTCGCGTTGACGCAGAAAATGCGGAATTCGAGGCAAAAGGGGATGCAATAAACGCGCGGCTAAATTCTGGAGACACGTACGGCGCCCTGCGTCTCGCCTCGACGGGCGATACAAGGTTTCTTCCCGGCACAATCGTGAGCGTCATGCGCGCCGGAAACCGGGACGCCATCACACTGGGAATGGCGGAAGCCGGACTCCAGTATGCGAACGAAGAACAAATGGGGTGGATCCTTGGTCGTGTGAAGGAACTCAGGCCAACGCCATCGCGATCCTATCAGGCAGGCGGGTCGTACACGCCGTGGAATGCGGGCAGCGGCTCGAGTTCCCAATCGGACACGCTGGCCGCGGCGCAGCAGCAATCGCGGGACAATTACAACAGCGGAAAATCAGGCAGCTATCTGTGCGGCGCGGCTTCGTTCTGCAATTGATAGGTTCGCCCGCTGCGAGTTGGGCATGGGGGATGACGGCCTCGGCGATCACCTGAGTGGTGCCTCGACGCTGAAAGACGTGACCGGCAGTCGTTGGCGATTTGGTGACCAGAAGCCGGAGTTATTTCTCCAATTTGTTCTTCCTTTGTTCGTTAACCTGTGTTAACGCTTTTCCCGCTTACGGGGAAGGCTCGCATGGTTTGCCGCATCACGACATTCGCGTTCGAGGGGGTTGAGGCCCAGCCGGTCGACGTTCAGGTGCAGCTGGCCGGCGGGCAACCGAATTTCTATATTGTCGGCCTTGGCGACAAGGCCGTGGCCGAAAGCCGCGAACGGGTGCGCGCCGCCTTTGCCGCGCTCGGCCTTGCCATGCCACCCAAGCGCGTGATCGTGAATCTTGCCCCGGCAGATCTGCCCAAGGAAGGCAGCCATTACGACCTTGCCATCGCGCTCTCGATCCTCGCGATCATGGGCGTCATCCCGTCAGACCTGCTGGAAGGCCATGCCGCCATCGGCGAACTGTCGCTTGATGGCCGGCTTGGCGAAACGGTCGGCGTGCTGCCGGCGGCGATGGCGGCGGAAGCCATGGACCTGAAACTCATCTGCCCGGGGCCGTGCGGGGCAGAGGCCGCATGGGCTGGCGGCAGCGTACTTGCGGCGCCCTCTCTCATCGCGCTGATCAATCACTTCTCCGGACGCGCCGTCATCGGCCCACCCCCGCCCGGCACCCTTGCCGAACCCCCAGCCGGGCCTGACATGCGCGATGTCAAAGGCCAGGAAGGGGCCAAGCGCGTGCTCGAAATCGCAGCGGCGGGCGGCCACAACCTCCTGTTCTGCGGGCCGCCGGGGTCGGGAAAGTCCATGCTGGCCCAGCGCCTGCCGGGACTGTTGCCGCCCCTGTCGGCGCGCGAACTGCTGGAAGTCTCGCAGATTCAGTCGATTGCGGGCCTGCTCGAACGGGGCCGCCTGTCGCGCACACGCCCTTTCCGCGCGCCGCACCATTCCGCCTCCATGGCGGCCCTTGTCGGCGGCGGCATCAAGGCCAAGCCGGGAGAGGTGTCGCTCGCCCATCATGGCATCCTCTTTCTGGATGAACTCCCGGAATTCCCGGCCCATGTGCTCGACAGCCTCCGCCAACCGCTGGAAGCGGGAGAGGCCGTCGTCGCCCGCGCCAACCGGCATGTGCGCTATCCGGCACGGTTCCAGTTGGTCGCTGCGATGAACCCCTGCCGCTGCGGCGGTGGACCGGGTGCGGCGGCCTGCACGAAAGGGCCAAGGTGCGCGCAAACCTACCAGTCACGCCTCTCCGGCCCCTTCCTCGACCGGATCGATCTCTATCACGACACCCCGCCCGTCACCGCTGTCGACCTCGCTTTGCCGCCCTCTGCTGAAGGCACGGCAGAGGTCAAGGCGCGCGTGCTGCGTGCGCGCGACGTGCAGACCGAGCGCTTTGGCGAGACCGAGTGTGACACGCGCCGCCCGGTCAATGCCGATGCGCCGACCGGTGATATCGAGCGCCTTGCGGCCCCGGACGCGCCGGGCGCGGCCTTGCTTGCCGACGCGGCCGTCAAACTGCAGCTCACGGCGCGTGGCTATCACCGGGTCCTGAAGGTCGCTCGGACCATTGCCGATCTTGATGGTGCAGGCGGTGTGCGCCGCCTCCACATTGCCGAGGCGCTGACCTATCGCCGCCGGGCGCCCGGACAGGCCGAAGGCGTACAGGCCAACGCGCTGGCCAGGTAAAGCCCGGCCCGCCTCATTAAACGAATGCTAAAGCCTTGGGCCTAGGGTTTTCGCGACATGACAGATACGCCAGACACGCCCAAATCCGCCCCGACGCCGCAAGATGCCTTCCTGGCGACAGCGAGCCACGAGATTCGTACGCCCTTGAACGGTATTCTCGGCACCGTTTCGCTCTTGCTGGAGACCGATCTTGAGCCAGCCCAGCGCGAATATGCCGAGACGATCCGTCTGAGCGGTGGACGCCTGCTCGACCTGCTCAACAATGTCCTCGACTATGCCCGGCTTGATGCCGAGGCCGTTGATCTCGAAACCGAGAGTTTCTGTCCGATCCGGCTCGGCCGGGAAGTGATTGAACTCCTCAGCCCGCGGGCCCATGCCAGCGGGCTCGACCTCGCCGTACGCGCATCGCAACTGCCGATGCCGACCTTTTCGGGCGATGCGGGGCGTATCCGGCAAATCCTGTTCAATCTCGTCGGCAACGCGCTCAAATTTACCCAGAGCGGCGGTGTGCTGCTCGATATTACGGCACGCGACGACGGGTTGGAATTCCGGATCATCGATACGGGCCCAGGCATCGCGCCGGAAGACCTGGATCGTTTGTTCGACGCCTTCCATCAGGCTGGCGCAGAGGACGCCTACAAGGATGGCGGCGTCGGACTTGGCCTGGCCATCGTGAAGCGCCTCACCGACCTGCTCGGGGGTGTGATCAATGTCGTTAGCTCTCCCGGCTGTGGCGCGGCGTTTTCTGTTATCCTGCCGCTTCAGCGGTCCGGGCAGGCGACCAGCCATGACGAAATTGTCCTGGGCGGCAAGGTCGGCCTGATTGGCCTGCCACCCGTCACTTGCTTGTCGATAGCTTCTGCGCTGGAAGACGTGCAGGCCGTGCCGGTCCTGATCGACCCGTCACGCGGACGCCTGCCAAAAGGCATTGATGTCCTGCTGATCGGTGCCGACCTGCCGGAAGCAACCGTCAAGGCCTATGCCAGGCTTGCGCCTGCGCTCGTTGTCGTGCGTCCTGAGGATCGGGGCGCACTGCCGCGTTTCCGCAAACTGGGCTGTGTTGGCTGGCTCGTGCGTCCGCTGCGCACATCGTCGCTTGCTGAACGGATTTTCCTCGTTCGCTCCGGTGGCGAAGCCGTGGATGAACCAGAGGCGGAAACCGGCGCAGGACATGTCCTGATTGCGGATGACAACCCGGTCAATGCGCTGATCGCACGCCGCGCCTTGGAATCTGCGGGATTTACGGTCACAGTTGCGTCAACTGGCAGCGAAGCACTGGAGGCCGCAGGCGAAATGGACCCCGTTCTCATCCTGATGGACCTTCGCATGCCTGTAATGGATGGTTTCGAAGCCATGCGCCGCTTGCGGGCTGCGGGCTCCGCTGTGCCGATCATTGCCGTCTCGGCAGAGATCAATCCGGATATTGAGCGCCGTGCCATGGCTGCCGGCGCCGATGGTGTGGCTGCGAAACCGCTGGATGCCGAAGCGTTGCGAAGCCTTGCCATCCGCTGGACAGCCCCACGGGCTGCCTCTGCAGGCGTCGCATGAGCGAGGCGGCGACACCTCAGCAACCATTGAAGCCACCGCCGCGCGCCCTCCGCGCCCTCAAGGCCCTGCAGGATCGGCGCATGGCGGCGATGGCGCTGTTTGCGTTCGCGGCCGGTCTTCCGATGGGCGTCACGCTCGGCCTGCTCAACGCCTGGCTTACGAAGCTCGGCATAACGCCCTCGACCATCGGCACGCTGTCGCTACTGACGCTCGGCTATTCATTCAAATATCTCTGGGCGCCTGTGTTCCAGACAGCCCGTCCGGCGCCGCTCACGGGATTCCTCGGCGGTCGCCGGTCCTGGCTGCTCCTGTTCCAGGGCATCATGGTTGTCCTGATCGGCATATTTGCCTTCACCAATCCGGCCGAGAACATCGGCCTCGTCGCCCTCATTGCACTCATCATTGCGCTTGTCTCGCCCACGCATGACATCGTGCTAGATGCCTGGCGGATCGAGGTAGCCCGTTCGGATGAGGACAAGGACCTGATGTCCGCCCTCTACCAGTTCGGCTACAAGTCGGCCGGCTTCATTTCCGGATTCATCGCGCTGCTCGTCGCGGCGCGGGCTGGCTGGACGGCGACATTCCTGATGGTGGCTTTCGTGCTGGCCCTGTCGATGATTGGCAGCATCATTGCGCCAGAGCCGGCAAGCTCGAAGACGCCGAATGCCGACCGCCTGTCGTTCCTGTCCAGCCTGCCGCGGCGCGTTTCGACGCCTGCCGTCACGGTGGTCGCCATCGGCTGGCTCATCGGCTTTGCGATGATCCTCGTCTTTGTGATGCAGTCGCTGTTCTCAGCGACGCCACCGTCTGGCGGCACATTCGTGCGGTCCGAAGGCCCATGGATTGTCGGGCTGACCGTTCTGGTCCCAGCGATCGTGTCAGCAATCCTTGTCTTTCGGTTTGGCGCAAAAGCGGCTGAAACACCTGCGCGCATTGCGAACGAGACGCGTGCTGAATCGCTGCTCCGCAACCTGTTCCGGGCGATCTTCGATCCTTTGATGGAGCTGATTTCACGCCTCAAATGGGGCGCTGTCCTGGTCCTGTTGCTGGCGCTGACCTATCGCTTCACGGACGCAGTCTGGGGCGCGTTCGCCTATCCCTTCTATCTCGGCGACCAGTTCGGCGCGCTTGGCCACTCGCTCGATGATGTCGCCATCGCCTCCAAGTTCTTCGGTGTCGTTGCCACCATACTCGGTTCGCTGCTCGGGGCTGTGCTGATCGCCGTACTTGGCCGTATGCCGGTCTTCTTCGTCGGGGGCATTGTCGCGGCTGCAACCAACCTGCTCTACGCAGACCTCGCAGCGGGCGCGACCGTGCTCGACGGGTTCCTCCACATCTCGCATCTCGGGCCACCGCTCAGCGCGCTGGCAGACTGGGCGGCGAAACTCTCGCCGGATGTCGTGGCTGCCGACCAGGGCCAGCGCATGGCGCGCCTGATGGTCACGATCTTTGCGGAAAACATCGCCGGCGGTTTCGCGCTCGTCGCGATCACGGCCTACCTCACGTCTGTCGTGAATCCGCGCTTTGCCGCGGTGCAATATGCGCTGCTCGCCTCACTCACCATGCTGATCGGCACGCTGGGGCGTCCGTGGCTTGGCGAGATCATCGAGAGCCAGGGCTATTATTCCGTGTTCATGATCACGTTCTGGCTTGGCGGCGTTGCCGTTGTCCTGTCCATTCTCGAATGGGTGCGCCAGGCCCGCGACACGAGTGGGTCAACGAGCCTGGTTCTGGCGCAGGACGACTAGACGCCTTCAGTCGCCGTGCACGCGGTCGACGTCATAGGCCGCAATCGTCGCGAGGTTGACGATGTCGCCAACCGTGGCACCGAGTGACGCGATCTGGACGGGCTTCTCGAGACCCAGAAGCATCGGCCCGATCACCGTTGCCCGACTCATCGATTCCAGCAGCTTGGTCGAGATCGACGCCGCGTGGATCGCAGGCATCACCAGCACGTTGGCCGGTCCCTTGAGACGCGAGAACGGATAGAGCAGGGAATGGTTCGGGTTGAGCGCAATGTCGGCGTTCATGTCGCCTTCGTACTCGAAATCGACACCCGGCATCTGGTCAAGAATCGTGACCGCCTCGCGCACTTTCTCGCCGCGTTCGCCCATCGGGTTGCCGAAGGTCGAATAGGAGAGGAATGCGACGCGGGGAACGAAGCCCATGGCGCGCACGGCACCGGCGGCCTCGAGGGCGATGTTCGCCAGGTCTTCGCCTTGCGGCAATTCGGTCACGCTTGTGTCGGCGATGAACACGGTCCGGCCACGGTTGATCACCATGGACATGCCCATCAGGGCCTTGCCTGGCAGGGCGTCCAGCACGAGCAGTGCATCATTCAGCGCCACGTCATAATTGCGGGTCACGCCTGTTACCATGCCGTCCGCGTCACCATTCTTCAGCATACAACAACCAAAGATGTTGCGGTCCTGGTTTACCAGGCGCTGGACGTCACGCTTCAGGTAGCCTTCGCGCTGCAGGCGGGAATACAAGAGGTCTGTATAAACCGGATTGTTGTCAGACAGGCGCGCATTGATAATTTCCAGCGTACCGGCCGGAACACCCATTTGCTCCATCATCCGTTCGACCTGGGCCTCGCGGCCGATCAGGATCGGATGGCCAAGTCCCTGATTCTTGAAGCTGAAGGCGGCCCGCACGACGGCGGGTTCTTCACCTTCGGCGAACACGATACGGCGCTGGACGTCCTTGGCGCGAGCCTGAACGCCCTGAAGGAAAGCCGCAGCGGGATCGGCCCGCCGGACCAGCGAGGCGCGATAGGCATCCATGTCGGCGATTGGGGTGCGCGCCACGCCCGTATCCATCGCGGCCTGTGCCACGAAAGGGGGGATGAAGCTGATGAGGCGCGGGTCGAACGGGCTGGGAATGATATAGTCGCGGCCGAAGCTCGGGCGGGCGCCGTGATAGGCGGCCGCCACTTCATCCGGAACGTCCTCGCGGGCAAGCTCGGCCAGTGCCTGGGCGGCGGCGACCTTCATTTCCTCGTTGATGCCCCGTGCGCGCACGTCCAGCGCACCGCGGAAGATGTAGGGAAAGCCCAGCACATTGTTGACCTGGTTGGGATAGTCCGACCGGCCGGTTGCGATGATCGCATCGTCACGCACCGACTTGATGTCTTCCGGCGTGATTTCCGGGTCCGGGTTTGCCATGGCGAAGATGATCGGGTTCTTGGCCATGGATTTGACCATGGCTTTCGAAATGGCGCCCTTGGCCGAGAGACCGAGGACACAGTCGACGCCTTCCATCGCTTCGCTCAGTGTACGCTTGGACGTCTTGACGGCGAAGGCGGACTTGAACTGGTCCATCCGCTCTGTGCGGCCTTCATAGACAACGCCGGTCGAGTCACACATCAGGATGTTCTCGGCCTTGACGCCGAGATGGCAGATCAGGCCCGCCACGGACAGGCCCGCCGCGCCGGCGCCCGACACGGCCACGGTCAGGTCTTTCAGCTCTCGCCCGGTAATGTGGCAGGCATTGATAATGCCGGCGGCAGCGATGATTGCGGTGCCGTGCTGGTCATCATGGAAAACCGGAATGTCGAGCTCTTCGCGCAGGCGGCTTTCGATGATGAAGCAGTCGGGCGAACCGATATCCTCGAGATTGATGCCGCCCCAGGTGTCGCCAATGTTGCGGACTGTGCGGATGAAATCTTCCACGTCTGTCGTATTCACTTCCACATCGACGCTGTCGATGTCGGCAAAGCGCTTGAACAGGACGCATTTGCCTTCCATCACCGGCTTGGAGGCCATGGGGCCGAGATTTCCCAGCCCGAGAATCGCCGTACCGTTCGTAATCACCGCAACCATGTTGCCCTTGGACGTGTAATCGTACGCCTTGTCCGCATCCTCGGCGATGGCCAGAACAGGAATTGCGACGCCCGGGCTGTAGGCCAGCGACAGATCACGCTGCGTGCCCATGGGCTTTGTCGGGGCCATGGAAATCTTGCCCGGAGTAGGCTTGGAATGGAAATCGAGCGCTTCCTGGTCAGTGAAGCTTGGGCGCTTGGTTGTCATGGGAAAGGGCAGTCCGATGCTAACGAGTGAAAGGGTGGTTAGCGATTGACCCTAGGCCTCGCCGCCGAGCGTGCCAACCGCAAATATCGTCCATGTCGTCGCGGTTTCAGGCAATTTCATGACGTGTCACAGCGCGAACGCTTTGCGAATCTGCAGCCGAGGCGCTAGCGTCCGCCTCCATGGCCGATACTGCGATTCCCTCGAAAAAGGTTGCCGTGAAAGGCAACGAGCCGACGCCGTTCATGGTGCAATATCTCGGTATCAAGGCGCGCCACCCCGACGCGCTGCTTTTCTTCAGGATGGGGGACTTTTACGAGCTCTTCTTCGACGATGCCGTCGAAGCGTCCCGAATCCTCGACATCACACTGACGTCGCGTGGCGAGCATGATGGCAAGCCCATCCCGATGGCCGGTGTTCCTTACCACGCAGCTGAAGGTTACCTCGCCCGACTGATCAAATCCGGTGCGCGCGTAGCGGTATGCGAGCAGACGGAAAGCCCGGCCGAAGCGAAGAAGCGCGGGTCGAAATCCATCGTCAATCGCGACATCGTCCGGATCGTCACCCCGGGCACATTGACCGAGGATTCCCTGTTGCCAGCGCGGAAGGGCCAAGCCCTTGCTGCCGTCGCGCTTGCCAATGGTGGCGCCGATGCGGCGATTGCGGTGTGCGATGTGTCGACGGGGCGCTTCGATGTTGCGCCTGTCACCCCCGGCGCATTGGCGGATGCCTTGCTCGGCTGGCCACTTCGTGAACTGCTTGTCAGCGCGGCAGATATGGACCGCCCGGCAATAGCCGCTGTTATGTCTGCCGCGAGCGCGCCGGTGACCGAACGGCCCGCCAGGGCGGCGACTCCGAAAAGCGGCGAAGCCCTGCTCAAGCAGACGTTCGAAGTGGCCGCACTCGAGGCCTTCGGTGATTTCTCCAAGGCCGAACTCTCGGCCATCGGCCTGCTGCTCGACTATGTGCTGCTCACACAGGCCGGCGCCGATATCCGCCTCGATCCGCCCCAGCGCCCGCCTGCCAGCGGTCATCTCGCGATTGACCCGGCGACCCGCGCCAGCCTCGAAATAGACCGCGCCATGAATGGTGCGCGCGACGGGTCGCTCCTCGCAACTGTGGACCGGACCGTCACCGCTCCGGGCGCCCGCCTGTTGGCCAGCCACCTGTCTCGCCCGTCACTCGATCGCAGCGAAATCAAATCCCGCCTTGAAGCGGTCGCCTGGCTTGTCGCGGATACGGATGTGCTGGAGGCGCTTCGCAGCCGTCTGAAGGCGGCGCCGGACCTGGAGCGCGCCCGCACGCGGCTAAGGCTCGGACGGGGCGGTCCGCGCGACCTGCAGGCGATAGGACGCGCGCTGTCGGCTGGCGATGCCGCCGCACGCGAACTGGCTGCCATTGAGGGCGGCGTCCCGGCGCGCCTGGAGGCGGCTATCAATGTGCTTCTGCTGGCGAACACGCCCGACCTGCAGATATTCGCCTCAAATCTCGCTCAGGCCTTGAATGACAGCCTTCCCATGCTGGCCCGCGACGGCGGGTTCATCGCGCCCGGCTGGGACAGTGCGCTCGATGATGCGCGCGGTTTGCGCGATGACAGTCGCCGCATCATTGCCGAATTGCAGGCGCGCTACGCGAGTGAGACCGGCATCTCGGCGCTGAAGATAAAGTTCAACAATGTGCTGGGCTATTTTATCGACGTTCCGGCGCGGCATGGCGATGCCCTGATGGCGCCACCGCTGTCGGAGACGTTCATCCACCGTCAGACCTTGGCCGGGAACGTCCGCTTCTCGACGCGTGAACTGTCCGACCTTGCGGGCCGCATTTCGCGCGCCGAGGAAGAGGCAAAGGCGCGCGAAGGTGAATTGTTCAACGGATTTTGCGCTGGCGTCGACGCGCTCAATGAAACACTGGCGACAGCGGCCGGGGCAATTGCCGATCTTGATGTCGCCGGGGCCAATGCAGCCTGGGCGATCGAAAGTGACGCCGTCCGGCCCGATCTTGCCGATACGCCTGTATTCGAGGCCAAAGGCCTGCGCCATCCGGTTGTCGAGGCGGCGCTGAAGCGCGACGGCAAGGGCTTCACCGCGAACGACCTCAACCTTGATGTGGGTGGGGAAGGGGGAGCGCGGCTCCTGCTCGTCACCGGACCGAACATGGCCGGCAAGTCGACCTATTTGCGGCAAGCCGCTCTGGCGGTCATCATGGCGCAAGCGGGTTGCTTCGTGCCGGCCAAGTCGATCCGGCTCGGCCTCGCTGACCGGGTGTTTTCACGCGTCGGCGCGTCCGACGATCTTGCCCGCGGTCGGTCGACCTTCATGGTCGAGATGGTCGAGACGGCGGCAATCCTGACGCAGGCAACGCCCGCCAGTTTCGTCATCCTGGATGAAGTGGGACGTGGAACGTCAACCTATGACGGACTTGCTATCGCCTGGGCCGCCGTTGAACACCTGCACGGCGTCAATGCCTGCCGCGCTCTGTTTGCCACTCACTATCATGAGCTCACACAGCTGGCGGAAGACCTGCCTGGCGCCGCCAATGCGTCCCTGCGGGCGCGTGAATGGAAGAACGATCTCGTATTCCTGCACGAGATCCAGCCGGGCCCGGCCGACCGGTCTTATGGCGTTCAGGTCGCGCGCCTTGCCGGCTTGCCGAAGCGCGCCGTGACGCGCGCCGCGCAGATTCTCAAGCGGCTCGAGGCCGATCCAAAAACCGCAGACAACCTACCCTTGTTTGCGGCGGTGTTGGAGCCGGAACGCCAATCTGGCACCGACGACGCGCCGCCTGCCCCATCCGGGCTTGTTCAGATGCTTGACGACGTCGACCCCGACGCCCTGACGCCGCGCGAAGCGCTTGAATTTGTCTATCGCCTGAAAGCCGAAACAAAAAAGTTCTGATACATTCGCAAAATTGTTGGATGCTTGTGTCGATGGTACTAGTGTTACCTCTGGGTCGGGGGCAGTAGGCCTTTGATCGCAAATCCGGGATGAAGCGCCTCCAATAAAATGCGCTCACCCCTCATGGACGTTCAAACCGGAGGCACAACCATGATTGGCAAGGCAGGAAATATCACCGAAGCCACGCTTTCCCGCGCACAGATCCGCCTTGAATTGGAGAGCGCTCGAAAGACCGTCGATCGCCTTGCCCGCACAATTCAACTGGTCGGTGACGCGGGCGTGGCAGATCCGGAAACGTCCAACGAGTTGGACGCCCATCTTGGCGCTGCCTATGCCGCTGCCTATCGGTGGCTGCTGGAATCGCGTTTGCAGGCGACCGGAACCGGCATCGCGATCGCGCGCTGAGCGCCCCTCAAGACGATTGGTTTAGTTCGAGCGCTTGCAGCAAGCGCACAGCGGCCTGCAGGTCGTCGGCGTCGCCAAGCTGGTCGATGAGCTTTTTCGCATCGCGCCGAAGATCTTTGATCCGGAGACGGGTCTCGGCCACAGGCGATTTCTTGCCGATCGGCTCGAACGGTTCGTAGAAAAAGTTGATTGGTTTTTTCAGCGCGATTGCGACTTCACGCAGCCGTCCGGCTGACATGCGGCTGTGACCGGCTTCGTATTTCTGGATTTGCTGGAATGTTACGCCGAGGAGTTGGGCGAGCCCATCCTGCGTGAGACCCATCTCGCGACGCCCTTGGCGTAGCTGCTGTCCAACGAAACGATCTGCATCGGTTGGCTTTCTGGCGTCGTGGCCAGCATGTTTGGCTGATTTCAACATAATAAAAGCCACTACTCTGTATATGCTATCCAAAACAAGGAGATTGCGCAGGTGTTTGGGCGGATTCAGTCCTTATCGCTGCAAAAAGACCGAAAACTCCCTCCTGACAAGGAGGGTTCCCTAAGGGAAGAGAAGCTATTCGATTGCCCCGCCAAGGGCGAGATACAGCGCGATTCGCGATTCGGTTTCGGCGCGACGAAGTGCGAGAAGTGTGCGGTCCGCCTGGAAACTGCGTTGCCGGAATGTCAGCACGTCGAGCAGGTCGATCGCGCCTTCCTTGTATTGGATTTCAGCGAGTTGCAGCGTTTCGCGCGCATTTCTGGCGGCCGTCTCCACAAAGCCGGCACGGTTTCGCAAGGTTGCGACATCATCCAGCCGGCCTTCGACATCCGCATAGGCATCAAGGACGCTTGCGCCATAATTGGCCAGCGCGATGCTGCCGCTGGCCTCTGCTGCATCGATCCGCGCATCCGTCAGGCCGCCGTCAAACAGCGTGTCGGCCAGCCGGATTCCAAGTGAGAGGGCGAGCGCCGCCGGGTCCAGAACATCGCCCAGGGTGTCTGTTGCACTCGAGACGCCACCTGATAGCGACAGGCTGGGCCAGCGCCCGCCGCGTACGGCGCCTGTGCTGGCAAAGGCAGACCGTACGCCGGCTTCTGCGGACAGCACATCCGGGCGTCGGCGCAGCAAGTCGGCAGGTCGTCCTGCAAGAACGATATCGTCGATTGCGGGCAGCGTATCCGGCACGGTCATCGTACCTGCGGGATAGCGACCGAGCAGGACTTCCAGTCCACGGATCGCACTGCGCTGTGAAGCCAGCGCCAATTCCAGAGAATCGCGCGCGCTGGCCACATCTGACTCGCCCAGCACTTGCTCACGCCGGTCGGCCGCGCCGAGATTGTAGCGCACATTCACGATCCGCAACGTCTCGACCTGAGCGGTGAGCGTGGCACGCGACAGGTCAACCTGATGCCCCGCATCAATGGCTACCGCATAGGCGCGCGCGACACTGGCAGCGATGGACTCCCGGCTGGCACGATAAACGGCCCGGGCGCTTTGCAGGTCAAATTCCGACGCCAGGATGTCTGACCGGATCGCGCCCCATAAGTCGGCCTCCCAACTCGCATCAAGGCTCGCGCTGTAGCGCTCGGCGAGGTCGAAATCCTCGAAGTCGGACGATCCGCTGGCACCGGCACTCGCACCGATGCTCGGCAGCAGGCCTGACCGGGACTGGCGCAGGAAGGCTTCGGAGCGCCGCACGCTTTCCGCGCTCGCTCGCAGGCTCGGATTGGCGGCGAGCGCTTCACTCATCAACGCGAGCAGTGTTTCATCGTGAATGATTCCGGCCCAGGTCGCGGCGACTTCGCCGTCCGTTTCAGGACCGAACGCCCAGGCATCCGGCGCACTGAGTGCAGCCTGTTCCTGTGTGATCAACGCCTCTGGCGACTGCCGGGCTGCCGTTGACGAGCAAGCCGGTACGACCGTGGCCAGCAGGACCAGCGCGAGGGCAGGGGTTGTCTTATTCATGTCTGAGAGCCTCGATGGGGTTGAGTCGCGCCGCCTGCCGGGCGGGAAAGAATCCGAAGAACAGGCCGATCAGTGCCGACGCGCCAATGGCTATGATTGCAATTCGCGGGGAAATCTCAACAGGAAACTCCCCGAGTTTGGCTGCAAGGTTCGCGGCGCCCACGCCGAGGGCAGACCCGATCAGTCCGCCAAGCAGGCACAGGGCGAGCGCTTCGGCGAGAAACTGTCCGAGAATGTCTATTCCGCGCGCACCGACGGCCATCCGCAATCCAATCTCGCGTGTGCGCTCTGTCACCGATACGAGCATGATGTTCATCACGCCGACGCCGCCTACGATCAGCGAGACCGCCGCAGTGAAAGCGAGCAACACGCCGAACGTGGCCTGCGTGCTCGACCGGGCGCGAATGAAGTCGGCAATATTGAACACGCGGAAATCGTCGGTGCCACCGGGCGGAATGCGCCGGATTTCGCGCAGGCGCTCTTCCAGCTGTTCCTGCGCGCGCGTCATGTCATAGCCGTCAGCGATGCCGACTTCCATGCCGGTCACGTATTTGGCCACGGTCGGGTTGCCCCCGGTGATCCGGTTGCGGGCGGTGTTGATGGGAACGATGAGCACGTCATCCCGGTCGCCGCCGGGGCCGGCGGATGCGCCGCGGGATTCCAGCACGCCGATGATTTCCAGCGGCACATTGTTCGCCCGGATCGTCTGGCCGACGGGATTGGTGCCTTCAAACAGGTTGTCGGCCACCGTCTTTCCGATAATCGCGACCGCTGCGCCGGAACTCACTTCGCGGTCATCGAAAAACCGCCCTTCAGCTGCGCTCAGTGACTGGGTGATGAAATAGTCCGTATTGGTCCCGTACAGGCTGGTGGACCAGTTGTCCTGGCCGGAGATGACGGTGACAGAGCCTGAATTGCGGGCCGCGACGGCGGTGACGAAGGGTTCCTGCCGGATCTGTTCGACATCGGCATCGGTGAAGGGCTGGTCCGACGATGCGCCGCCCGAGCGTGGCCCGCGCCGTGACGCGCCGGGAAAGAGGGTCAGGTTGCTCGCGCCGAGGCTGGCGATCTGTTCGTCCACCTGCTTGGCTGCGCCTTCGCTGATCGCCATCATGGCCATGACCGAGGCAACGCCGATCATGATGCCCAGCATCGTGAGGAAACTGCGCAATGGATTGGAAATCAGCGCTTCGATGGCCGATTGCAGGGCGACACGGATTTTCATGCGCTTTTCCTTTCATCGCGTTCGACTTCACCATCGCGGAAATGGATCTGGCGCGACGCATAGGCGGCGACTTCCGGTTCGTGCGTCACCAGGATCACCGTGATGCCCTCTGTCGACAGGCCGGTCAGCAGGTCCATGATTCCTTCTGATGTCTTCGTATCCAGCGCGCCTGTCGGCTCGTCCGCCAGCAGGATTGACGGTCGCCCCGCCAGGGCCCGGGCAATGGCGACGCGCTGCTGTTGGCCGCCGGACAATTGCATCGGGCGGTGATCCATCCGGTCGCCGAGGCCGACCATTTCAAGACATTCGCGGGCGCGTGCAGCCGCATCCGGGACCGGGGTCCGGGAATAGAGCAGGGGCAATTTCACATTGGCGAGTGCGCTTGCGCGATGAAGCAGGTTGAACTGCTGGAAGACGAAGCCGATGGTCTCGTTCCTCAGGTCGGCCAGCTCATCCCGGCTCAGCTTCGACAACGGACGTCCCTTGATTGTCAGTTCGCCGCGCGTTGGCACATCGAGCGCGCCGATCAGGTTCATCAGGGTCGACTTGCCCGATCCCGAAGGCCCCATGATTGCGGTCATTTCGCCCTCGGTGAAGTCGAGATTGACCCCGCGCAGGGCGAACACTTCCTGTGTACCCATCCGGTAGACCTTGGTCAGGTCGCGGCAGGTGATGATGGGGGGCGTCCCGGCGGGCATGTTCAGTTCGCCGCCGCCGCGACCGTCAGGCGGGTCACGAAGACGTCGCCTTCGTCGGCCCCGCGAAGGATCTCGACATTCTGCCCGTCCGACAGCCCGACCGACACGGAAACCGTTTTCAGCGTGCCGTCACCAACCGCCTGATACAGGTCGACCCGTCGCTGCGACGCACGTTCATTGATCGTCTTCTGCACGACGGCGAGTTCGTCGCGGCTGAGATTGTCGCGCAGCACCTTGTCCATGCGGGACTGGATCTTTTCACGCATGCCGGAGCGGTCAAACGTGGCGCCCGCTTCGCCCATGGTGGCGCGGACTTTTTGCATTTCTGCCGTCATTTCAGCCTGGATCTTCTCCTTGCGGTCCGCGTCGATATCGAGTCCGACGAGCATCGCTTCACCAGGATTGCCCCCCGCACCCGCTGGTCGACTGCTGCGCCGTTCCTGCGTGTTGTCGCCTGTCTCGCCCGACACCACTGTCACGCCCTCGCTCGGCGGCCGGAACCGCACGGTAGATTCGGCCAGGCGCAGCACGCCTTCGCGCTTCTCTGCGGTTATTTCGACGTTCGCCGTCATGCCCGGCAGCAGGCGCCCTGACCGGTTTTCCGCCGCGATCACGACGGTATACGTCACGACATTCGACAGGGTTTCGGATGCCAGTCGCACCTGTTCCACGGTGCCGCGGAACGTTTCGTTCGGATAGGCATCGACCTTGAAGGTCGCCGGGTCGCCGGCATCGATTCCGCCAATATCGGATTCCACGACCGCCGCGTCGATGCGGATGTCTTCGAGGTTCTGTGCGATCTGGAACAGGATCGGCGCGGAGAACGAGGCTGCAACCGTCTGGCCGACATCGACCGACCGTTCGATCACGACGCCGTCGATGGGTGAGCGAATGATGGTGCGATCAAGATCAAGTTGCGCCGTTTGCAGCGAGGCCAGACGTTGATTGAGTGTCGCCTGCGACGAGCGAAGCTGGGCGCGCGAAACATCAAGGGAAGCCTTGGCCACGGCAAGGGCCCGCTCGGCATCTTCCAGCGAAGACTGCGCGATGGCGTCCTGTTCATACAGCGCCTTCACGCGGTTGAAGTCCTTCTCGGTCTGGGCGAAGCTTGCCTCGGCCGATGCGATATTGGCCCGCTGGACGTCCAGGCTCGCCCGTGCGCTGGCAATATCCGCCTGCGCCGAAGCCACCCGGCTTTCGAATGTCTGCGGATCGATCCGCGCGATGATGTCGCCTTCCTTCACTTCGGAATTGAAGTCGGCATCCAGTTCGATGATCTGACCGGAAACCTGTGAGCCGACCTCGACCGTCGTCAGCGCCCGGACAGCGCCTGAGGCTGTGACCAGCCGGGCTACATCGCCGCGTTCCACCGTCGCTGTCTCCAGCGTGAAATCCCCCGGCTTGGCATCGCCGGAACCACGCAGGAACAGGGCCCAAAAGACAATGAGAGCCACCAGGCCACCAAGGCCGTAGACGAGTCGTCGGTCAATTTTGCGGATCAAGGTATAGCACTCGCTCTTGCGTTTGGGTCGAAGCCTCACCCGACCGGCTCGCGCATCGGCGGCAGGACGAATACGAAATCAATTTGGAGCGTTGCAACGCGCCTGCCAGATCAAACGTCCGTGGCACGCAATTCCGTCGTCTCCAGCTGCAAATACAGGCACTGGGCGCGGGAAAATGGTTTGAAAGGGCCTGTTGGCCTATTTTTTGGGGTCGAGGCGGATGATGTCGTCATCCGCTGCGCCAGCCTCGGCGGCGGGAAGGCCATCAAGCACTGCGGCGTCTTCCGCAAGATCGAGATTGAACGCCGGATCACCGCCGAAATCGCCGCCGCCAAGCGCGCCAGACCCGATCAGCCGGGACTCGCTCGTGTCGCCGCCCAGATTCAGGTTGAGGCTGCCGGTCGACGCATCCGTGTCAGCCGTCGTGCTTGGAAGCGAAAGATTGAACGTGCCCGACGCATTGCTGTCGGCTGAGACCGTCTGGACATCCGCCGCGTTTGTGTCCGCAGCCTGCGAACAGGCGACACCAGCAAAGGT
>TARA_R110000764_G_scaffold55550_2_pt1 | contig 25067 bp, 20 predicted proteins | sample TARA_R110000764 | Tara Oceans TARA_R110000764 (sample SAMEA4398111) | marine metagenome | biome: Polar Biome; feature: [SRF] surface water layer (ENVO:00010504); material: water (ENVO:00002006), including particulate matter (ENVO:01000060) such as... | depth 5 m | reverse complement strand
ATCCCCGCATGGGTGATGGATGTCGGCCTGACCATGTCGTTCGCCTTTGCGATCCTGATCTTTGCCACCTCGGTGTTCATCGAACGGCCACTGGATTTCTCGTCCTTTCCCAGCGTACTCCTCGCCTCGCTGATCCTGCGCCTGGCGCTGAACGTCTCTTCGACGAAGCTGATCATCGGCGAAGGCCATACGGGAACACAGGCAGCTGGCGGCGTCATCGAAGGCTTCGCCATGTTCATCATGGGCGGCAACCTTTTCGTTGGCCTGGTCGTGTTCAGCGTTCTCGTGATCGTCAACTTCATGGTTATCACCAAGGGTGCCGGTCGTATGGCCGAAGTAGGTGCGCGGTTTGCGCTCGATGCCATGCCGGGCAAGCAGCTCGCGATCGACTCCGACCTTGCTGTCGGTGCCATCACGCACGAGGAGGCAAAGAAACGTCGTCAGAAAGAACAGGAAGAAGCCGCGTTCCTCGGCTCGCTCGATGGTGCATCGAAATTCGTCAAAGGAGACGCGATCGCCGGCCTGATGATTACGGCTCTGAACCTGGTCGCGGGAATCGCGATTGGGCTTTCCGTCCATCATCTCAGCTTCTCCGAAGCCCTGAGCAATTACTCAATTCTCACAGTCGGCGACGGACTTGTCTCGCAGGTGCCCGCCGTCATCGTTTCTGTGGCATCCGCGCTACTCCTGTCCAAGGGACGTGAGGAAGGCGCTATCGACCTCGCACTCGTGGCACAGCTCGGCAGCAACGTGGCCGCCTTGATGATCGTCGCCGGAATCCTGTTCGTGTTTGCGCTGTTTCCGGGTCTTCCGTTCGTACCATTCATGCTTGCGTCTGCAGGCTTTGCGACGGCCTCGGTCCTTGTGCGCCGGAAAAGCCGTGAAGCGGATGCGGAAGCTGAAAAAGTGCCGGAGCTGACTGTCGACGAGCCTGTGAAATTCGGCGATTCCATCCATTCCGACGAGATCCACCTGGAAGTTGCGCCTGATCTGGTCAACCTCGTTCTACTCGGCGAAAACGGGTTTGAGAGTCGGATCCACAAGATTCGTCGCTACATTGCGGAAGAATACGGGTTCGTCCTGCCTGCGATCCGTATGACGGATAATCCGACATTGAAGCGGAACGAATACCGGATCCGTATCCAGGGCGTTCGACTTGACTCGGGCTTGCTGCGTCCGGGCTCCATCCTCGCGCTCATGGAAGACGACCAGTCGCCACAGCTGCAAGGCGAGAAGGTCAAGGAGCCCGTCTACAAGGCCGCCGCCCGGTGGTTGCCCAACAGCAAGAAGCAGGAACTGGCCGCCGCTGGCATACCGGTCGTCGAGCCGATTGAGGTTCTCGCCACCCACATGCTCGAAGTGATCCAGTCCAACTTTTCACTTGTCTTTACACGAATGGTCATGCTCGAAACGCTCGACGCGTTGACGACTGTCAGCGACAGTGACCGGGCTGCCGCCAACCGCCGCTTCCTGGATGAGTATATCCCGGCGAAAGTCACGCCAGAAATGCTCTTGTCGGTCGCGCGATTGCTGCTCGAGGAGCGCGTTTCGATCCGCAACCTGTTCCTGATCATTGAGGCGATTGCCGAAGTCAAAGTCTCATCGCCGGGTCTGCCAAGGATCGTCGAGCTTGTGCGCCAGCGTCTCGCCTTTCAGATCGTGGACCGGCTTCAGGACGATCAGGGGCGCCTGCCACTGGTTCAACTGTCCACGGCCTGGGAACAGAAGTTCACCCAGTATGAGGTCAACAATGAGAATGGCAGCAGTGATATCGCGCTGCCGCCCGAAATGTTTGGCGAGTTGACCAACGAAGTGCAGTCGAAACTGAACGATGCGGCGAAGAAGGGCGTGATCGCCTCCGTGGCGACATCGTCACGTCGCCGACGCTTCTTGCAGACGGTCCTCGCAAGCAAAGGCATTCGCAATTCGGTTCTGGCCTACGAAGAAATCACAGCAAAGACCAAGCCGTATATTATCGGCGTTGTCTGATGGCCGACCTCGCGTCAATGGCGGGTCAGCTGGCGCCCCTGCTGGCGATGTTCCTTTTGGTCGTGGCGCGGTTGTCCTTCGTGATCTTTTTCATGCCGGGAATCGGCGAACAGGTCGTGCCGGTGCAATTGCGTCTCATGATCCTGCTCGCCATCGCCATGTCGATGGCCAGTACAGGTGTCGTCGCCATTCCGTCCCTGGCGTCTTTGTCCGGCTACGGCGCGCTTCTGCTGAGTGAGCTTACGATCGGATTCTGCCTCGGAGCGGTCTTGCGCGTTTCCGTATGGATGCTCAGCATCGCCGGCACGATTATTTCGCAGTCGATCGGTCTGTCGCAGCTTCTCGGTATCGCGCTGGAGCGCGAAGCCCAGAGTCTCACGGGCAGCATGCTTTCAATGGCAGGCACTGCCATTTTGCTGACGGCCGATTTCCACCTGAATGCGATCGCGTCGCTGATGCGCCTGTATAATGATATACCCGTCGGCGCGCTGTCGGCCCTCGACTGGGACCTGCTGATCGAGCGGAGTTTCTCGGCCGTGGGCTTTGCGGTCCTGCTGGCCTGGCCATTTGTCGCCGTCAACTTGCTGTACAACATCTGTCTTGGCTTCATCAACAAGGCCCTGCCACAGCTGATGGTCGCTTTTGTCGGCGCGCCGCTGATGATCGGAGGCGGTACGATCTTGCTGGCCTTGTCAGTCGTCGGGCTGCTGGTTGTATGGAAAGACCGTGTCATCCAGATCGTGGGATGGATGTAAGGTAGCGCATGGCCGATCAGGAACCAGATAGCGCCGAAAAGGAATTCGACGCCACCGACACCAAACGCAAACAGGCGCGTGAAGAGGGTGATGTTGCGCAGTCGAAGGAGGCGAACGCGTTCGCCTTGATCGCGGGCATCCTTGGTGCGGGCGTGGTTCTGCAAGGGGCTGTCGGCAATACTGTGTTCGACGATTTTTCCGGATTTCTCTACCATATCGACGCCTATGCAAATGACGTGTTCACCGGAGGTGGCGGCCAGACCAAGAGCTGGATCAACAGCCTGCTGGTGCAATTCGCCCTGCTCTTTTTAATCCTCGCAGCGGTTGTCTTGGCGGCGCTCATCATTCAGCGGTCCATCTCGTTTTCGTTCAAGAAAATACAGATGGATATGAAGAAGCTCTCGCCAGTCGAAAATCTGAAGAAGCGCTATGGGATGAAGGGTCTGACGGACTTTCTCAAGGACACAGTCAAACTGGGATTCGCAGGTATCATTGCCGTCGTGTTCCTGTTTCAGCTGGCGACGGACTATTATGCCAGTAGTGCCATCGAACTCGGTCATTTCGCGTCGTTCACATTCAACCAGGCGCTCAAGCTGATCATGTGGTTTCTTCTGTTTCAGCTCGTGCTGGCAGTCCTTGACCTGCCGCTGCAGCGGCGAATTCACGAGAACAAGCTGAAAATGTCTCGCGAAGAGATGAAGAAGGAGATGAAGCAAAGTGAAGGCGATCCGCAGCTGAAACAACAGCGGCGCCAAGCCGGTGCGCGGATAACGCAGGGTCAGCAACTGCAGAATGTCAAAGAGGCGACCGTTGTGATGGTCAACCCTCAGCATTATGCCGTGGCGCTCCGGTGGAACCCTGACGACAATCTGGCACCGGTTTGCGTCGCAAAGGGCATGGATCACCTTGCCGCGAAAATTCGGGAAATCGCCATCGCCAACAATATTCCGATATATCGGGATCCGCCATCGACGCGTTCAATCTTCAAGCTTGTGGACGTAGATGCGGAGATTCACCCTGAGCACTTTGCCGCCGTCGCCGCAGCCATCAACTTTGTGGAAAGTGTGCGTAAGCATATGTGAGATCATCATGGCTAAACGCAAACCTGACTTGCAAAAAATTGTTTCGCTCAAGCGACAAAAGGCGGAACAGGATTTCCATCTTGCAAAACAGGACCGTGACCAGGTTGGCGCTGAAGCCGCGCGCCTTGAACAGTCTCTTCGGGCATTGGATAGCCAGCATGGCGAGCCCGAAACCTTTCTGCTCGCGCTGAAGAATGGGCACGCCTCCAAATTGATCCAGGATATTGAAACGGTGCGCGCCACGGTTACCGAGAAAGAATCAGATCTTCGAAGCGCCCATGACGTCCTGAAGCGGGCATTCGATTCGGAGGACCGTTTGAAACGGATGAAGGATTAGCCATGCCGCCATGGGCAGCGATCCGGTCAGACTTGTGAATGGCTGATCGACTGGCGGAGGTTCAGAGCGTGCGCGGGGAATCAGCGGTTTCGGTTCTGGGTACTGCCTCGATCAGGTGCACGCGAATGTCATTCACACCCGTCGCCTTGATCGTTGCCGATTGAGAGATCGCAGCGACGTGAACACCTGTAACGGCACCCGTCGAGATCGCCGATCCCTTCTTAATGGGCAAGCCGCGTCGCGCGGCGTTTTCAAGTATGAACCGGAATGATTCCACAGGCCCGCCGGGAATAGACCCAGGCGTGGACCGTCCCACGCATATGCCATCCAGGATCGTTTCAAAGGACCATTCGTCGATGGCAAGGTCGCGCCAATTCGGAATCTTGTCTCCGATCACAAGGCCGAAATTGTTGCCGAAATCGGAAATGGTCACGAGCGGACCAAAATCATTGATTCCGGCAAACGGGCTCGAGGCAATTTCGACACCGGCATGAATGGCGCCGATCATGTCGATGGCTTCTTCGCGGGTCCAGTCCGTTTTCATCGTTGGGGCATCCCGTGCAGCGATGATCACGCATTCGCCTTCAACTGCCGCGAAGCCGCCTCTGAAAACGGGCATGCCCGAAGCCGAATTGCTTGCTGCGGTCACCTGGCTCGGGAAGATTGGTCCAGCCAGACGATCGGTGCCGTGCAGCGCCACGTCATCACCGTTGATACGCCCCACTTTCCAGCCAACGACGGGTTCCGGCCAGGCGGCGATTGCCAGGTCCTGTACGGCATAGGCTTCGGAAAGGGATTGCGGCAATGCCCCTGGATATGTCTCAATCGCTCTCGCCGCGAGCCGGGCACTGACGAACGCCGATGCGATATCAGCCGCCGGGTTTGGAAATTCTGTCACGCGCTGTTTCAACCTTTTATACGGATCGCGGATATGAATCCGCTCTTTGTCTGGACACTATAGGAAACCGGTGTCATTTACAAATAGCGATAAGCCGAGTTCGTTCATTCTGCAAACGAATCGAAGCTCGGGATCAAGAAAAAGCATCGGGCCAAAGGGAGACTCCACAATGATCAACGAAAAAAAAATGATACGTAGCGGCCTAACGGCTGCATTCGGAGGACTGGTCGTCCTGCTCGGCGGTTGCGCAGGTCTCGGCGCCGTCGCTGACACTGGGTCCATGCCACCGTCGGCAGTTGAAGCAGTCGCGCCAGCTGTGGCTGAGCCCGATGCAGCCTGGTGGGGTCCCTTGGGCTGGGCAGAAGCCACAAAGGGCGGGGCGGGCGGAGAAGTTATACGTGTCACCACGCTTGCCGGCGACGGGCCGGGATCGTTGCGCGATGCACTCGAAGCCGACGGTCCGCGAATCGTGGTCTTCGAGGTCGGTGGTGTGATTGATCTTGGCGGCAGGGAGATTGCCATTCGCAATCCCTACGTCACGATTGCAGGCCAGACTGCGCCGTCTCCTGGCATCACCCTCATTCGCGGAGGACTGATTATCGCCGGTCACGATGTCATAGTTCAACACTTGCGCATCCGGCCCGGTGACCTTGGCGAATCCTTTATGAGCGGCCGCGACATCGATGCGATCTCGACCCTGTCTGCCTATAATGTCATCGTGGATCATTGCACGCTGAGCTGGTCCACGGACGAAAACCTTTCTGCGTCAGGTCCGCGCTTCACCGGCGAGACGCCCGATGATTGGCGCGAAGGCACGTCACACCGGATCACCTTCTCGAACAATCTCGTTTCCGAAGGGCTGGCTCACGCGACCCATGCCAAGGGCGAACATTCCAAAGGCTCGCTGATCCACGACAATGTCAGCGACATCCTGATTTACGGAAACCTCTACGCGCACAATTTCGAGCGCAGCCCCCTGTTCAAGGGCGGCGTTCATGGCGCCATTGTGAACAACTTCATCTACGATCCCGGCCAACGCGCGATCCACTACAATCTCCAGGAACTGGAATGGGGTGAGATGCCGGTCCAGACGGGGCAGATGACTGTCATCGGCAATGTCATGCGTGCCGGTCCTTCTACGGTCAAAGGGCTGCCCATGATCATGATTGGCGGCGAAGGCGATCTCGATCTCTACGCCGATGACAATATCTCCGTTGATCGCTGGGGCAGGGATGTGCCGCTTCTCGGGCGCTACACAACGGGGCGCGCCAGGATCGTCGAAGCCGACCGTGCCATCGACCTCCCCGAAGGCCTCAAGCCGTTCCAGGCGAAGGATGTCGAGCATTATGTTCTGGCCAATGCCGGCGCGCGCCCATGGGACCGCGACCGGCATGATGTCCGTGTCTTTGCTGACGTGGCGGAAGGTCGCGGCGAGATAATTGACAGCCAGGAACAGGTCGGTGGATATCCCGACTATACGCCGTCTGTGCGTGCGTTCGATCCCTCCCTTTGGGACATGGAAACAATGAAACCCGCCAGTCCCGCAGCGCTCGATTCGGGCGCAAAGGCACGCGGGACTTGAGTTTCCCGCCACGGCAAGGGCAAATGGCGCGGAACACTGGGGAAAGCGCTAGACATGAACGATAATACCCGGCGGAAAAAAGACGCCAAAGATCGCGCGCAGGTCACAATCATCGACATTGCCCGCATGGCCAATGTGTCGAAGAAAACGGTCTCGCGCGTGATCAACGAGTCACCGCTGGTGCGCGAGGAGACCCGCGAAGTTGTCAAGAAGATCATCAAGGAAACCGGCTTCACACCCAATCCCCAGGCACGTGCGCTGGCGTTTCGCCGGTCCTTCCTGATCGGTCTCGTATATGACAACCCGAGTCCGCAATATGTCGTCAACATGCAGCGGGGCATCCTCGATGCGCTTGACGAGACCAGTTTCCAGTTGGTGCTGCGGCCATGCGACCGGGCCGATGCAAACTACCGGGAACGGGTCGAATCCTTCGTTGTCCAGCACAAGCCCTATGGCCTGATCCTGACCCCTTCGGTGTCGGAGGATGATGAACTTGCCGAAATGCTGCGCGACCGCAATTGCGACTATGTCCGGATCGCGTCGGTCGAAATCGACAAGCCGGATCGTATCATCCGCACGCATGATGCGCAGGGCGCAGAGCTTGCCGCTCGTCACCTTGCCCAGCTTGGTCATCGCCGTATCGGTCATATCCACGGACCCAACACATTCCGGTCCACGCACGAACGCCTCGCGGGGTTCAAGAAAGGCCTGGCTGAATTCGGCCTGACGCTCGACCCCAACCTGACGATGGAGGGGGCTTACACGTTCGATTCCGGTGTCCAGTGCGCCACCACTTTGCTGCACAAGCAGGATCGGCCCACGGCTGTCTTTGCCGGTAATGACGAGATGGCGGTCGGCGTCTATGTTGCCGCCCGCAAGGCAGGCCTGCAGATTCCCGAGGACCTGTCGATTGTCGGCTTCGATGATACGCCGATTTCCGCGCGCATCTGGCCCCCCATGACGACGGTTCGCTCGCCCATTCGGGATGTCGGTCGCGCTGCCGCGCGCCGCCTGATCCAGGTCGATGGCGGCAGCGACGCCCAACCGCCGGGTGCGTTCGCGCTCGAATTGATCGTCCGGGACTCGACACAGGCACTTTAAGCACGGTGGTCCGGTTGCCACATCTGGAGCCGGGTGTTATGACACCGGTTACCAAGGCCCGTTCGGGCCAAACAGGAATTTCCAGGAGGATCGTAATGTTCAACAAGGTGTATCACGCCACCCATCCCGACATGATGGATGGTGTCGACAACGAGAAACTGCGCGAGCGCTATGTTGTCTCGGACCTGTTTTCAGCTGACGCGGTCAATCTCAACTATTCCCACAATGAGCGCATGGTGATCGGCGGCGCAATGCCGGTGAAATCCGCTGTCGCTCTGCCGGCCCAGACCGAACCGGAATCGGCCAAGGGCAACCCCTTTCTCGAGCGTCGCGAGCTTGGCATCATCAATGTCGGCGAGGGATCAGGCGCCGTTTCGGTGGATGGCGAAACGCATCCACTGGCATCGCGCGACGGCCTCTATGTTCCCATGGGTAGCAAGGACGTCGTCTTCACGTCTGACGATGCGGCCAAACCGGCGAAATACTATCTCGTGTCGACGCCTGCGCACACACGGTATGAAGTCGCCAAGATTTCCATCGACAAGGCCGTGCCGCTCGAGCGCGGGTCGCTCGCCGAAAGCAACGAGCGTACAATCTACCAGTTCATCGTGCCGACCACGGTCAAATCCTGCCAGCTCCTGCTGGGGCTTACGGTTCTGAACACTGGCAGTGTCTGGAATACGATGCCACCTCACCTGCATGATCGTCGCTCGGAAGTGTATTTCTACTTTGGCCTGGGCGACAATGATCGCGTGTTCCACTTCATGGGCGAAGAAGACAAGATCCGTCACATTGTCATGGAGAATGATGAAGCCGTGATCTCGCCACCCTGGTCGATCCATATGGGCTCGGGCACCAAATCCTACGCGTTCATCTGGGCCATGGGCGGGGAAAACCTCGACTATACCGACATGAATGTCCTCGATATCTGCCAGCTGAAATAAGCGAGACAGGCCATGGCGAATCCATTCGACCTCACCGGCAAGGTAGCACTGGTCACCGGTGCCAATACCGGGCTTGGCCAGGGCATGGCCGTCGCGCTGGCCGAGGCGGGTGCCGATGTCTGCCTCGTCGGTCGATCGGCACCTGACGAGACGGTCGCGCGAATTGAAGCACTGGGCCGCAAGGCGCATGTCATCCATGCAGATCTCGGATCGGCAGATGATGTCGAGAGCATCGTCTCGGAGACCCGCGACGCGCTCGGCGGTGTAGATATTCTCGTCAACAATGCTGGCATCATCAAGCGCAATGATTCGATCGACTTCACGTTCGAGGAATGGGACGCAGTGATGAACGTCAACCTCCGTACCCTGTTCTTCCTGTCACAAGCCGCTGCGCGTGAGATGATCAAGTCCGGCCATGGTGGCAAGATCATCAATATCGCGTCCATGTTGTCCTTCCAGGGCGGCATCCGGGTGCCGTCCTATACGGCCTCCAAAAGCGGCGTGGCGGGACTCACCAAGATTCTTGCGAACGAGTGGGCAAAGCACGGCATCAATGTGAATGCCATCGCGCCCGGCTATTTCGCGACAAACAACACGGCCGCGCTGCAGGCGGACGAAACCCGCAACGCTGAAATCCTCGGGCGCATTCCATCCGGTCGCTGGGGCGATCCGTCCGACATTGGCGGCGCTGTCGTCTTCCTGGCGTCGCACGCGTCCGATTATGTTCAGGGGATAACGCTGCCCGTCGATGGCGGCTGGCTGGCCCGATAGGCGAAGGACGCATCCCCATGGACCACAGCATTGTATGCTTCGGGGAATTGCTGCTCCGCCTCACGGCGCCCGGGCGCGAGCGCCTCATGCAGACCGGCCATTTTGATGTCCATGTTGGCGGTGCTGAGGCCAATGTCGCCGTGTCGCTGGCGCAGTTCGGGCACGCAGTCACCATGGCGACCACCGTCGCCAACAATGCGCTTGGAGAGGCGGCCATCGGTGCACTGCAGCGCTATGGCGTCGACACAAGCGGCGTAGAGCGCACGCCCGGTCGTATGGGCCTTTACTTCCTCAGCACCGGCGCCGTGCGGCGTCCGTCGCAGATCGTCTATGACCGCGCCGGTTCGGCCTTTGCCGAAGCCAATCCGGATGCGCGCTACTGGGCTGCTTTGCTGGGCAGCGCCGAATGGCTGCACATTTCCGGTGTGACACCGGCCATCGGCCCGAATGGGGCCGCTGCCGCCCAGCGCGCCGTCGATGCAGCGCTCGCCGCGAAAGTGCATGTTTCGTTTGATGGAAATTACCGCGCCCAGCTTTGGGCGAATTGGAATGGGGACGGCCCGACTATCCTGCGCGGCCTCCTCGAAGCCGCGACGCTCGCCTTCATCAACGAACGCGACATCAGCCTGATTCTTGGTGAAGCCTTTGCCGATCGTGACGCGGCCTTTTCCGCCGCGTTCAGGCTCTTCCCGCGCCTGCAATACATCGCCGCCACAACCCGCATCCAGCACAGCGTTGATCATCATACGATCGAAGCCGAACTGGCTAAGCGCACCGGGCACTGGCGCTCGAAATCCCACGAACTTGTCGGCATCGTCGACCGGATTGGGGGAGGGGATGCCTTCGCGGCCGGCGTTCTGCACGGTTTGCTGTCCGGCATGCCGAATGATCACCTGATCGAATTTGCCGCGGCAGCGAGCGCGCTCAAGCATTCCATTCCGGGCGATTTCAATCTCGCGACGGTGGCCGAAGTCGAGGACGCCATCGCCACGGACAATCTGGACGTACGCCGTTAGAGCGTTCGCCATACAGGGAGAGACCGATCATGAAGATGAACCGCCGAGCGATGCTCAAGTCCAGTGCATCCCTTTCTCTTGCCGCTCCGCTCATGGGCTTCGCTCGGAAGCCGGCAGGCAGTCCCGAAGCCATGACATCAAATGGTCCCGTTCGTGGTTACGCGTCCGGCGGAATCGCGGTTTTCAAGGGCATTCGCTACGGCGCCGACACGGCGACAACCCGTTTTGCCAAACCGGTCCGTCCTCAGCCCTGGACCGATATCCGCGACGCTGTGGCCTATGGGCCAGCCTGTCCGCAGGGCGGCGATCGGGAGTCCATGAGCGAGGATTGCCTTTTCCTCAATGTCTGGACACCCGCCTTGGCCGACGGTGGCAAACGCCCGGTGATGGTCTATTTTCATGGCGGTGCCTACGCGTCCGGTTCCGGCTCTTCGCCGCTCTATGATGGCACCAACCTCGTCAATAAGGGCGACGTCGTCGTCGTCACGGTCAACCACCGTCTCAACGCTTTCGGCTATCTCTCGCTCGGCAAGCTCAACCCTGCCTTTCCCGACAGCGGCAATGCCGGCATGTGGGACCTTGTCCTCGCGCTCGAATGGGTCCGCGACAATGCCGTGGCGTTTGGTGGAGACCCGTCGCGCGTCATGGTATTCGGCCAGTCCGGCGGCGGAGCGAAAATCGCGACTCTGATGGCGGCGCCGTCGGCCAAGGGGCTCTTTCATTCTGGTGCGACAATGAGTGGCCAGCAGGTCACCGCCTGCGGTCCGCTCAACGGCAAGGCGCGCGCGCAAGCCTTTCTCGACAAGCTCTCCGTTGATGGTGCAGATACGGCGACCCTGAACTCTGTCCCGACGGAACAATTGGTCGAGGCACTTTCCGCCCGAGATCCGGTCAACCCCGCGCAAGGTCTCTATTTCGGCCCCGTCATGGACGACCGCTTCCTGGGTCGCCATCCCTTCTGGCCCGATGCGCCCGCCCAATCGTCCCGTCTCCCGATGATTCTCGGCAATACGCATGATGAAACCCGCAATCTGATCGGGCGGCGCGAACCCGATAGTTTCACGCTCGACTGGGCGGATGTCCCGGGCCGGCTGGAGCGCCACATGCGGTGCGATATCGATCCGGACGTAGTCTTGGCCCGCTATCGAGAAACCTACCCTGACTATACGCCATCGGATGTGTTCTTTGCGGCGACAACGGCGGGCCGATCCTGGCGCGGTCAGGTCGAAGAGGCGGATGCGCGGGCCCGGGAAAAGGGACCGACATGGGTATACCAGATGGATCTGGCCTCGCCGGATGATGGCGGCAAATGGGGAGCGCCTCATGCGATCGACATTGCCCACGCCTTCGACAATCCGGGAGCGGAAGGCTCGATCACCGGAACGGCTCCAGATGCCCTCCGCGTCGCGGATCAATTGTCGCGTGCGTTCATTGCGCTCGCCAGCGCAGGTGACCCCAATCATGCCGGCCTCCCGGATTGGCAGCGCCACACGCTGCCCAGTCGGCAAACCATGGTTTTCGGAGAAACCACACGACTGGTGAACGACCCACGCAAAGCCGAGCGCGAACTGTTTGCCAAGGTGCCATTCACCCAGTGGGGCACTTGATTTCACACAATTAAAAAAAGGAGAAACCGCATGTCTGACCGCCGCACCCTCGCCATCCATTTATTCCTGGCCACGCCGTTTGTCGTTGCCTGTTCGCCGAGCGAAGTCGCGCCAGCTCCTGTACCGGAAATTGAAGAAGAGGTTGAAGGAGCCGAAATGGCCGAACCGGCTCCCTCCGTCGAAATCACTGATTTGTCTGTCTCGGAGATTCCGGAAGCCGTTCGGGCCGTCGTGATGGCAGCGGTACCGGACCTCACGGTCTCGGGTGCGCAGCGCAAGGCCCGCGAAGGTCGTGTCTATTTTGATGTCGAAGGAGAATTGCCCGATGGCAGCGAGATTGAATTCGACATCCTCGAAACAGACACAGGCCCGGAAATTGTTGAAATCCAGCGTGATCTCGACTGGGCGGATGTACCCGCCCTGGCGCGCGACGCGGCCATAGCCGCCAAGGCGGATATGGCGCCGGTGCGCGTGATCGAAAGCCGCCAGACAGACGACAGCATCATCTATGAACTTTTCGCTGACGGCCAACCAGCCGATCCGGCCATGGAAGTGCACGTCAAGGATGGTGTGGCGGAAGTTCTCAGCGAACGCTGGCCGCACTAGACGCTAAAGTTTGTAGGCGGCCTTTGCGAGATCATAGGCCAGGGCGCGGGCAAGTTCATGCGCTTCGTCCAGTTCCAGCCGATGCTCCGCCACGAGGCGCGCCAGGAACGCGCTGTCGACCCGCCGGGCGACATCATGGCGCGCCGGGATCGACAGGAACGCGCGCGTATCGTCGTTGAAGCCGACCGTATTGTAGAAGCCTGCTGTCTCGGTCGTCTGCTCGCGGAACCGCCGCATGCCTTCCGGACTGTCATGGAACCACCAGGCGGGGCCCAACTTCAGCGCTGGATAGTGGCCCGCCATGGGTGCCAGTTCACGGGAATAGCTGGTTTCGTCCAACGTGAAGACGATGATCGACAGGTTCGGGTCATTGCCGAACCTGTTCAGCAGGGGCTTCAGCGCGCGTACATATTCGGTCGCGCTAGGCAGGTCGGCGCCCTTGTCTCGCCCATGGCTCGCAAACAGCGACGCATTGTGATTGCGAAACGCGCCGGGATGGATCTGCAGGACGAACCCGTCATCCAGGCTCATGCGCGCCATCTCGGTCAGCATTTGCCCCCGGAACAGGTCAGCCTCGGCCGGAGTAGCGTTCCCGGCGATGACGGTGGCGAACAGTTTGTCGATTTCCGGTTGGCTCAGGTCGGCGGTCGTCGCGGTCGGGTGTCCATGGTCCGAGGATGTCGTGCCCACCGCTGCAAATTCTGCCCGGCGCTTTCGGTGCGCCGCGAGATAGCCGTTCCAGCTGCGGGTGTCCTCACCTGTTAGGTCGGCGAACAGGTCGAGCGATGACTGGAAGGCCTCATGTTCGGGGTCGACCACCGCGTCGGGGCGATAGGCTGACACAACCCGGCCCTTCCAGCCCGACGCCTGGAGCGCCAGATGGTGTTCCAGTGAATCGGTTGCGCCTTCGGTTGTCGCGATCAGTTCGATGTTGAACCGCTCGAACAGCGCGCGCGGGCGGAACGCATCGGTCTTCAGCGCCGCGTCGATCGTGTCATAGTAGAGGTCTGCCGTATCTGCACCGAGGCGCACATCGATCCCGAACACGGTGGCGAATGTATGGTCCAGCCAGAGACGCGACGGCGTCCCCCGGAACAGATGGTAATGCGTGGCAAACAGGCGCCACGCGTCGCGCGGATCGACATCCGGGCCTCCGTCGCGCGACGGTACGCCCAAATCCTCAAGGCGAAGGCCCTGGCTGTAGAGCATGCGGTAGATGTAATGGTCCGGCGCCAGCATCAGTTCGGCCGGATTGCCGAATGGCGCGTTGTCGGCAAACCAGCGCGGATCGGTATGGCCATGCGGGCTGAGGATCGGCAAGTTCTTGACGTTGGCATACAGGTCACGCGCGATCGCGCGCTGCACCGGGTCAGATGAGAACAGGCGGTCTGGATGAAGCGTCAGGGCATTTATCATCGTCTAGTCCGTATCATGTTGGCGACAGATCCAGAATCCCGAGCGTCGCTCTTGCCAAAACTATGACACCGGTTACCATAAGGTCCAATCACAGACTAGGGCAGGGCCGAAAATAGTGCCCGAAACCCGGCAGGGACGAAACGCCGATGAACGCCATGACAGGCCTCAAGACACTTGACGCGATGCGCGTGACGCCCGGCGACCATGTCGGCGTTGCCTTGCGTGACCTGTCGGCTGGCGAGCGTGTCGAACTGGCGGGTACATGTGTCCAGTTGAAGGAAGCTGTGGGCAAGGGCCACAAGTTCGCTTTGGCCGAAATCGCCGAAGGCGAGACGGTCCTGAAATATGGCTGGCCGATTGGCCTTGCCACCCACCCAATCGCCGTAGGCGAATGGGTACATTCGCATAATCTCGAAACCACTCTCTCCGGCGTCGCTGCCTATACCTATAGCCACACCCCTGCCGCACCCGTCCCTCCCCCTTCCGATGCCACCTTCATGGGCTATCGCCGCGCCGATGGCCGGGTCGGAACGCGCAATGAAATCTGGATCATCGCCACGGTCGGCTGCGTCGCTAATGTTTGCGACAAGATCGCCCGGCGGGCCAATGCCGAATTCGCTGGCGAAGTCGACGGCATCACCGCGATCACCCACCCCTTTGGCTGTTCCCAGCTTGGCGACGACCTCTCGGCGACCCGCCGCATTCTCGCCACGCTGGCGGGCCACCCGAATGCGGGCGGTGTCCTGTTTGTCGGTCTCGGCTGTGAATCCAATCAACTGGATGTCCTGCTGGAATCGGCACCGTGGCTCGATCCTGCCCGCGTGCGTAGTGTGCGCAGCCAATCGGTCGAAGACGAAGTCGACGCCGGACTCGCAGCGATCAGCGAACTCGTCACCATCGCGTCTCGGGATGCACGCGAATCCTGCCCCTTGTCGGGTCTCGTCGTCGGATTGAAATGCGGCGGCTCTGACGGTTTCAGCGGCCTCACGGCCAATCCGCTTCTCGGGCGCCTCACAGACCAGGTCACCGCTGCTGGCGGTTCTGCCATCCTGACCGAAATCCCGGAAATATTCGGTGCAGAACAGCTCCTCATGGGCCGCGCCGTCTCGCGGGCCGTGTTCGATGCGCTCGCCAGCGTCGTGAATGATTTCAAGCAATATTTCCTCGATCACAAACAGCCTGTTTACGAGAATCCATCTCCCGGCAACAAGGCGGGCGGCATCACGACGCTGGAGGAAAAATCGCTCGGTGCTGTCCAGAAGGGCGGTAGCGCGCCCCTCGTGGATGTCATCCGATATGGCGAACGCCAGTCAAAGCCCGGCCTGACCCTGCTCGAAGCGCCCGGTAATGACGCAGTGTCCTCCACAGCGCTTGCGGCGGCCGGTGCCAATGTCATTCTCTTCACGACCGGTCGCGGCACACCGCTCGGCTTCCCGGTTCCGACCCTCAAGATCTCGTCCAATTCGGCACTCGCGGCCCGCAAGCCCGGCTGGATCGATTTCAATGCCGGCGGCCTCGTCCAGGGCCGCGATCCGGGCGAGGCCGATGCGGCTTTCCTGGCCTGCGTCCTCGACATCGCCAGCGGTACGCCAGCCTGCAACGAAAACAATGACGAGCGCTCCATCGCGATCTGGAAACGCGGGGTCACGCTTTGACAATGGCGCTCTCAGCCACGCGATTGTCTGACGCATCGCTCGCCGGTGCCGACCTGCGCCGCGTTGGCGTGCCTGCTTATGACCGTTCTTCGGTTCGGACGGGCGTGCTCCATATCGGTCCGGGCGCATTCCATCGCGCTCATCAGGCAGACTATTTTGACCTGCTGCTGGCGAGTGACCCGCGTTGGGGAATCCATGGCGTTTCCATGAAAAGCGCGGCGCTGCGCGACGCGATTCAGACCCAGGACAACCTCTACACGCTCGCCATTCTTGACGAACAAGTCCGCTACCGGGTGATCGGGGCGATGACGCGGATCTCCACTGTGACCGAAGGGGCCTGGCGCGAAACGTTCCTGTCGCCCGATCTTCATCTTGTAACGCTTACGGTCACAGAGAAAGGCTATTGCCTGGGCGCAAGTGATGCGCTTGATTTCGCCCATCCGGATATCACCGCAGATTTGTCGGATCGCTCATGTCCATCCAGCGCGATTGGATTGCTCGTGGAAGGACTCAGGCTGCGTTTCGCCGCCGACCTTGCGCCGATTACGGTGCTCAGCTGTGACAATCTTCCGTCAAACGGTCAAAAGCTGCGGAACGCCGTTCTGGCCTTTTCGGCTGTGATTGATGAGAAACTGTTCGAATGGATTTCCACGCTTATCGCCTTTCCGTGTTCGATGGTGGACTCGATCACGCCGGCGACCGATGACGCGCTCCGGACGAGGGTGATTGCGTCAACCGGTCTTGAGGATAGCTGGCCGATCCAGCGCGAAGCCTTCACCTCCTGGGTGATTGAAGACAAGGTCGGTCCCGGCTTTCCTGAACTGTCGCGCGTCGGCGCCGTGATGACCAATGATGTCGAGGCGCACGAAAAAGCCAAGCTGCGACTACTGAATGGCGCGCATTCCACGCTGGCCTATCTCGGCCTCGCTCTCGGTCATCAGACAGTGTCGGGCGCGATGCAGGATACTGCGCTTGCGGGCATGATCGACACGATGATGCAGCGCGAAATTGCCGCCGGCCTTCGTGCGCCCAAAGGCCTCGATCTCGACGCCTATCGCTTGGCCCTGCTCACGCGTTTCCGCAATCCGGCCATCGCGCACAAACTGTCCCAGATCGCGTGGGATGGATCGAAGAAGCTGCCCATGCGCCTGCTCGACACGATCGTCGAAAACCTCCGTTCTGGTCGCCCGATAGAAGGGCTCGCGACGGGTGTCGCGGCCTGGATGCGGTTCGTGCGGCGGTCTGCGCTGGATGGATTCGCAATCACGGATCCCCTTGCGGATCGACTCATGCAGATCGGTGCGGCTTGCGATGATAGGCCCGAATCTGACGTCGCGCGCTTCCTGGAAGTGGAGGAGGTGTTCCCGCTGGCTCTGGTCTCACAGACGGCTTTCGTGGAAAAAATGAAATGGGCCTATGCTCGCGTGAAAGCGCTTGAGTCCGGGGAGGAACAGCTTTGATGAAACCAACATCGCGTATGGACGGGTTCAGCCCGAACCGCCGCACCGTGCTCGCGGCCGGGGGTGCGGCAGGTCTGCTGGGCGCATGCGGGGCGCAGACGGGCAGGGCCTTCCTATGCGCCGATGCGCACCCCGAAGAATACCCGACCGTCCAGGCCGTCAAGGAAATGGGCCGGTTGCTGAGCGAACGCACCGGCGGGCGCCTCGACATCAAGATCTATGCGGGCGGCCAGCTGGGCTCCGAGCGGGATACGCTGGAGATCACGACCTTTGGTGGCCTCGACATGAACCGCGTCAACCTCGCCCCGCTCAACGCCATCGAACCGATGACGGTCATTCCGTCGCTGCCCTTCCTGTTCCGCACGACCGCGCACATGCGCCGGGCGCTCGACGGCACGCCGGGCGACGAAGTGCTGGCCTCTCTCAATCGGCATGGGCTGGTCGGTCTCTGCTTCTATGATTCCGGCGAACGCTGCTTCTACAACACAAAGAAGCCGATCCGCACGCCGGCTGACATGACGGGCATGAAAATCCGGGTACAGAATTCAGACCTCTACGTCGCCATGATCAAGGCGCTCGGTGCCGATGCCACGCCAATGTCGCTCGGCGAGGTCTATCAGTCGCTGGTTCAGGGTGTCATCGACGGCGCAGAAAACAACTGGCCCTCCTATGAAAGCGGCCGGCATTTCGAAGCTGCGCCCTATTACAGCCTGACCCGCCATGTCATGGCGCCGGAAATCCTCGTCATGTCGCTCAGTCGCTGGAACAAGCTCAGCGAAGGCGACCAGCAGGTCGTCCGTCAGGCCGCCCGCGATTCCGTGCCGTTCATGCGCGCACTGTGGGACGAGCGGGTCGATCAGGCCCGCACGCGCCTGCTCGCCGCTGGCGTCGAGGCCAACGAAGTTGACGACATCAACCAGTTCATCGACCTGATGCGCCCTGTCTGGGACAGGTTCGTCGTGTCGGACCAGCAAAAACGGCTGGTCGCGGAAATCGAAGCAATGGGGGCAGGGGCATGATCGGCGCATTGGCGAAAGCCACGCATTTTGCAGCCGACTGGCTGGTCAGGATCGCCGCCGCCGGACTGGTTGCGATGACCGCGATCGTCGGCTGGCAGGTATTCGGGCGATATGTCCTCAACTCCAGCCCGTCCTGGTCCGAACAGGCCTCTCTGACACTGATGATCTGGTACGTTTCGCTGGCAGCTGCGGCGGGCGTGCGGGAGGGATTTCATATTCGCATTGTCGCGCTCGAATCCGCGATGCCCGCCAATGTCCAGCGCTGGATGCGGGTCGCGTCGAACAGCGTTGTCGGCCTGTGCGGACTCGCCATGCTCGTCTGGGGTGGCGAACTTGTCGTGAAGACCTGGGAACATGTCATTCCCTCGCTCGGCCTGCCCCGCGGGCTCGCCTATCTCGGCCTGCCGATCTCGGGCGCGCTCATGGCGGTGTTCGCGCTGGAGCGCGTGCTTGAGCAACTTGTTGGCAAGCCACTTGAAGATGAGGAGGATCCGAGGTGGAGCTAGCCATACTCGTCATAACACTGCTGGTGTTGCTCGCGCTCGGCGTGCCCGTTGCCTACTCGCTGCTGGGCGCTGCGATGGCCACCTTCATTGCGCTCGACATACCGCTCGTCGTCGTCTTCCAGCGCATGGCCGCCGGCGTCAGCGTCTTCACGCTGATGGCGATTCCCTTCTTCATCTTTGCCGGGGACCTGATGTACAGGTCAGGGATCGCGCAGCGACTGGTCCAGGTGGCCGAAGGGGCTTTCGGGCGAACGCGCGGCGGCCTTGGTCTCGTCAATGTCGGGGCGTCCACCCTGTTCGGCGCCGTGTCCGGCTCGGCCATCGCCAGTGCGTCGGCCATGGGCTCCACCCTGATGCCGCTGATGAAGGAAAAAGGCTATGATGGAGACTATGCGGTCAACGTGACGGTCACCGCCGCCATTGTCGGGCTGCTCATCCCGCCATCTCACAACATGATCATCTATTCCGCCGCCAGTGGCATTGGCGTGTCGATTGGTGATCTCTTCCTGGCAGGCATCGTGCCCGGCGTTCTGACAGCCATCCTCCTCATGGCCGTCGCCTGGCGCGTAGCGGTCCTGCGCGGCTATGCGAAAGGCACGTTCCCGGGCTGGCGGACATTCCTGCAAGCCCTGTTCCTCGCCATTCCGGGCCTGATGGCCGCGATCATCATCATGGGCGGCATCCTGTCGGGCATCTTCACGGCCACCGAGTCCTCAGCAATCGCCGTGATCTACACGATCATTATCGGTGCGCTCGTCTATCGCACGCTCGGCTGGTCGAAATTCGTCGAGGCCGCCATGCAGTCGGTCAAGATCACCGCCATGGTGCTCCTGATCATCGGGGCGGCCACGGCCTTCGGTTACGCGCTGGCGATCCTCGAAGCGCCGACCAGGCTCGCAAGCCTGATCACATCAACAACGGACAATCCGATCCTCGTCCTGCTCATCGTAAATGTCATCCTGCTCGTGCTCGGCACATTCATGGACATGTCGCCCTTGATCGTCATTACGACACCGATCCTGTTGCCGGTCGTGATGCAGGTCGGCGTCGATCCGGTCCACTTCGGCATCGTGATGATGCTGAACCTCGGCATCGGTCTCGTCACGCCGCCGGTTGGCTCTGTCCTGTTTGTCGGCGCAGCGGTCGGGAAGGTCCCGGTCGAGCAGGCGGTGAAAACGATCTGGCCCTTCTATAGCGCGCTGCTTCTGGCGCTGATGATTATCACCTTCGTGCCGCAGCTCTCGCTCGCCCTCCCCAACATGTTCAAGTGAGGGAACTCTGATGCGCCTGATCGTCAGCCTGCTATGCCTCGCCGCCTGCGCCACACCGGTTCCGGCACAGGCCGAGCCAGCCGAGACGGTCGCCGGTCCTGCCGCGCGGGCCATGGTCGTGGTCAGCGAGGCCGACGTCGTCCGTGAGGAAGCGCCTCCCCACGGTGCACACGGCATGAGCACGGCCTATCGGATTTCAGATGCGGCACCCGGGCGGACGATGGAGTTCCGGCGGCGCGATTTGCACCCGGGCGCGGCCATTGGTGACCACGTCATCGCGCACGATGAGGTCTATTATGTGCTCTCCGGCGAGGGTGATGTCTCGTCTGACGGCACCACGGCGCATCTCACGCCCGGCATGGCAGCCTATCTCTATAGGGGTGCCAGTGTCGGCATCACGCAAACAGGCACCGCACCGCTTTCGCTTGTCATCTCCTATCCGAAACCCGTGGCGGATGGCGATGGGTTGCTCGTCGACATTGATCGCCAGCCCGACGAGACCATCCGTCTCTGGCCGGATGGCCCGCCCGGCGGCGTGCCGGACGGCCTGGAACAGCATTATGTCAGCCGGGACAATGCCTATGGCCTCGCTGACCGCGCGCTATATGAGATAACCGATCCGGCCATGGCGGTCTTCAAGCCCGAGCATCCGGATGGCTCTGCTCTCCTGCTGATTCCCGGCGGGGGCTACAATCTCGTCGTGGTCGAGAAGGAAGGCTACGAAGGCGCGCGTTGGTTCTCGCGGCACGGCACGACAGTCTATGTCCTCTCCTATCGCCTGCCGCATCAGGGCTGGGCCGCCGGGCCAGACACGCCACTTCAGGATGCCCAGCGCGCCATGCGCATCATCCGTGCGCGGGCAGGGGAAACAGGCGTTGACCCGTCCCGTGTGATGGTCATGGGTTTCTCGGCCGGCGGGCATCTTGCGGGCTCGCTTACCTCGCGCTTTGCAGCTGACGTCTATCCGCAGGTGGACGCAGCCGACTCACTGTCGGCGCGGCCGGACGCCAGCGTCCTCGTGTATCCGGTCATCACCCTGTCTCAGCCCTATACGCATGGCTCGACCAGCAGGAACATGATCGGTGCTGATCCAGACGAAAGCGATCTTGCGACATATTCCATCGAGTCGTCGGTGCCCGAAGACACGCCGCCCGTCTTCATCCTGCATGCGGCTGACGATCATGTCGTGCCGGTGGAAAATGCGCTCATGGCCTACGACGCCTTCCGCAAGGCGGGGGCGAAAGTCTCGCTTCATGTTTTCGAGCATGGCGGCCACGGATTCGGCATGCGCGGCATCGACGCCGATCCGCTGCACGCATGGCCTGGCCTTGTCCGTGATTGGGGCGTGTCGGAAGGCATCTTCACCCGATAGTCCTGCGGCCCGATGCGGGCCATGCCTATAGCAGAGCCATCAATTCGTTCGTCCAGTCCGGCACGACGTCGCTCGCCTTGCCATAGCGCGTCTCGTTGAAAAAGCTCGCCCCGTCAGAGGGTTCCAGATTGAGTTCCAGCGTCCGTGCGCCCGCCCGCCGCGCCATCTGGACGAAGCCTGCGGCGGGGTAGACATTGCCGCTTGTGCCGATTGACACGAACAGGTCGGCCCCCGCGAGGTCCGCTTCGATTTCGTCCATGTAGAGTGGCATTTCGCCGAACCACACAACGTGGGGCCGCATCAGGCCGACGGCTTCACAGATCGGGCAGGGTGTCGCGACGCTGATATCGCCCGGCCATCTCACGACCGACCCACAGGCCCCGCACCGAACCTTCAGCAACTCGCCATGCATGTGCAGCACATTCTGGCTGCCAGCCTGCTCATGCAGATGGTCGACATTCTGCGTGACCAGCGTGAACCGGCGCCCGGATGCCTGCATGGCCGCTTCCAGTCGCGCAAGGGCTAGGTGGGCCGCATTCGGCTTGGACGTCTTCAGTTGCGCCCGTCGCGCATTGTAGAATCCCTGCACGAAGGCGGGATTGCGGGCAAACCCCTCCGGCGTGGCAAGGTCTTCCAGCGGGTATTTGGTCCAGATGCCGTCGACATCGCGGAACGTGCCGAGGCCGCTTTCGGCGGAAATCCCCGCACCGGTGAGCACAACGATACCGCGCTGCGCGTAAGCATTGGACATGTGGGAGGCCTCGTCATAATCTAAACACACGGTTAATTTAGGGGACCGGGGGCTACGTTGGCAATTGTAAGGGGACATTCTGACATGCTGCCGAACCTGACCATTAAAACCACGAGACTCGCCGTCGGTGCCGCTTTGGCCAGTCTACTCGTGCTTGCGGCCTGCGACCAGCAGGGCACACGGCTCGAACGAGCCCGTGAACTCGCAGACGCAACTCTTGATCAGATCAGCGGTCGGGCCGTCGTCGAACCCGGCGCCGATCAAACATTGCTCGCCGCCTCCGTCATGGACCGCGCCATTGCCGGCACGCTGGTCAATGACATCGCTTTCCAGGCAGAAAGCGAAAAGGCCATGTTCGCCATTGGCTCGATTATCGCCAAGCCAAAGGACATCCAGACCGTCGCCTTCGACGAAGAAGACGCGCTGATGATGGAAGAAGACGAACTGTTCGAGGAAGTCGAACCCGAGATGATGATGGTCGAAGAAGCGCCTGCAGCAGAAGCTGGCGCAGCCGAGGCCCCGGTCGCCGCGCCCGCGCCCGCGGAATCCCAGGGCCTGGTCCGGCCGGCGCGCCTGATGCCCACGGTGAAGCTCGACCCGAATGCACGCCAGGAATCGCAGGACCAGATCGCCAAGGCGACCCGGGATCTCGAGCGCACAGCCGCCGCAGAACCCGTGCCGCAGCCGCGCACACGCAGCCTCGCCCCCCGCTCGATGGAGGCTGTCCCGGAGACTCGGCGCGTTGCGGCCAGGAAACTGGCCCGCCGGTCGGTGATCTCGGGCGATGCGATCCGCAAGCAGCAGGACGCCAATTCCGTCATGCTCGACACCCTGTCAAAATATGGCATGGACGGTCAGGTCGCCCTCTCGCGCGAAGGCCAGATGGTGATCCAGATTGGTTCGGATGGCGCTGACCCGACGCGTTTTAACCCGGAAGATGCCGCTGCCAGGCTGCAGGCAAGCTTCCTTGCTGTCGATTCCGGCGCAGGCTGCCCTGATACGGCCGATCTTGTCACCATCCAGTCGAATGCGGCGATGGCAACCGAATGCATCGTGAAAGACCTGCGTGCATCCGGCCAATTCGAATATGTCGAGAAGGATTTCATTTTCGAGAACCAGTTCGTGCGGCGTCCGCGCCCCACCGATCCCGGAACCACGCCCGGCACGACACCGTCCACGGGAACGGTCCCCGGCGACACGCCGGCAACACCTGTCACGCTGACCGAGATCACGCCCAATGACCCGCTATGGAGCCTGCAATGGAATTTCCAGAACAATGGCACAGGCGAAGGCAAGTCGGCCGGTGGTGCGGGTTTCCAGGATTTCTGGACCCATCAGGCCAATGAGGGCTCGGACCAGGTCGTCGTGGCCGTGGTCGATACCGGCCTGCAGATGCAGCATCCGGACATCAAGGATTCGCCGAACGTGGCAGCGGGCTGGGACATGGTGTCCGATCCGCGCATGGGCAATGATGGCGATGGTCGCGACAATGACGCGAACGATCCGGGCGACATGTGTGATCCGTCACAGCCCTTTGCCGCTGACACGTTTCACGGCACGCACGTTGCCGGAACGATCGGTGCGGCTGCGTCAAACAACGGAACCGGTGTCGCCGGCGGCGCCTGGAACGTGAAAATTGTTCCGGTGCGGGCGCTCGGCAAATGCGGTGGCCGCCTGTCGGATATCAATGATGCCATCCGCTGGGCTGGCGGCCTGATCCCCGGCGAAGATGCGCTTGGCAACGAGGTCTGGAACGACAATCCGGCGGACATCATCAACCTGTCCATCGGCCTGTTCGAGTTCTGCCCGGCCTCGCTGCAGGATGCGATCGACTCCGTCGTGGATCGGGGCGTGATCGTCGTCTCTGCGGCCGGAAACGCCCGTGTCTCGACACAGTTCTATGCCCCTGGCGGCTGCCAGAACGTCATCTCGGTGGCGGCTGGCGATGCCCGTGGCCAGATCGCGCCGTACTCGAACTTCGGTCCGAACGTCACGGTGATCGCACCGGGCGGCGACCTGACCCGCGACGACAATGGCGATGGCCGTCCAGACGGTGTCCTGTCCACCAAGGCGGCGACCAATTGCTATGATCCTGTCACGGGAGAAGGCGTGGACACTTGCTTCTACGCTTACGAGCAGGGCACCAGCATGGCCGCGCCACACGTCTCTGCGGCTCTCGCGCTGCTCAAGGCACGCCAGCCCGACGCGACCCCGTCAGAGCTGAAGGCCACGCTGATCGCGGCGCTCGAAAAACGCGAGCCGCTCCAGTGTGCAGGCGCCTGCGCAACCTATCCCGGCACGACGCCGATCCCCGGTAGTCCCGACATGTGCGCGCGTCCGTGTGGCGGCTTGCTGAACCTCGCCAACGTGCCGCCGCTCAGCACGGGCGGAGGCACGAAATAGGCATGGCAGGCATTCGCTCCCCGTTTCATTTTGGCGGCCCGCTCGGTCTGGCGGGTCTCACATTGCTTGCGGGAGCGACCGGCCTGTTTGTCCTCGCAGGATCACCCGACCACGATGACCAGCCGAGTGTGACCCTGTCCGGTGTGTCAGATGTGTCGCCGGCCTCATTGCCCGATACCCGTGTCGACCGGGATGCCAGTCCGCTGATTGGCACGCTTCCGGATGCGCCAGCGCCGCTGGACACCGAAGGCGGTCCCCTGCCTGACGGTGACGGCCCGGCGATCCAACCCGCTCAGGTCCCGCAAAGCGTAATCACAGCGCAGGCGACCGGGGTGGAGGTCACCTTCATCGTGCGCATCAAAGGGGCCCCGGAAATCGATTCGGTGGCACGCCTCTACAAGCGCGACCCCGCAGCCGCCGAGCAGGCCTTTGCCGACTATGTCCAGCGCACGCCGGCATTGAGGGACTTCGTCCTCGTCGGGGCCAGCTATTCCGGCGAAATCAAGCTTGCCTATCAAATGCCCCT
>TARA_R110000764_G_scaffold134600_5_pt1 | contig 25151 bp, 20 predicted proteins | sample TARA_R110000764 | Tara Oceans TARA_R110000764 (sample SAMEA4398111) | marine metagenome | biome: Polar Biome; feature: [SRF] surface water layer (ENVO:00010504); material: water (ENVO:00002006), including particulate matter (ENVO:01000060) such as... | depth 5 m | reverse complement strand
GTAGTTCTCGCAAGGGAGTGGAGGTTCGAGTCCTCTTCTGGGCACCAAACCTCGCTTCGGCGGGGTTTTTTTACGTCCAAAATTCCCTGTAAACACTGCACATCATAGCGATTGCAGGGTATTTGACGTCCGGCTTGGTGCGATGGCATTTGATGGCATCCGGTTTGAAAGATGGCAGTATTGATGGCATTGTGCGGTTTCTCGATGCCATCACCGAAGGCAATGCCATCAAATGCCCCTCTCAGATGTCCAGATCCGCAACCTGAAGCCCGGCCCAAAAACTTACCGCCAATCAGATGGCGGCAACCTTTGCATCGAAGTGAAGCCGAACGGCTCCAAACTCTGGAAGCTGTTCTATCGGGTTGAGGGCAAGATGAAGACGCTTTCCCTCGGCGCCTATCCTGAAGTTTCGCTCGCTCGCGCCCGCGAAAGGCGGCTGGAGGCTAAAACGCTGTTGGCCGACGGCATTGACCCGATGGCCAAAGCTAAAGCTCGAAAGGAAGAGCAGCGCGCCCTCACAGAACACACGTTCGCCGCCATCGCGGCAGAAATGCTGGCAAAGGGTGCCAAGGAAGGTCTCGCCGAGACTACGCTTTCGAAGAAGCAGTGGCTTATCGATACGGCCAACGCGGATCTCGGCTCCAAACCAATCACGACAATCGCCGCATCAGACGTGCTCGTGCCGCTTCGAAAAGTTGAGGCACTCGGCAACTATGAGTCTGCCCGTCGCCTTCGCGCGGTGATCAGTCAGGTGTTCCGATACGCCATAGCTACAGCGCGCGCCGATACTGACCCGACATTTGGATTGCGCGGCGCCCTGATAACCCCAACGGTGACCCATCGTGCAGCCATAACCACTGCCAAGGCATTTGCGGGACTCGTGCGCGCTGTGTGGGCCTATGAGGGCGCCCTTGAAAGCCAGGCCGCCCTTAAGCTTCTGGTTCTGCTCTATCCACGCCCCGGTGAATTGCGGCTAGCGACCTGGACTGAATTTGATCTGGATGCGGCAACCTGGACTGTTCCCGCCGTCCGCACCAAAATGCGCCGCGAGCACATAAAACCGCTCGCCCCGCTCGCCGTTGAAATCCTTCGTGATCTAAAGCGCCATACGGGCAATTATGAGCTTGCCTTCCCCTCGCAATTGTCACCCGGAAAGCCGATTAGCGAGAATACCTTGAATGGCGCCCTGAGGCGCATGGGTTTCACGAAGGACGAGCATACTTCTCACGGCTTCCGCGCCAGCGCTTCAAGCCTTCTCAACGAAAGCGGCAAGTGGTCTGCCGATGCGATCGAAGCTGAACTTGCCCATATTGGCGCCGATCAGGTGCGGAAGGCTTACCACAGGGCGCGCTATTGGGACGAGCGCGTCAGAATGGCCGATTGGTGGGCGGAACAGATTGGACGCGCTGCCGATGAAAATCGCAAGTAAATCTTGAGCGCAAGCAGGACTCATTCACATCTTGTCGGATGTTATCACTAGGGGCCGGAGTCTTTCCGGTCCCGACTTGCCTGCACAGGATTCAAGAATGGAGCACCACTATTTTTCGCGCCGCGCCAAAATAAACTGGCTTACCCTCGATAGGTTTGCCCAAATTTCGAGCGAAGACCTGCTGACTGGAACATTTTCCATTAACTGGGCGGTGGAAAGTTCGGATGTGCTCGCTTTTCGCGCTTCGTTGGAATCTCTCGATGAAGAACAACTGCACTCCCGGTTCCGAGAGCGCATCGCCTTTCGGGAAGAAGATCGCATAGATTATCGCGAAGAAGTCGATGCTGGATTGTTCTTCAACGCGCCTGCGGCGTTCGCCGATTACGGCAGATGGGCTAGGCAGCTGACCTGGACAATAGACGAATGTATCGCCTTGTCTCTGGGTCGAAGCCCGGACGTGGTCAACGCCTTGACGCTTCTCCAAGCTGGCGAGCCCGTCACGAGCTCTGAACTCGCCAAAGAATTTCGAGCCAGATATTCAATCGCCCAAAATTGGATAGAAGCAGGCCAACTTGAAGAGGAAGCCACGCCCGGCGAATATTTAGCTTGGCTTACTCGCACCCGGTTGAGCTGTGCTCCCGATTTGGTCGAAGCGGTCGCCGCACTTGGCCATCAGATCGCAGACTGGAAGGCGATCAGCGAAGAGTTGGAAACCGATATTGCTGATCTCCAAGCTAGGAATGCGGAACTTTTGGAAAATGATCGCAGATGGGCTCAAGCACTCAACGATTTCCGGGTCGATACTGACGTTGAAATCCAGCGCTTAAACGAGCAACTCAACCAAGCTGAACTTGCGTTGAAACTCGCAGATCAGCAGACTGTTCAGCCTGTTTTCACAACAATTGACCACGACACACTTGATCCCCGCGAACGGAAAAGTCTTCACAAAATCATCTTTTCGATGGCCAAGGCAAAATACAAATTCACCCCCGAAAACGAGCAGTGGCCCGCAGTTTCCAAGATCGAATCCGACATGGATCTTACGGGGCTGAGACTTTCGAACAAACGGATACGATTTCACCTTGCGGCCGCCGCAGCCACAGCAAAGCAGGAACAACGGAAATAGGTTTGTTTCCAGCGCTATAGGTAGGGAATAGCGACTGTTCCCCATGCGCCAACCGGTCTCATGCAATCCTCATCGAACCTCAACAAACGGAGTGATTCGATGTCTTATCCATTCAAGATGCCCGAAACCGGCTTTCTGCGCCTTAAAGATATTCTCGCGCCTCGCGGCCCTATCCCGATCAGTAAGTCAACTTGGTGGGCGGGCGTGAAAGACGGCCGGTTTCCGAAACCACTCAAACTTGGCGCACGCGTCACGGTCTGGCGCGCCGAAGACATCCGCGATCTGATCGCCACCGGCGTGACAGGCTATGGCGAATAAGCCAAATTGGCGCGCCATCAAGATCCATCGCAGCTACACGGTAGACGAAGCTTCCCGAGCGCTGGGAGTGTGCAAGCCCACCGTGCGCCGATGGCTGAAAGGCGGTAAGCTGCCGGTAATCGACAGCCAGAGACCCGCCCTCATACTCGGCTCCGAGTTGATCGCTTTTCTCAAGGCGCGGCGTAAGCCGAAGCAGAGATTGCGCATAGATCAATGCCTCTGCTTTTCGTGCAAGGCCCCAAGAAGCGCTGCCGGGCGCATGGCAGAACTTGTCCGGGCCAGCATCTCCACATTCAACGTGTGCATGCTCTGCGAGGCCTGCGAGCGCCCGATCTATCGGCGCTACTCCGCGCGCCAAATTGCGACGCTTGGCGAGAAATTGAGCCTTTCAGCTTCGGAGGCCATTCGACACCTAATCGAGACCGCACATCCCTGCCTGAATGTGCACTTTGAAACAGGAGGCCAGGACATTGGCAAAGCACCATCCGAAGAATGAACGCATGAAGCGAAAATACCTCGCCTGGCTTGAGGAAGCCCGGCGCCGAAGCCCCGCCACGGCAGACCAAGCCGCCGCCGCGATTGCTCTGTTTGAGAAGTCCACGGGCTGGAAGGATTTCGCGACATTCCGCATTGAGCAGGCGATCAAATTCAAGCGCGACCTGAACGCCGCGCTGCATGAAAAAACCGGAAAGCCGCTACAAAAGGCGACAATCCGTTCGCGCCTGTTGGATGTGAAGGCCTTCTTTCTATGGCTCGCCGATCAGCAAGGCTATCGCAGTACGGTCCGCTACGCCGATTGCGAGTATTTCAATCCCTCGGCAAATGACACCCGTGTAGCCACAGCCAGACGGGAGCGTCCCGTTCCATCGTTGGAACAGATCCGCCATGTGATCACGACCGCGCCGCACTCAACCGCCATTGAACAACGCGACCGCGCATTGATCGCCTGGGCGCTCCTTACCGGCATGCGTGACGCGGCAATCGCCTCGCTCCCCATTGGCAAGGTCGATCTGAATCGGCGCGAAGTGGATCAGGACGCACGCGTCGTGAAGACCAAGAACAGCAAAACTATGACGACGTTCTTTTTCCCGGTGGGCGACGATGTCGAGGCCGTCGTTGCCGAATGGATCGCCTATCTCAAGACGGAATTGCACTTCGGCGACTCTGACCCGCTCTTTCCTCAAACAGAGGTGACGCTAAACACGGACGGCGAATTTTCAGCCTCTGGCCTCAAACGCGAGTTCTGGACCAGCGCGACGGCGATCCGCCGCATTTTCCGCGAGCGCTTCGAAGAGGCGGGTCTGCCGTATTTCCACCCGCACAGCTTCAGAAAGACCCTTGCGCAACTGGCCTACCGCCTGAAGTTGGATCTCGAAAGCGCCAAGGCATGGAGCCAGAATCTCGGCCACGAAAAGCCGATCACGACATGGACCAGCTACGGTAAAATCGATGATTCACGCACCAGCGAGATACTCTCTCGCCTCGCGACTCGGGGCACACCCAGCGAGCCAACCGTCTCCCTAACCGAGCTTGAGGCATTGGTGGACCGCCTGCGCAAAGGCCACGACGCCTAATCAGCTACCGGCCAACCTCACGGAGGAGGATTTCTGCCTGCGCCAGAACCGTTTGCACGGCCTCATCTGACAGATCCGGGGGATAACCATATTTCTTCAGGATGCGCTTCACGAGAATACGCATTCGGGCGCGCGCGCTCTCCTTTCGGTGCCAATCAACAGTGGCATTCGAACGAAGGTTCTCCAGTAGCTCGTGCGCGATGACACGGAGGCGCTCGTCGCCCATCGCCTCAACGGCGCTCTCATTCTCGGCAAGGGCGTCATAGAAGGCGATCTCTTCAGGGCTGAGGCCCAGATCTTGTCCGCGTGACTGTGAGGCCTTCAGGTCTTTAGCAAGCGCGATCAACTCCTGAATCATTTCGAGCGCTGATATGGCGTTGGCGTGGTACCGGGCCACGGCATCCTCAAGGCGCGCAGAGAATGTCCTCGCCTCCACGTGATTGGTTCGGGATCGTGCCGAGATCGCGCCGTTCAGAAGCTTTTTCAACGCTTCAAGCGCGAGGTTCTTCTGCTTCATGCCAGCGACTTCGGCGAGGAACTCATCCGAAAGGATGGAAATATCCGGCGCATTCAGGCCGGTCGCTCGAAGTACGTCCACGATCTCGGAAGATGCGACGGCTTGGTCAATCAACTGCTGAACGGCGAAAGTCCGATCATGCGCGGAAAGCTTGCCTGTGACCGTCTTTTTGTTGAGCGTCGCTCTGACCGCCTGGAAGAAGCCAACTTCGTCCCGCACCGTCGCCGCGTAGTCGCTTGCCGCCGCCAGCGCGTAGGCCTTCGACAGGTTCAGAACCAAGTCATTGAAGGCGCGGTGTGCTTTCTTCTTGTCGGCATCGTTTGCGGCTTTTCCGGCTTCCACTTCCTGCCAGCGCAGCACCCAGTCCAGCGCGCCAGCCAGAGCGGCGAGCTTCTGGAGAGGCGTACCGTGGATGCCACCCGAATAATCGAACCCGTGAAAAATGAGACTGACGCGTTCATAGTATTCCTGAAGCGCGGCGACGGCGTCTTCTTCGTCAATGCCCGTCTTGGATTTATCCGAGTCGCTGTAGTCGGCCAGCGCGGTTCGGAGATTCTGCGCGATACCAATATAATCGACAATCAACCCGCCCGGCTTGTCTTTAAATACGCGGTTCACACGCGCGATTGCCTGCATCAGGCCATGCCCGCGCATCGGTTTGTCAACGTACATCGTATTCATGCAGGGCGCGTCAAATCCGGTGAGCCACATATCGCGCACGATAACGAGTTTCAGAGGATCGGAGGCATCACGGGCGCGCTTCGCCAACGTGTCTCGCCGCCTCTTCCCGCCTATGTGCTGTTGCCACTCAAGCGGGTCTGACGCGGCACCGCTCATCACGATCTTGATCGCGCCGCCTTCGTCATCCTCCGAGTGCCAGTCAGGCCGAAGCGCAACAATCTCATTGTAGAGTGCAACGCATATTCGCCGGCTCATACAAACGGCCATCGCCTTTCCGTCGAGCGCTTCGATTCGTTTCTCCAGGTGCGCTACCAAATCAGCCGCAACCTGCTGCAACCGCTCATGGGAACCAACAAGCGCTTCGACATTGGACCATTTCGCCTTGAACTTTTCCGCCTCGCTAAGCGTGTCGTCTTCCGTCAGCGCCTCAATCTCGGCGTCGATCAGTGGCTTCTTGTCTTCGTCGAGTTCAATGCGGGCGAGGCGGCTTTCGTAGTAGATTGGCACGGTTGCCCCATCTTCCACGGCACGGGAGATGTCGTAGACGTCGATATAGTCACCGAAGATAGCGGGCGTGTTGACGTCGCTCCCTTCGATCGGCGTTCCCGTGAACCCGATGAATGAGGCGTTCGGCAGGGCCTGGCGGATGTAGTGCGCATAGCCATAGCGTTTCACGCCCGTTTCCGCATCGATCTTGGCTGACAGGCCGTATTGGCTGCGGTGGGCTTCGTCGGCGATGATGATGACGTTCCGGCGATTGGTCAGTAGCGGGAAGTGCTCCTCACCTGGCATGGGTGAAAACTTCTGAACGGTCGAGAATATGACGCCGCCTGCCGACGTATCGAGAAGGCTCTTCAGGTCCTCACGGCTTGTTGCCTGTTTCGGCGTCTGCCGGATCAAATCGCTGCAAAGACTGAAGGTGCCGTAAAGCTGATCATCCAGATCATTTCGGTCTGTCAGGACCAGCAGTGTCGGATTTTCCAGATCTCTCGATTTCACAGCCAAGCCCGCGAAGAAGGCCATGAGGAAGCTCTTGCCAGAGCCTTGCGTATGCCAGATCACACCAATCTTGCGATCACCGCCGGGCTTCACGGCTTCGATCGTTTCCCGCACGGCTTTCTTCGCGCCGTGGTACTGGTGATAGCCCGCAACGATCTTGAAAAGGCCATCGTCGCCATTGCCGAAAACCGTGAAATCCCGGATCAGATCGAGAAAGACGCGCTTGTCGAATACGCCGCGCAAAAGCGTGTCCTGTTCCGGCGTTCCGGGCGGCGCGTAGTCTTCGCCGTTCACAGTTCGCCACGGCATGAAGCGTTCTTCATTCGCCGTGAGCGAGCCAATGCGGGCTTCCATGCCGTCGGAGGTCACCAGGACGGCATTGGTGCGGAACAGGGACGGCACCTGTTCCTTGTAAGTCTGGAGCTGATTATAGGCCGATGTCAGCGTCGCGGATTGAGAGCCGGGATTCTTCAGCTCCACCACGGCAACAGGCAGGCCGTTCAGGAAGCAGACGAGATCGGGGCGGCGGGTCCGCTGGCCCTCAACGACGGTGAACTGGTTTGTCACGAGCCAGTCGTTTGCCTCGATGTTGTCAAAGTTGATAAGCCAGACGCGGTCGCTTTTCACGCTGCCGTCATCAGCGCGATATTCTACTCCGACGCCATCCGTGATCAGCGCATGTAGCCGACGGTTCTCTTCAACCAGGTTGGGTTTGTCCGTGTTCAGCACCTGGCGCATAGCCGCATCTATCGCTTCGTCCGGTAAGTCGGGGTTGATCGCTCGCGCCGCCTGATCAAACCTGCGCGTCAGGATTGTGTCAGCAAAGCTTGACCGTTGCGGCGCCGATCCATCTGGCGATATGGCGATACCATCGAGATATTGCCAGCCAAGGCCCTTAAGCGTCTCGATGCCCGCCTGCTCGACATGGTCTTCGGAGAAGCCTCTAGTCATCGGAGAAATCTATCCTCGCTAATGTCTATGACAATCAAGCCTTGAGGGGCCAATGCTTCCTGTCGCTCTTCACGCATTGCTCGCATGACCGACGTAGGGAATGTTCGCTCCATCCCCGTTACGCCTATGATTGCTTCGAGGTCGCCGACGCCCTCAAGGGGCCGATTGAGCAGCTGACCGAGCGGTTTGCCTGAGACCGCCAGTGGATCGGATCGTTCAGGCCTATGGCTCTCAGCGCCGGTGTCCGACGAACGTACAGCATCAAACCTCCCAACCGGTAATCCGGCCGGTTGGAGCAAGAAGGAACTGTATACATCGCGCGCAGAAAGCGCTGGCGGATCAATTTTGTTGAAGCGGTCCTGCGAAAAAAGGAAATGCCAAGGAACGCTTACGGCTTCAACATCAGGAAATTTTTGTGGGTCCAGGTTTTTTATGGTTGTCGCATCTGCAACCAGACAGCCCGGTTGGAACTGATCTATCGGGGATTTCCAAATCGAACGATGCTTGTCTGTGCAATAGAAACAATAGAGAGCTCTTATGTTTTCCGCTGCCGCGCCTTGAATGAGGGCGTCCATCTGGCTCAAGACCGCTGTTTTGGCTTTCCGGTTAAGCCCCTTCAGGTGCCCATTCTTATCAATGCGTTTTGCCTGAATGCGCGCGCGATAGGTCAGCACATCACCAATGATCATCCATTCCCAATCGCTGCCGTTTTCAACCTCTTTGGCCTTACTAAAGGTCTGAATCCGAACACGTTTCGGATGCCGCCGCTGAAGAGCTAACAGGTTCGTTTCAGTTATGGTCTCTTCGCCATAGCTGATGCGTGTATCATTCCGGTAAGCGAACTCCAGATTATGGGATACGGCATCCCCCAACTCCAAAAGACTGGGCAACAAGGAATAAATCACGCGCTCATGCCTTGAGGCTCGCCTGCGCGGATCTGGCCGGACATCAGTCGTGGGAGGAGATAATCGCGGGTTTCAGCCAGGGTTTGGTTTTCGATTTCTCCTTGTTCTATTCGTCCGAGCATCGGCTTCGTAAGGTTCACGAAGGCCAACATTATTTCCGCGTCTGGAATGATGACAGGGAGAGGCCTAAAGTTTTTTTTGCTGATTTCTTGGAAGGTTGATCCGTTGGCGTTGCTCTCGATCAGATCCATGTTCGCCTTGGTCCAGAAATACGCATACTCCGTAGGCAAGCGTTCGGTTGGACGCAGAACAATAAAGCCTTGGTTCACAGCAGCCGGGACCGACGCGATCGCCACATAGCCAATCGGGGCACGTGACGACATCAAGACGCTTCCTCTCGGTGACAAGCCCGAACTAATCCTTGCTAGCCCTTCATCAGTAATGGTGCGCTCTGTCGTTCTGACATACAGGCCCGACAGATTGGATAGGTCTTTCGGCGTGGCCCAAAAGTGCTTTCCATCTTCCCAGTATTCTGCAGTCTTGGTTGGCGGTGTCGCTCCGCCTACCGTGTCGCAAACATCTCCGATCGGCTCCTCACTCCATCCCTCCGGCAAGCCCTTGGCGCCAAGGGTGTCGGGGAAGAGGGCGGCTAGGGTGGCGGCTTCGGAAGGGCTGGTGATCAAGCCGCCGAGTATCGCGGTGGGATCAGTTTCGCCTCGCATCTTGCGGTGCACGGGGCCGAAATCGACGAACCAGTCCTTGAAGATCGCTTGCGCCATAACCTCCAGCGTCTCATTCGTCCGCCGGTTCAGTTCTATCTTGTCGTCGAGCGCGGATAGAATGCTGGCAATTCTCACTTGCTCAGGGAGCGGAGGAAGAACAAACGGTACAGAAGAAAGGATTTTGGTGTTGAGGTTTGGCATCGTGGCGCCAACGGCGTTGTTGCCGATCCACTCCCGAACCTTTGAATGCCCCAAGTAGTAAGTGGCGTATTCAGGGTCAACGGAACCGGGGCCGAAGCGAACGCGAAGGCACCCTGTTCCACAGAGCCATCCATTGGCTTTCTCTCGGATTAATGCTCGTCGCTCGACATCACCGCGCCTGCTGTAAACAATGTCACCTGTTTGGAGCAGGTATTTGGTTAGCCTCAGTGCGTCTTCCGCCGTTATCCGAGCAATGCCGTCCTCACTGAGTGTGTTTTCACCTATGTTCTGAGGCATCACGGATGGGATGCCGTCCTCAACATAGTCAGCAGCATGCAACTGGCTTCCAAATGGGCCTGTCTGGACATTGCCGCCACCGAGCGCTGCCGCCTCTCCCAAGGTTGTGATTGACCAATCAGCGTCATGTACTGGAAACAGAAAGTCAGGAGACATGTGGGACCACTGCATCAAATGCGGCTTCAATCCGCGCCTCCAGCGCGCGCCCTTCCGTAAACTGTTCCGTCAGCGTTGCGCGTAGACCGGCAAATTTCTCCGCAAACGGGATGCCGTCATCCTCGATGTCTTCCGCACCGACATAGCGGCCCGGCGTCAGGACGTGGCCCTGTTTGGCGATGTCGGCATGGCTGACACTGGCACAGAAGCCGGGCACGTCTTCGTAAGGCGCGAGCCCCTTTGCCTTCATCTCCTCAGGTTTGCAGCGCCAGGCATGATAGGCGCCGGTAATCCTCGCGATGTCTTCAGCGGAAAACTCCCGCCTTGTGCGGTCAACCATCGTGCCGAGCTTGCGGGCATCGATGAACAGCACTTCGCCGCGCCGGTCGCGGTGGCCATTGGCAGACTTGTTTCGCGCCAGGAACCAGAGGCAGGCCGGAATCTGTGTCGAGTAGAACAGCTGGCCCGGCAGGGCAACCATGCAGTCAACCGCATCTTTCTCGATCATCCGCTGACGTATTTCGTCTTCGCCATTGCTCTGCGACGACATGGAGCCATTGGCCAGCACCACACCCGCCGTGCCGCGCGGCGCCAGATGATGGTAGATATGGCTGAGCCACGCATAGTTGGCATTGCCTGCGGGCGGCGTTCCGAAATACTGCCAGCGCGCATCCTCAGCGAGGCTTTCATTCCACCAATCGGAAATATTGAACGGCGGATTGGCGAGGCTGTAATCGAACTTCAGATTGGGGAAGGCATCCTTGGTGAAACTGCCCTCATTGTTCCAGGCGATTTCCGCATCGATGCCGCGCACGGCCAGGTTCATCTTGGCGAGCTTCCACGTTGTATGATTGCGCTCCTGCCCGTAAATCGAAATCTGGCGCTTCGCCTTCTCGACGTCTTTCTGATCGGCGTGGTCTTCGATGAACTTTTCCGACTGGACGAACATGCCGCCTGATCCGCAGCAAGGGTCATAGACGCGGCCTTTATAGGGTTCCAGCATCTCAACCATTGTGCGCACCACGGAGCGCGGGGTGAAGAACTCGCCGCCGCGTCGGCCTTCAGCGCCCGCAAAGCCCGAGAGGAAGTATTCATAGGCCCGGCCCAGCAGGTCCGTCGACTGGCCATCCTTGCTGTGCATGCCGATGTCGGAGAACAGCATGACCAGATCGCCGATCATGGTCTTGTCGAGCTGCGGGCGGCCATAGTCCTTGGGCAGGACGCCTTTAAGCGTGGACTCGTTAGCCTTCTCGATAGCCTCCATCGCCGCATCGATCAGGCCGCCGATGTCCACCTTGCGATTCTTGCCGGTGGTAGGGTCGGTGATCTCAAGATCGCGCACACGGGCATTGGCCTTAAGATTAGCCCACCGTGCCAGCGGCGGCACCCAGAAGACGCGCGCGGCGAGGTATTCTTCAGGATCCTCTGGATCCGCGAACTCCACAGTTTCCAGTCTGGCATGCTGTGTGTCGAAAGCGTCTGAAATATATTTCAGGAAGATCAGCCCAAGCGCGACATGCTTGTACTCAGACGGCTCAAGGTTCCCGCGCAACTTGTCGGCGGCCTTGAACAGCTCCGCTTCAAAACCAAGATCCGTTCCGTTCGTTGCCATTCCTGCCCTCTAATTTCGTTATGAGGTTGGTTGATAAGCGAGTTTTGTCGGAAACGAAAACACCTACTTGGACAAGGCCGGGCTTATTCGCACAAAAATCGATATTGCCGCCGCCGCAACGAAGGGTTTAACTGATTAAAGCGGGCTATCTGTGGAAATTTGGTTGGAAGCACGCGACTCACCAAGACCGAGGCCCAGCACAACAGCGGCGGAATAGAACCGAAAATGACCTATATGACTGCGAAGCGAATATCTCTGCGAAACCACCCCGACTATTCCGAGGCTTGGGTTCAGCAGATTATCGCGGAAGATCCGTCCATTCTTGGCCTGGGTGAACTCGTGTTGAGGGATAGAGAGCGCATTCAGCCCAGAGCGGGCAGGCTTGATCTGCTTCTTCAAGATCCTGAAACGTATAAGAGATTTGAGGTGGAACTCCAGCTAGGCGCAACTGACGAAGCCCACATCATTCGGACGATAGAATATTGGGACATTGAGCGGCGCCGGTACCCTCAATACGAACACTGCGCGGTTCTGGTTGCGGAAGACGTTACAAGCCGGTTCCTAAATGTGATTTCCCTGTTCAACGGAAACATGCCGATCGTCGCTATTCAAATGCAGGCGTTCCAAGTCGATGCTCATGTCACTTTGGTTTTCACAAAAGTGCTGAATGAAATGTCGCGCGGCTATGTCGATGAAGACGAAGACGCCCTGAGTGCCGCGACCGATCGAGCGTTCTGGGAAAGGGAGCGCGGAACTGCGGCGACCATGGCCGTAATGGACAGGCTGTTTGCTCTGGTCAAACAAGGCGACCCAGGCGTCGAGCTCAAATACAATAAGTTCTATGTGGGACTTTCAGAGAACGGGCGTGCGAACAACTACGTCACGTTCCGGCCCACCCGAAGTTTCGTAAAGTTCGAGCCCAAGATTCCTAGGTCGGAAGAGATTGATTCATTGATCGAGGCGGCTGGCATGGAGACCCTCGAATATGACGCTCGCTGGAGCAACTATCGGATCCGCGTCACCGAGAAGGACGTGCGGGAACACGGAGAGCTTCTAGCGAAGCTGATCCAGGATGCCCGCGAATGGCGAACAAACTAGTTCAGTCTTTCTGCATTTGGCTCCGATTGCTCATACCTACGAAGGCGCTATGATGGCATTTTTGATGGCATCAATCAGAATTGATATTTATAATGATAACATTATCAAGGTATTATGCCTGCCTTTCGAGTCCTCTTCTGGCACCACAGGATTCATTTTATCGCGAAGGTTCCGGGGTCCGATAGGACGCCGCCAAGCTTGCAGGCACGGCAGGCCTGCGACGCGAATGACCTCGCGTGTGCGGAACCGTGGCCTGATGGGATTGGGGAATGGTGCCGCTAAGGAGCGTTGAACATCAATCCATCCACGTCCCATGCAGAACACTTTAGATACCAAAATGCAATAAATAACAACGCCGTGTTGTCCGATACAGTCTTGCCAGGCTCAATTGCATCCAATATTAATGGGTGGTCTGAAAGGTGGTCTGTATTTGGTTTCCCATCGCACCCGTCACAAGCTCTCGGCAGCGTTCGTGAAGTCAGCGCCAGCTGGCAAATACAATGATGGCGGTGGTCTCTGGCTCCATGCAGTGAACGAGGCGAGAGCCAAATGGTTCTATCGCTTTACCCTTCACGGAAAGCGGCGAGAAATGGGGTTAGGCACTCTGGCTGACGTGCCTCTCCAACGCGCACGGGAAGCGGCAGACGCAGCCCGCAACCTTGTCAAACAAGGGGTTGATCCGATCCTTCAACGAGACAAGGAACGACGGGACGCGATCCGATACGACAATACGCTCCGGAAGATTGCTCAAGAAGCGTTTGAAGCGCGCAAGGCGGAGCTGCGAGATGATGGCAAAGCCGGACGCTGGTTTTCGCCGTTGGAACTCCATGTTCTGCCCAAGCTAGGATCCTATCCGGTCTCCTGTATCGACCAGAGGCTTATTCGGGATACGCTTGGGCCGATCTGGCATGAAAAAGCGGTCACCGCCCGCAAGGCAATGAACCGGCTTGGATTGGTTCTCCAACATGCTGCAGCGCTCGGTCTGGATGTAGACATTCAAGCGACTGACAAGGCAAAGGCCCTGCTCGGAAAGCAACGCCACCGAACACAACACATCGAAGCAATGCCTTGGCAGGACGTTCCAGCATTCTATGCCAGCCTACAGGAACCAACGATCGCGAACCTTGCGATGAAGCTATTGATCCTGACCGGCCACCGAGTGAAGCCCGTCCGCTTCCTCCGCCTGGAGCACATTGAGGGCAATATCTGGACGGCGCCTCCAGAACTGCTCAAGGGAAAGAAGGACGCCACCGAAGCCTTTCATTGTCACCTGTCCGACGAAGCGCTGCGCATTATCGAACTGGCAAAGCCGTTTTCCCGCGACGGGTTTTTGTTTCCTTCAGTCCGAAAGGGTGTGATGAGCGATGCGACGCTTAGCCGGATGATGGAGCGCCGGGGATTAAAAGCCCGCCCGCACGGATTCAGGACCAGTCTGCGCGTTTGGCTGGAAGACCAGACCGACGCGAGTTTCGAGGTCAAGGAGACAATGGTCCAGCACACGATCGGCGGGGCCGTGGAGCGCGCTTACCGGCGCACCGACTATCTGGATCAACGGAAGCCACTGTATGAGCAATGGGCATGTTTCGTCGCTGGCAACAGCAAGCCCCCACTTTGACAGAAGAGGACTCACGGTAGTCAGGTAAACCATTTTAATTAAACGACATAGTATATTCGTAAGTAATTCGCACGCCCAAATATACCCCCTTTGCGAAAAATCAGGCGGCATATCGATCGTCTTCCAACCGTTCTGCTTGTCCGAGTGCAGCGAGGACTTCGAGACGATCTTTAATCGTCTTCCGTTGCGCCCTGACAAACTGACTACTGACTTGTTCGACGCTTGCGCTACCAAGATCTGAGAGCACGGCGCGAACCGTGGCCATCTGGGTAGGCAGTTCTTTGGGCCATGGGAGCTTGCCGGTCGCTATCTGGTCTTCCAGCTCCAGCGTTCCAGTCTTGGATGGTCCCGTTTCGCCGGTCGGATTCTGATAGTCGGGGCGCAACCATTTGACGTTCCCGACGGCCTCTTCGAGAGCTCGCTCGCGATTGAGTGCCACCAAGTAGGATAGGATTTCTTCTTCGGACAAGTCGGTAGGCCAACCATAGGCGTCGGCGACGGCGACATCTATTTGGGCATGCAGGTCACGCAGACGCGCAATACCTGCCTGCTCATAGATTTCCCGGTCCCGGCCCTGTAATATTTCACCTGAGCGACTGGCTTCAATTTCTCGCGCGCGTTCAAGGACATTATACATCCCCGTCAGAGTCAGTTGTGGGTGTTCGGTCTGTCGAGCTTTTCGATACGCGTCGAGTTGTTCGCCTAGGTGAGACAGTTTCTCGCTCTGCGCAGGCGTCAGAACTGGAAATGGAAACGGATCAAAGCAAGTCGATTTTGTGTAACGAGGAGTGGGGCCTAGAACGCTGCCACAGGCCAAAGCCCAAATCGTGTGCAACCGAGAACTCAATACCGCCAATTGGTCGAATCCATCAATTGCTATGCACACGATCTCGCTTTCAAGAATACTGTCACTATCAAGAGTCAAGAATACGCGATGCTTTGCCGTCCTCGCTGTAACAATTATCCGATCAAGGTCTTCCAGAGCTGGGCGAATATCCTTTCGCGGCTCCCCAAAAATCCACCAATAGTCTCGATATTGAGCTCGATTATTTTGCATGCGATGAGGTTTAACTTCCTCGATTAGCTTTCGGTATATTGCTGGAAGCTCGTTCTGAACGTAGTCTTCGCTAAGCCCAAAGAGATCAATTGCCCAACGCTGAGTGCCGTTCTGGACGAGGTCACGGCCGTTGAGGTAAGGCCGAACCACCTTTTCAGCTTTGACACCGTCACTCCTAATTAGCGACTGCGCTTCAGCTTGTGATACAGCGAAGCCTTGGCCGTGGAGCGTAACTCCCTTGCTTGCCAGGCCCCTATTTGCCAACAGCGAGATGCATTGCGTCACGTCGGGACCGACGGTCAGATTGGCATTTATGTGACCCGATTTCTGATCTGTTTCGATGAGCCAAGAAAAGTCCTCGTTCGGAGAGCGCCATTCCTTGATCACCGAAACTAATCGACCATCACGCTTTCCTGCGGCGGCGACCGTCATGGCAATTCTCACGGCCGCGCCATCCTTTGAATCCACCCATGGATGATCCGGGATCGCGAAAAGCAGACTGACCGGCTTTTTCCTGTGGGTTAGGTGAGGTTCCAACACGCGCCTCGCAAACTCTTGGCGCAGGCTGTTCGTGGTGATGAAGCCGAACCGGCGCACACCCTTGGAAGGTGATTTTCCCGACGCAGGCTGATAAATCGAAGCCAAATGCGCCGCCTTCTCCCACCAGAACATCACGAAGTCGGCACTCTCCGGCATTTTTGGATAGGTCTTCCAAAGCGTTTCGGTGTAGCCATCCCCCAGCGCGTCGCGCATCCTACTTGCCCCGATGAACGGCGGGTTGCCGATGATGAAATCGGCCTCCGGCCATGAAGTCGGTCCCGCACTGTCAAATTCGACAATCTCCCGCCGAGCGTCCGGATCGGGCACACGCTGGCCGGTCGCGCTAGTCATATAGGTCTCGCCATCCCAGCGGGATTCTGACCTACCATCCGCGTCTAGACGTAGGCGTTCGCCCTTCAGATCAAGCAAGGCATCGCGGCACTCTATATTGTGAAAATCCTTCAACACTGGCTCGGCAGGTGTCGCCTTACCGAACGTCTTAAAGTGCCATTGCAAATAGCCAATCCACAATACAAGTTCTGCGACCGCTGCCGCCCAAGGATTAATTTCAATGCCGAGGAATTGGTGCGGATCGACCGTTACCTTCTCCGACACGTCCATATCAATACCGGTGAGAAATACATCCTTGAAGCCGAAGTCCCGAAGCACGCCAATAACTTCGCCTTCCAAGCGTTTCATTTGCTCCATCGCGACGTACAGAAAATTGCCTGACCCACAGGCTGGATCCAAAACTTTGATGTCGCACAAGTCGCGATGAAACTTCCTTACAGTGTCGATCGCGTCGTTGACCTTTCGCTGGTCCGCGAGTGAGAAAGCCGCTGCTTTCACCGCATCCCAATCTGCTCGCAACGGTTCGATGATGGTCGGCGTTACAAGACGCTCGACATACGCGCGGGGCGTGTAATGCGCGCCTAGCTTGTGTCGCTCCTTCACGCTCAGCGCGCGTTCGAGAAGCGTACCGAATATGGCTGGTTCAACATCCCGCCAATCTGCTTCGGCGGCTGCAATGAGCAAGCCAAGCTGAATTTCGTTTACTGGCAGAGCGATGGCTTCGGCAAACAGTCCACCATTGAAACGGAGAAGGTCAGATCGCAATACGCCAGAATACCCTCCGGTGTTCATCCGGTCCCAAAGTTCTTGCAGGGCACCTTGCAAGTCCTTCGGCCTCCCTCGCATTTCGACGAGTAGTTTGGTGAGACTTTCCTTTGGTATCAGCTCCACATCTTCGGCAAACATAGTGAACAAGCAGCGCATTAGGAAGCGCGCCACCAAGTCAGATTTGTGGCCTTGTTCTTCGAAACTATTTCCTAGTGCAGCGAGTTGGTCGGCGATCTTTCTTGTGACCCTCGCAGTCTTCTTGGCGGGATCCAGCGCATGCGGATCGGTCCAGACAAGCCGGAGCGTTTCTCGAACAGCCTCGTCGTGCAGGTCTTCAAGTGAAATACGAAAACGACTGCCATCCTGAAACTGTGTGTAGTTTTTCCCGATGCCGCTGAAGTCCGCGTAGAGCTCGATCACATGCCCAACATCAACAATGATCAAGAATGGTGGCCAACCCTCCTTTGCGTGCAGCATCGTCGCGTAGTTGTAGGCTTGTTGACGAGCGGCAACCATCGCTTTTGCCCAGGCAGCCGTACCGCGCACTGCAGTGCCGGTTTTCGATGTGTCGAGTAAGGCTTCGCCTGAGACAAGTTCGAGTTGGCGTGGGTCTGCTATCTTCTTCTTAGGCTCACTTCCCTGTTTCGCTTCCAGGACAAAACAGTCGCGCTTGTACAGATCGATGAACTTCGTATTCCCGGAAATGGGGTCTGTGACATCTCGCTCGAACGTGTAGCCATCAACCCTTCGATCTTTTGTGGAAACGTCGGGCCGCTCGACGCCGATCAGGTCGCAAAGTTCAGTCAGGAAAGGTTGAAAATTAGCGCGCTCAGCGGCGCCCGATCGCTTCCATCGTTGGATAAACTCATCAACCGTCATGGGAGCCTTTGAACACTGAATTTTCTATCGTGGCTAGAGCCGATTGATGCGATGGTGGGAGTGGCTCAGCCCGCATCAGAGACGCTCAAGTCTATGCGGCGGATGCGCGGCCGAAAGACTCGCTGAAAGGCTTCCAGCTTGTCTTGTAGCCACATATAAAATTGAGGCCATTGGTCTTCATCTAGTGGTTCGCTGATCGACTTTTCTACAAGGATGCGGCAACCCTTGCGACCCGGGAGCTCCCGCCAATCGAGAGCAAAGCCAAGTTCCTCTTCGATTTCGGATTTTTGCGCTTCAAGATCGGCGAAGAACGCCTTGGCGTCATCGTGGTTGATATAGATTTCAGCGCCCAGAATGTTGTCAGACGTATTCAGGATGGCGCTGGAAAGAAAGCCGGATCGGCCAATGCCAAAGTGCGTCCAGTGCTGCGGAAAGGGCTTCTGAGAGCGTAAGCGACTGTTGTTGGCCTGCAGGTGCTCAGCCAGGCCGGTCCAGAACTTTAGTTGCGCGGCTTTCGTTTCGGTCAGCGCGCTACTCTTGATGGCCCGCGCGGCGTCCGAAACTGATCGACTCCAATCATTCGGTTGGGAAACGATGTTGAACTTTGGGGCTGCCGGGCTGTCTCCTATACGCCAAAGTTCGACTTCCAATGCGAAGAATCGAAACTCGTCGTCTGTGATCTCATTCAGCCAATCAACGGCAGCACGGTGCTCTTCGCTGAAGCGTGCAGCGATCCAGACGATCGTCACAGCATGCAGTCCGGCGGCGTAAGTTAGCAGTTGACCTAGATGCGTGTGATCTGTTCGTTCAAGCTGGTTCTCAACAAGCACCCAAGAGTCATTGTCAGTATTTCGACAAAGAATATCAGCGCGGAATGGGCCAACGGGTTTTTCCTCTGCCTCAAGCTCCAGATCCATCGAGAGCGTTTCGGCGAGAGCGGCGATGTTTTCTTCGCGCGCCAGCCATGGCGTGAAATGTTGGGCTTCTGTTTGCCAGACTTCTCGAAGATCCACGCGGTGAAGTTTGCCAAGTATCGTCATCACACCACGTTAGTGTGCACCTACTCCGATTCAGTTAAACTGATAGGGTAAAGCGGCGTTTGCTGATCCGGCATGCGAATTGGCGGCAATCGACCCTTAGCCAGCAAGCCGCGTGAACTTGTAATACAATGCAGCCTCAAGCGCGTCTGTCGCCGCCCAATCCTGCTTTTGAAGGCGCCGGTAAGTTTGCCAGTGCATACCGCTGGGCTTGCTAGGGAACAAATGGATGAAGCCCGGCTCGCCACCAAGCTTGTCTCTTGCCCGCTCAGCCTTGGACAAGCCCGAAACGCGAATTGTCTCGTATTGGCTGGGATAGGTGGCCTGGTAGCATTGCCTGCAACGGAAGTAGGTCCCGCCATAAAGCACGCGGCACCGGCGGTTGCATGATCGGCAGATGATCCAGCGGCGATGGCCGCCAAGGGGCTGTTCAGTGAAAGCGAAGTCAAAGCGCTCGTCGATCGGCAGTTTATCGCCTTGGCGGGTGGTGCTGTAAAATAGACGAAAGTGGAAGGGCTGGAGACTGTAACCGATGCTGCCGGTCTCGTGTCCGCCCCGTGACCAGCGCAGCGTTCCGCTGAAGCTTCTCTCAAACCAGTGCCGCTTGAAATCCGCAAGATCCAGCTTGTGAAACTCGTCTGTCTTGGAGGCGAACCGATTGTTGGCGCCTGAACCATAACCGCCCATGATTTTCTCCTGGATTTTCGCAATCATGTGGAAAGTGGATCGCCTCATTCCCGATTGGACTGCATTTTTATCAAGATTCAGACGGACAAAATCAGGACGGCGCCTCAGAACGGCCCGGCGCCCCTGAGCTGTTTGGGTGGCTCCGGTCGCCGGGCCGTTCTTGCTGAGAGAGCCGTTTGAATCTGCTAATCAAGGTGTAGCTGTTTATAGTTCTGTAGGTGGCTCGCAGTGTATTTTTGGTCCGCATATGCTTTTCCTGCAGCCCTTTGCTTTTGCGAGACTTTATCGTGTTTTCGACGGCAATTGTCGGGCTTGGCATTTCGCTCATTCAGGCAACCTGTCTCGCTCAGTTGCGCCCCCTAATTTCGCGCATCGGATAAGCTATTTCGCTTGTTCGGCTTAGGTGCGGTCCATGTCTGATATAGTCCTCCGATGCGGCTTCCGTTCGGTGCGATGCACAAGATCTGATACACGCCGCCCGCCTGCCCGGTTGGACCTGGTGAGAGCCCAATGCGTTCAAGCCAGCCTCTCTCTTCGAGTCCGACGATCGCCTTGGCGGCCGTTCGATGGCCGACGTGATAGCGCTTGGCGACGCCATGCCCCGTCAACCTGACTTCGTTTCCTGTCACCCTTGAAAACTCCATCAGGATGTCCTGCAGGATGGCCCGCTGGAGCGAGCTCAGAGTCTTGAAGGCATCCAGGTGACGCCAGTCTGCATAGAACCGGGCATGTGACGCACCTGCATCGAGATAGCGCGTCTTGCCGCTGTCGTTCGGGAATAAGACCACGTTAGGCGGCATCGTCGTAGGCCTCTTCATAGAGAGCTCGGATGTCTTCGGCGCGCCAGACGGTTGTGCCTTTCCCAAGTTTTTTAGGCTTTGGAAACCGGCCGTCTTTCACGCCCTGCCACCAGGTGCTTTTTGAAACCGGAATGGGTCCTTCCGGCGCCAATATCGACCGGAGACGGACAAGACCGGTGCGGGGAAACTCGGGATAGTCGTACATGGGTTCACCTCGTTTTGCTGAAGGTGAACCGGCTCTAACACGTCGGAATCGCGCGATCGGCCGAATACGAATTTGGCGAACCGATTACGGTTTTCACTTAAGCTTTCCTTCCCAGTGCTCTTCGACGCAGTACCGAAGATGATCCCTGACTGTATCCACATCAACCAGGGGGAGGCCTGCATCTGCCATCGCCTGCAACACCAGTTTTGCGGTTGGATTCTGTGGTCTGTCCGGATCGAAATCAAACTTCTGAATCACCACGCCAAGGAGCATTTTTTGGAGTGTCGTGATAACTTTGGTCTGCGCGCTTTTGCTCGAAAACCGTGTAGCGACCGTAGCGTCGTCTTTCAGTTCATCAATCGCCTGTACAACGTCGCCGATTGCTCCGGCTTTAAGCCGTACCGGCTTTCCGAACGGACGGATTCGCGACGCAACTTCATACAACAAGCCGGGAAATTCTTCTTCTCTGTCCTCTAAGACTTTAAGCGCTTCCATGGGCAACATCGGGTCGCCTATCATACCAATTTGCATCGCTCGCTCGAACAGGGCCACGCGGTACTCAATCTTGCTCAACGTGACGGGGTCAATTTCCAACTCTTCCCGGGTTGCTGTCTGAAGAGGGCTCGGCTCATACCCACAAGTGACGCAGGCGGCTTCAACGGCGTTCCAGCAGGGAAGTTTTGCCCATCGATTCAAATCTGCCGCGTGGTAGGGGCCTGTAGAAACAATTTCGCCCGCGTCATTGGCGGGCGAACGTCTATTCAGTTTCGGAGTAGCAGCTGGAATATCGCCTTTAGTTGGCGTCCCCTTCGCATTCGGCGGATCTGCTTTCGTCATGGTGGTCACCCATCGAGTTGGCGCCCCCAAGCAAGATAAGAATGACTTAGAGTTCATGTTGCGACAAGAGTTCGGACTCAGTCGGATTTCATTAGCATTTTTTGGATTTCCCCGGCCCATCATTCGATTTTCCCAACAACCCCTTCCCAGAATCACGACCCCTGGAAAGCACGGCGAAAGCTTTCGCAGCCTCCACGAAACTTGACCGCAGTTTCTGCCAAAAATACCTCGCTGCTACGCTCTCTGATAAGACGATGTACCCAGCGGAAGTCAGCCCATTCGACCTATATGACGATGTCGCCGGACATTCGGAGTGGCAAAGTCGGGCGGCAGATGATCGCCAAAAGTCGATACGCTCTAACCGATTACAAGTGGTCGCTTCGGTTCAATTGTCGTTGCTTTACTATGTACTCGATTTCCTTCAGTTTGTCTGACATGCCCATGAGTTAAGGAAGAAAGCCGAAAAACATGACCACTGAGCGAATAGAATCTTCGGCGCTGCGAAGCATGGCTGACGCTTATCAGCTGTGGAACCGATGTGGCTTATTTTTGGATCAATACGATTCACCAAGAGAAATGGGCTGGAGAAAGTATTTCGAAGAAAAGCCAGGTAATTTTTTGGCGTGCTATGATGGTGAACGCCTGATCGCGACTTGTGTAATGTTGGATGACGGACGAAAAATAACAATTCAAAGACTAGCGGTTGAGTCAGAGTATCAGAGACGTGGTATAGCAAAAACGTTGTTGGATGCTGTCGAAAAGGAAGCGACGAATCGTGGCTTAAATGGAGTTTGTGCGCTCATTGAAGACACGAACGAAAAATCTCGAACATTGGCCCTAAAAGCTGGATTCGAAGAAAAGCCATCAGCGCGGTATTTCACCAAATCGATATATCGATAGGAACCGGCTAGATCGCGTTCACATTTCTGACCGCGCTAAATCTCTTTTCGAGTTCTGAACTGCGAGTCTCATCAAAACTGGCGCTCTCGTCGTCGCTTATGGAGAGCACGTATCCCATCATGCGATGAGCAGAAACATATCTGTTCGGAAACTCTGCCGCCATCCCATCGAACCACCAAGGGGCCAGTTTTTGGCCGACAAGCCGATAAGGTTGAAAATACGTGTTCCACGCAGTTTGCCAATCGAGATGTTGGGAAAACACGAGAGTTGCGACGAAGTTTAAATGTGCGACCGTCATTCTGATCGCTTGTCTATCTTCCATTGAGACTTTTTCAAATTCATCCCAATTATCGGCTGGCAACATGGCGATGAGCTCTATTCCGCGCCCGAGCTCTACATCACTTGCAAGTTTTTGAAGCTCTAATAGAGCCAGCAACTCCGAGCTCTTCTTACTTGCTCTGGAGCTTTGTTTCAGCGCTTCGCTAGCAACCCTCAATTGGCCAAAGAGAACGATTTGTGAGATCAAAGCGATGACGAGTGCCACGATAGAAAAAGTCATAGTCATAGGCTCTGACATTTCGGTGTCCCGATAAAATTGTTGCTCGACTTCTTTTATCTGTCCGCACCCTTACACATTGGGGGAAGGTCTCGCACATTCAAGTCGCGAACTTTCGAGTAACGAAGACTCAGTTTCAGCTCGGACTGTATCTTCCATTCGTAGCGACGTCGTTTTCAGAGATTGCTATTGAGGGGGCAACTCTCTGTTTTGACCAGTAGCAAATCAGACATTTGCAACCGGGGAGACGACCGGCGAAAACGGGCCAATCTCGGTCTGCGAGCTCATTCGGAGCCATTGCCTCCTGTGCTCAGCAAAGTGGTCATTGAGACATGCTCAGCAACCGAGAGCCGAAATATAGTGGCCTTCAAGGCGCTTCAGATCCGACAGTGTCTCTTCAGCTAGGCACGAATACACTTGGTCGGTTAAAGCTGCCTTTCTATCGGGGCGCGTCCTTCAATGAAGGTGGCCTGCGAGGTGGTCTCACGACCAACAATCCGACCTAATGTATTGTTTTTATTGTAATTTTTTGTTGTTAATGGTGCCGCTAAGGTGACTTGAACACCTGACCCCCGCATTACGAATGCGATGCTCTACCAGCTGAGCTATAGCGGCCTGCTCCAGGGAGCGTCCGGCCTGAATACCCATACGGGCGGCAGGGCGCAAGACGCTTTTGCCTGTTCGGGCGTTCGCCGGTCAGTCATCATCCGAGACATAGTCGAGCGGCGGCGTCAGCCGGCCTGTCGGCGCCTTGGGCGGGGCCACCTTGTCCTCCTCGTCCGGCCCGGCAATCGCCAGCACGCGTCCGGCCTCCAGTTCCCGGCCATAGGATTCATAGCGCGGGTGCACCAGGTCGCCGACATCGCCAAAGGCATAGACCAGACGGCTCCAGTCGCGCTGGGCGAAATCGAAGGCATTGCCCTTCGGGTCGATGTCCGACCAGTCGGCCTCGCGCGACGCCGAGGCCGCCATCCGGCCCCAGCGCTGGGCCTCGTCGGTGTCGCCATAGCCCTTCAGCGCCCGCTCCATCAGCAGGCACAGCCGCGCCGTCGGGTTCTCTTCGACCAGCAGCGCGAGCGTCTTCACCGCGCCGACCCAATCGCCCTCGTCCATGGCCAGTTCGCCCGCCAGGATGCGGCTTTCCCGGTGGTTCGGCTGGGCCGCGACCAGTCCCCTCAGGCGCGCCGCAATGTTCTCGCGGCTGTCCTGCGGCACCTGGCGGCGCGACAATTGCGCCAGCGCCGGGTGGGGCCGCGCCTTCCAGGCCAGCTCCAGCACGCCTTGCGCCGCCTTCGCCTTATCGTCGATCATCAGCTGACGCGCGCCATGCCAGGCCGCCGGCGGCAGGCCGGGCGCCGCGCGGATCGCTTCAGCCAACGCCTTCTGGGCCTCCTGCTTGCGGTCATGCGGCAAGCCTACGGCCCGCGCTGTCAGCAGCACGGCGCGGCGCCGCCGCAGGCTGTCGCCTGAAATCAGGCCGCGCTTCTCTCCGATCGCCAGTGTCTCCAGCGCCTTGTCCCACTCACCGCGCGCGACCTGCAGGTCGAACAGCGAATTGAACGGCCAGTCGGCGTTTGATTTCAGGCCCAGCGCTTCCAGTGCGCGCGCTTCCGCCGTCGCATGGTCGCCGCGCTCGGCGGCGGCCATCGCCGATCCGCGCAGGCCGGCCAGGTGCCCGCCGGGCAGCCGGGCCAGCTGGCCCCAGGCGCGCTCGGCGCCGGCCCAGTCATCATTGGCTTCGGCAGCGCGCGCTTCCAGCAGCAGTTTCAACCGCTCGTCCTCGGCATGCTTCACCGCCTTGCGGGCCAGTTTCAGCGCATGCGTCGAATCGCCGGCCTCGGCGGCCAGCAGGCCCTCGGCCAGGGCCATGTTGGCCTTGCGGGCGCGGTTCGACTGGTGCGAGCGACCAATCTTGCCCGGCAACACGAACAGGCCGCTGATCACCCACCAGGCCGCTGCGACAAGGCCGCCGAACACGATCAGCGCGATGGCCGCGACGCCGGAATGCAGCGACACAAGCTCGCCGCGGCTGTCATTGATCACCACGCTGCCGGGCAGCGTCACGGCCCAGAATCCAATCAGGGCGCCGCCGACAATGATCACGAGAATAACAATGAAGAGGAATATCCGGTTCATCAGTTCTGGCCCTCCCCATCGATCATGTTCAGCCGAAGGGCTTCGAGGCCCGCTTCGAGTGTGATGCGCCGGTTTGCCGATCCGGTCCAGTCAGCCATGGCGGCCGCCGGTTCGCCGGACAGGGTGGCGAGCGCGCTGACGGCCCCTTCCAGGTCACCCGCATCCAGCGCTGTCTTGGCGCGCGACAACGTCACCGC
>TARA_R110000764_G_scaffold218820_1_pt1 | contig 25478 bp, 41 predicted proteins | sample TARA_R110000764 | Tara Oceans TARA_R110000764 (sample SAMEA4398111) | marine metagenome | biome: Polar Biome; feature: [SRF] surface water layer (ENVO:00010504); material: water (ENVO:00002006), including particulate matter (ENVO:01000060) such as... | depth 5 m | reverse complement strand
TTATTAAATATATATTTAGTAATTAAAGAGTAGAAATTTTTTCTTCGAAGAATTTTATATTTTCTTCTATAGATTTTCTATTAAGAATTTTATTATCTTTATCGTTAAGATAATTTTTATTTTCTTCTATAATAGTTTTTATTTCTTCTTTAAATTCTTTCGTATCGTTTTTATTTTCTACTATTAAACGTAAGTTAACGAATTTTTTATTCTCTTTAGTATCGAAAGTAAAATCTTGTTTACGATATCTAGAATTAGTAAAAGTAAATAAATCTTTTACGTTAGTAGAAAATTTCGCTTCTTCGAATATCTCTCTAGATAAAGTATTAGCTAATTTAATATTAATTAATCTAAAAAGTATTTTTCTACTCGCTAACTTTTTAAGCGAATTAGGAAATTTATTAGTAGTATTTAAGTTTTTCATTTTATTCTTCTTTCTATTTATAATAAGATTAATTTCTTATTATTATTATATAATAGCTATTTTAGTTAAAAAGTAAAGACTAAAACTGCTAAATAAGCGATTATTATTAAAATAATTTCCATTTTTTCCTTTCGATAATTATTAATAATCTATCTATTTTTAGTTTTAAACAAAAATAAAATAGATATTTGTTTTGATATTTCCAGGAAATTTTTATATTATTATTCTTATTACCCCACCTTAGGTGGAAGGTGGAAGGTGGAAGGTGGAAGGTTGATTCTCAATCAAATCAAACGCTCAATCAAATCAACTGCTCAATCAAACGCTCAATCAAATCAACTGCTCAATCAACTGCTCACTCAGCCAACACCGCCACCTGCCGCCACCTGCCGCCTCTTACAACTGGATGACACGAAAAAATAGGGGCGATTTTGTTTCGCCCCTTGTAATATTATTTAAACTGCTTTAGCTAATTTTTCGAAGTGGTCGAGGTTAGCTACGATTTTACTGTGTATCGCTTTCGGTAAGTCTTTGACTAACTCTCTATTTTGTTTGATGATATATAGAAGCTTTTCTTTGTTCGCTTTTATATTGTAACCCTCGATAAAAGTAAGGACGCCCCATCTTTTGAACCCCTTGCCGTTAGTCCCTGTTTCGTAATTTAAGTCTTGAGGGCGAAAACCTCTGCTTTCGGCTTCTTTAATAGTTGTCGTAGTTTTATAGTGCTCGAAAATAGAGTGAGCGTTTCCTGATATTTTCTTTGGGTTTATTAAAGAAAATAATATTGCTTTATCTGGACCGATTAAAGTAAAGCTGGTCGGGAACTTTTTATTTTTATTATCTTGAGACATAATTTTTTTCCTTCTTATTTCTATATAGCTTAATTGCTATGGTTTATTATACGATTTTTTTAGACAAAAAGAAACAATTAAAAATAATAATTGTTAATAACTTTTATTGATGAAAGGTTATATATATAATAAATGCAGCAACATACAACAGCCTACAGTCGCACGGCGGGCGGACGGTGGAGGAAGGTGGATGGCGCGGGCATCCCGCATCAACACTCAACCTGCTGAGGATAGCTTGTCTAGGTAGGTGATCAACTCATCATCGCTCATCGTGTCAAGGACGGAGTGCTTAACTTCTTTCTTCTCAACCAAGTACCCCAAGAGTTGGGCCTTCAACCTCGCAGCCTGGACGGCGGCTCCCAGTTGTTTCTTCTCGACTGCCGCCTCATACAACACGTCAAGCTTCTCAACCTCCTTGTCCAAGGTGTGAATAGACTGCTGCTGATGGACCGCCCGCCCTCGGCTCACCGCTCTCAGGATTTTATCCTTCTTTAGTAAGCGAGTGGCTTGTACGTGAGCTGAGGATTCGGCGTAACCTGCTTCTAAAGCCGCTTTCCTCTTAGGTAAACCTGATATAATGTTATTGACGAACTTCTTTTCCTTGTCTGATAAAATCTTATTCTCAACCTCGGAAAATTCTATAATGTTATCCATATAATTAACCTCTAATTTATCTTATTAGAGGCTAAATGTATAGATTTTTATTCACATCTTAAATAAATCGGGAGAACGAAATTGAAATTCCATGTCGTCGGCTTGATTTCTATCTGGAAGCCAATTGTCTTGAAAGTATTGGATATAATCTTCTATGTCTTTAAAAGATATATGTGTTTTAATGTGTACTGTAATACTATCTGATGAATTATTTAATTCTATAATGGTTAAATCTTCATGTGGTGGATAAGGATTTTTTGCTTTATAAACGATGTACGAGTAACCTTCTATATCATTGGCTCTGCCTATTTCTATAGATTTATCGGTATTTATACTATCGTAAAGGTGTCCTCCTACGACAAGTTTTTCTATTTCTTTAGGAGTCATTTAAGTATCTCCCCAATTGTTTTGAAAGTATGAATAGGTGTTAAAGTTATAGGGTCTTTATAGATAGTGTTTAATAAAACAACGAAATATTCGCTGCAATTATCTTCGATACTAATATATTGTTTCATAATATTCTCGCTTTCTTTTTGTTATACTTAATAATAAACTTTTTTAAGCCTAATTAAACAATTTAATCTTCGTCCCTCCCGCCATTTATATCTAATATTTCGGGTTTAATTTTTATCTCTACTTCGTGTACTGTATGGGTAGCACCAGATGAATTGTTACCATATGAAAATTCTGCGAAACCATATGCTTCTTCGAAAGTTCTATAAATAGGTTGAAGTTCTTTATTATAGATGTCTGCCATATCTTTTTTTCTTAAATTATAGCGGCCCATGTGTAATATTCTTTCTTCTAATTTGTGTTTGTATTCTTCTTTTAATTCGTCCCCATAAGCGTCTAAAACTATGTAGCCTTTAAACGTTTGTGTAGTAATTTTTTGTAAATCACTAGGTTTTTTTAAATTTAAACTTAATGATAAATTAGCGGCTTCTAACTTATCGAAATATTTTTTGTCAGCCATAATATTCTCGCTTTCTTTTTGTTATACTTAATAATAAACTATTAAGAACACTATAAAACCATTATCTATCTCGTGAAATATCTATAATAACATCGGGAGCGACTATACGGCATACCGTTAATAAATGCCAAACATCTATATCGTAACTATGCATACGAGTTTTACAGAAATCAAAATGATATCCTTCTTTATCAAATCTTTCTTTTCTCCATTTATGGCTGTCGGAGAAATTATCTTCAATGTTTTTATGTAATACGAATGTTTCGCAACCATCGTCTTTAGCATTAAAAGATATTTGGCACGGGTTATTTGCCCAAGGCTCAATTCTACCGCACTCTTTTAAATAGTCATATTCATACACGACTGCTAACCACTCATTATCAGTAAAACTTCTTTTTTGGTGCCAGTAATTTGTATATCCCATTTTAGCTATCTCCGTTCATATCGTTATAAGCATCTATTCCAAGCCCCATGCCTGATTCCATTGCTCTTTCGGTTCTCTCTAAATCTTCTGCGTAAATTTTATTTGCTTTTACTTTATCGTCATTTACTTGTTTAGTATGTTGAAGTTTAAGTCTATCAAAATCTTCTTCAGTCATCCTACCGTGAGTACCATCATAATATTCTATATTAAAGACATTATGCGGAAGTTTATGCTGCTCATAAATAGTAACTCTTGAAATCTTTTTAAACACTAATAAAGCCATATTTTTTCCTTTCTATTGTTATTATTAATATTAAACTTTTTAATATCAAGTTAAACCAAAATTAAATCTAGCTAGGACTTTGTAGTAAGGTTATTTTCAGTCTTAGGAACAAGTTAGCCTATATTACTCGTCAGTATCTAGCAACCTTTGCAACCTATCGTTTCAGTTGCCTTATTCTTTATGTAAAGGGCCCCACCACGGGACCCTCTACTCTACGGAGGAAAAAGATATAGTAGTATACCTTTAACAAAACAAGACTAATCTTTTTTGTTATTAAGATACACAACTATTTTAGTGTAAAAGTAGATTTAGGCGACTTACTTTGGGATCCAGCTTTATCTCTATCTTCTGTAGCAATAAATCCTCTATCTCTATCCCAATCTAAATCAATTGTTTTGCCTCCAGCTTTTATAAAATCTCTAATTTTCATATTGTTTTTATAAAAATTAAATCTAGTATAGCCCGCACACCCTACTCTTTTAGGATTTTTAGGCACTAATAGCTGTATTCTAGCATCGCCATCGTATTTTAAAACCCCAGTCTTATCACTAGGAGTATTTATAATCTTTGGCTTCCCATTAGTTTTAACCTCTGGGGTAGTCTTTCTAACGGCTGGTTTTTGTCCAGGGTTAGTTATAGCAGGTTGAATATTTTGCATATTGTTTCTCCTTTCTGTCTATAATTAATAATAAACTAATTAATATCAGTTTAAACCTTTATTTTACTAACTAAACATTAATACTATAGTTCCTACAACTATAATAATAAAAATCATTGTAAAGTCCATATTTTCTCCTTATATATAGAGACCAATTCACAACTTAGAGTTAGTGACTCAGGATTGCGTCTAGCCTCGTAAGATTAGAGGGATTAGCACTAGAAAGTATAAGTAATCCCTATTTTTTAGTACTGGATATATAGAATTAACGATTGGGATTAGGGATTGCCATTTAGTAAAATGAAAAATCAATAAAATCATTTCGCCCTCTATATATACAGGTTAATTTAAAGCTTTATCTTCATAACATTCTAACTTTAACATAAAATTCATAAGCTTTAATTTCCACCAGTTCTTCATTTGTTCGTTATTTGAATTTTCAATTGCTCTTTCTAGTATACCTACCATTTTCCAAAATTTTTCAATTGATCGCATCATTTTCTCCTTTAATTGCTGATTCTAATTTATTGTATTCGCTAAAGTCCATATCTAACCAAATAGATTTATCGGGTGTATACATAATTTGGCATCGCCATTCTTCTTCATTATGACAAAATTTCCAAGGTATAAGAAAAGTTAAATCCCTAAATCTCGTATAAGACATAGTTCCATCTACTTTACCGATAGGAAACATTTTATTTTCGTTATCTTTAATCCAACCTAAATCAATACTCTTATTTTTATTATTGTGTAAAGCTTTACTATTTAAATCCAATAACTGTTTAAATGATAGCTTCTTGACTTCTAGCATATTTTTCCTTTCTGTTAAAATTAATTATACTATTTTTTTAAATCATTAAAAACCTAATTATTCTTCTACTTTAAACCAGTATGGAGCATTACGACCTTTAGCATATTTAGCAAAATAAGCTTTTTCTACTTGATAATACTTTCTATATGCTTCTACAGGGTCTTTTCCTTTATATTCTTCAGGCATACATTGAGGAGGAATAGTCCAACCCTTATCTGGTATTTTTTCTCTTATTTCATCGACATTAATTTCTTTGATGGTAGCTCTCGTTTTATGCTCTTTTGATCCAAATCGTATATAAAATTCATCACATAAAAAATCGCCTAATTCGCATAAAAAATCAAAGTGTCTACGAGATTTGCCTACCCATAATGTGCAGGGATGCTTGGAGAAAGCTCCCGTAGTCGACATATTATAGCCAACGTCAAAGCCGTGAGTACGTGCGACTATGCTTAACATCTGAGCTGATTCTAAAATCATTTTAGGAACGTGCTTATCGCAATGATATTGAGCTGCAACTAACGGGTGCTCGTGTAAATAAAAGATGTTCATTGAGTATCGCTATCTAAATACGTCAACATTAAGAGGGCTGAAAGTATCATCCCAACTGAGAATGGCATTAAGTAATGAATAAGATTAACTCCTTCTCCATTTCGCATATCATAAATAAATAGTGCGATAGATACCGTAGTAATAATTCCTGCTGCAAATATAGCTGTTGATTTTAACCAAGTCATATTTTTCCTTTCTATTGTTTACCTTCGAGGCTAGAGTACACATAATAACAGGTGATCCTTTCATTAAGGTTAATCTCTAGCCTCTTAGGTTATACGAGCACTATGTCCCTAATACCCGTAATAAGGTTCTTCGCTTTGCTTCGTTATTTATACTGGCTTGAATAAATGAAGAATACCCTCAAAACCCGTACCACGCTGCCAGTTAGTAAGAGAATACTCATTAAGTTGTTGTTCGACTAAACTTAAATTATACACGATCAATGTTAAGTATCCTTTTACAAAAACAGTTTCTAATAACAATAAATACTACTAAATTATTATTTTTTTCTGCTTCTAATTAAGTATCTATTATTTTCTAACCTTAAGATACCATTTCTTTTTAATCTTATCAAAATACTTCGTAAATGTGCTTGATAGTTTTTATGATCCTTGAACCCCGTATGGGGCTCCAAGTTATTCTCTTTAATATGATTATATAATTCGACACGGTTTAAATTCTCATTTCTCGAAATGATGTCCGTGAGCCATTGCTCTCGTTGCTTGCCGTTACTCCGACTTCTCGTGACGCTAAAAGTAGTGTCTTTTTTCTTTTCTTCACGCTTACCGTCAATGAGCCAATACCCTTCTTTAAGAACACGTTTCATAATTAAAGTCGTGCCATCATCTTTTGGTATTCGTTTTTCCTCCTCGACAGGAGATATCCATTCTTTTTTAGGCCCATTGTTTTCTCCTTGCTTTCGCAAGAAATCAGGTATATCTAATAAGTCATCACTCATAAACGATAACTTTCATGTTCTCGTAAAGTTTGTCATGCCAATTCGCATCAGCCTCAGTGAATATTAAACAATTGTCGAATTCATTTAATTCTTGATAATAGTCATTCATTAATATATCTATCGTGTAACCTATAATATTTCCATTATCATAATGACGTTGATATTTTTGTACAACTCCATGTTTAAAAGAATAATTTATTTCATCATTCCCTATGGCGTGCCAATGATCGAGGAGCTGGATTTTTTTCCCTTGACGTAAGTCTAACAATTTACATAAAATCCCTTCTTTTAATCGGCGAGATAAACGGTCATAAATACATTTATCACAATCTATCTCACCTTCTTCCCCTTCGAATGCGACTTTTATTTTATATAAATCTTTACAGTTCTCGCAAAAGGGAATTCTCATTTATACACCTTATCGCCTATACCCCATAGCATACATCCTATGAAGGCTAATTCAATCACGATTATTATCCCTATCAGTATCATTTTTTTCTCCTTTAAGTTTGAATAACTCTTTCCTGAGCTTGATTAAATAAACTACTTTTTCGTCTAACATAAGTGTAAGTCCTTTAATCTCATGGTCTCTAATAGAAAGTCGACCCCGTAATAGGTCGACTTTCTTAGTTAATTGTTCTTCTAATCTCGTCATAAAGCTTTATGATCTCCTTTAAAATTTTCTACGATAACGGGACCTACGAGAGCTATCCCGTCTTTCTTATGATATTCTTGATAAAAAGTAGTTGCTTTAGTATTAATAGATAAGTTTTTATTTAAACCTTCTTCGTTAGCCCAACCTGAATATTTTTTACCTTGAATTTTAAGTTGAACTGCTTCGATAAAACCTCCTACATTTTTTTGAAGAGTAGGTAAATCCCACTTCTTTTTAAAAGGCATTTCGTGGTAATCAATTTCGCCAGTTTCTTTAATGATGATATATCTTCTCTTTTTTTCTTCCATATGTTTTTCCTTTCTTTATGGTTATTTTTAATAATAAACTTTTTTAAAACCTTATAAACCTATTAATTAATTAAATTGTTCGGTATTTTCATCGACTGAAGCTTATCTGATTTATCTTTATTCAAGTAGAATATACAGAATTTACCCTTATCGTTTAATAAAAACTGATATACTCGATGATTTTCATCTTTACGAGAATTCTTAATTTCAGTAACGGGATAAGCTGATTTATCACTTAATACATTAAATTCATCTTTATCATAGCCATGATCAAAATTATTTTGGTTATATTCGTTATAGTCAATTAGTGTTTTTTTAGTCGCAAATAAAATGTCGCTCATATAGTTCCTAATGTAATGTGTAACTTACCTCTCGCTCATCAAAAGGATATTCTCTAACTTTCTTACTAACATCGGGAGTGATATTAATATCCATAATATACTTAACATCTTCTATAAGATTAACAATATACGATATTCGAGGGTACAATAGAGGACTATCATATTCTTCAAATTTATATGTTTTAATTTTATCTCTAAAATCAGTGTAAGTAACTTTCACTTTGTGAGAAACTAAATATGACATTCCTCACTATAGTATAATCTTCTTATGAAGTATATATTGTTTTCCAACTTTTTGGACTTGGAATACAGTGCTCGGTGCTAACCCCCTCTCGCATAGTTAAAAGAATATCCGCTGAAATGCTTATCCTTGGAATGTTTTTTGTATTTGTCTCAGTTTGATGAAGTAAACCACTAGGAAATATAATAAAATCTCCCGACTGTACTTCAAATTTATAGCTCGCAAAATTAAATTGATTCCATTCTTTTATATAAGCGTCTGTAGGAGGGATAAAAAATCCGTCATGCGAAGAAAGTTCCTGCTCAAATTTAATATTTCCCATATCTTCATTATGCACATAATATACACAACTAAAATGTGACGCCGTATGTTTATGCGAAGGGATATTCTGACCTTTTGAAGTATAAGTAGCCCATGCTTTTGTAATATGTATATCAAATTTACTATCATCATAAGCTTTTGCTGCCATAAATGCTTTTATGTCTAAAGCTAATTCTTCAAATAATTCTGTATAATCATCCTGTAAATGTAAATCGTCAATAGCATTCTCTAGTATCGTTGCTTTAACATTACCTTTAACGTCTGTAGTTGCCGCTACAGTTCCTGGTTTTTCTTTTACAAACTTTTCAATAAGAGGTTTTATTTTCTTATTTATTTTTTGATGATCCTTGATTGACGTTTTATAAATCGTTTTACCAAAGACATTTCCTATTATCGCTTCTTTCTCCATATGATACCTCCAAATATTCTATTTTAGTTACCCAACTTTTTGGTATAGCAATAGCTCCACCACCTGATACTTCATCTTTATCTTTACAATAAGAACGCATGATTACTATTTTATCAGGGTTATTAGTAACCAGCCAGCCTACTTCTTGACATACCGCTAATGGCGCATCGATAACATCTTTTATATCGAGCCAACCGGTTTCTGTATCACGGGCGTCTAACCACGTGATACGAACCATCGGTGTCTTATCTATATCTATCCTAAAAGATGACGTGACGCCCTCCCAGTTATTTGCCCGCTTAGACTAACATTATTACCATCTCGCTTACCATTCTGATAAGCCGCTCCAGCTGTTATACTTGATTTACTTCTTCCCGTGCTTAATCTTACTCCATCTTTATGTAATTTATCTTCGCATAACTGTAGCTCTGTTTTATAAAGAGCAGGAAGATTTTTATTTTGATTTTCTATTTTATCAGAAGGATCATGACGAATACTCGCTACATAAAGTTCATTCATACGTTCACGAATACGGTGAGCTATACCTAATTCATAATTTCTTTTTATTTTATTAAGCTGTCTACCATCTCCCGGTAAAGGAGCAACATGAGAAGCTCCCATACGTTTAATAGTATCCGTAAGATAAGTAACCATACTTTTAGTAATCTCGATATTATGATCTCTACCAATTATATGATGTTCTACTTTAGTTGATTCTTTATACATATTATCAACTACTCTTTTCGTACCATAAAAATATTTACAAAAATATAATTTAGAAGTACAGCCGTATAAAGTCTTAACCCATTCATCTCGCATAACTGCTAACATTTTATCATGTAAAATTTCATCGGCATTGACTTCTTTAATATCCGATAAATTTAAATTATAAGTTGTCAGAAGTTCGTGGGCTTTCTTAAATGCAAAAGCAGCTTCAGCTTCACTCGCACCTTCGTCACGAGATAAAGCTAGCAGCTTCTGTATTTTACCTTTTATAGACTCTTTATTATCCATAGTTTTTCCTTTCTGTTACTTTACTATATTAATTATTTTTAAAAACAATAAAACCGTTATTCTTTCTTTTTTATCAAATATTCTTTAATATCTTTCCACCCAGTAGCTAACGCTAATTCTTTTAATTTAGTATATATAACGCCAGAATTTAGCTTCTCTGCTTCGTCTGTGTCGAATAAATAAACTTCTCTCGATACTTTTACTAGTAGAAATACCGCACCTTTATTTCGTTTAAATGACCTGTGCCAAGCTACTTGTTCTACCGATACTTTTGTCCTACATTTACTAGTTTCATGAACGGGCTTATCGAGATACTTGCCTTCTACCCAACCAGTTACTCCTTCATGGCAATAAAACAAATCAGGTATGCCTCTTTCTATTGCAGTTTCAATTCTTTGAAGAAATATATCAGGCCACTTTTTTCGACAAGAATTCCAGAGATTTTTCTCAGTCACTTAATCTCTCCCCAACTAGCTCCTCTTTCTACATCTACTTCTAAAGGAACATTTAACTCAACCGCTGTTCGCATAAGGTGTACAACTTCTTTTAATTTTTCTTCTCCTTCTTTTGTTTTAGGAACAGAAAAATCTAACTCATCATGTATCGTTAATCCTATATCCATTACTTTGTTATCCCACACTTTTAACATAGCTGCTTTTGTTACATCAGCAGCGGATCCTTGTATCAAGCAATTTAAAGCTTTATGCGTTTGAGCTCTTTTTAATATAACTCCCTCATAAACTTCTTTTGCTTTTTCAAGAGGATATGCAGGTTTTCCAAAGTTATCCCAACCGGTGGGCTCATATAAATTAAAGTGTCTACGTCTACCTAATAAAGTTTTAATATATCCTTTACTAGAAGCAAAAGCAATAGCTTGATCGTTCAACGCTTGAACGAAAGGAACGTGACGATGATACTTCTTAAATAAAGACTCAGCATCTTCAAAACTTAATCCTAATTCTTCTGCTAATTTCTTTTTACCCATTCCGTAAGTTAAGCCAAGATTTATAGTTTTTGCTTGTTTTCTCTTTATTCCAGCCATTTTTGCTACCATAGTATGAAAGTCAGTTTGTGTATCAGTTTTGTATAAATTCTGTGCCAATTTTGCTGACTCATTATTAGTCTTACTTGCAAAATGAACGAGTAATCGTGGTTCTTGTTGAGCGTAATCTACACATACCCAATCGTGTTCTTCTTCAGGAATAAATAGACCTCTCACTAAGGGAGCTAACTCTGGATCATGCGCAGGTACTTGTTGAAGATTAGGATGTGACGAACTAAATCGCCCTGTCACTGTTCCCGTTGAATGTAATTGGCAATGTAACCTTCCATTCACTGACTTATTAATAATCATATTTTCTATGAAAGTTCCTTTAAGTTTGTAAAGCTTTCTGATTCGTAAAATTAAAGGACTAATATTATCTTCTGCGACACTTAACCAATCTTGAGTAAATGAAGGCGACCCTTTAGCTGTATGTGTATATTTAATATTCTGTGAATCATATGCTCTCGCTATGCTTTCATTAGCCCATACATTTACTTCTCCCCCTATAATATAATTTAATTTTTTTTGCGTTTCATTTTGTTTTAAGTAAATCGTATCCTTTAGCTTCGAAGCTTTTTCAATGTCAACTCGAACCCCTTTCTTTTTCATCGATAACAAGAGAGGAATCATACGAGATTCCATATCAAGTACAGGAAGTAAATCTTCTTTCTTTAATAACGGATGTTGCTTTTTAAAAACGTTCATCGTCAACTCAGCATCTTTCTCAGCGTAAGGACCAACGTATGATGAGTGTAATCTCCATAAATTACTTTTAACATTTAATCTTCCAGAGAAATGTGAACGAACAGCATCTTCTAAAAGTGACTCATCTTTTTTCTCGCCTAAATAATCTGCTGATATATTATCTAAAGAAAATGATCTACGATTTTCATTTAATAAAGTTTCTGCTACTTGAATGTCATATATTTTTCCTTGAGTATTTATTCCTAAAGTAGATAACCACTCTAAATCATATAAAGCATTAGCGAAAATCTTCGTTTTAGGCGTCTCTAGTGCGTTTTTTAAATACGATACGATTAGTTCTTTAGGAAGATTACCGCCGTCTTGGTGAGCTATTGGTAAATAACATTTTCTTCCTCCCTCATCGCAAAGAGAAATACCGACAACAAATCCATCGTTACGAAATCCTCCAGGTCCATTCTTTTTTAAGTTAGGGTCATACGTTTCAGTGTCAACAGCTAAAGCTTTTGATTCTTTATAATTAATTAAAACCTCGGGAGGTCTCCAATTACTGACGGGTTTGAATAAGTCGTTCATAAATAATATACTCTCTTTCTGCTTTTTTCCAAAGTTCTAATGGTTCTGTATCGATATATAAAGTAGGAAAAATTAAAATACTACAAGAAGTGTTTAGTAATAATTTTATGCACGTCATACACGGACTTACTGTGCAATAACATTTTTCAATATCATAAATATCTTTACATTGAAGTAATGCATTTTGTTCTGCATGAATAGCTTCACAAGAATCTAATCCTTCTCCTGATGGAAAATCAGAACCAGCGCATGGTAAATCTAAACAGTGTGCTGCTCCTGAGGGAACTCCATTATATCCTGTCGCAAGAATATGATTCTTAGAATTGACTAATACACATCCAACATTACGTCTGATGCATGTTGCTTGTTCCGATACCGTTTGTGCAATATCTAAAAACGTTTGATGTTTACTCGGTCTCATTAAAAAATTCATGAGCAAATCCTTTTCCATATTGACGGTCTAATGCTTTTACTTTCATTTCTTCAATTCCGCCTTTATCTAAAGATACAAATTCTAAATGCTCTAAGAAATTTTCTGCACTAGTATAATCCTTTAAATTCAATGGCTTATAGTTCACATAATCTTCATAAACAGATAAAACGTTAGACTGAGTACACGTATCTGCTGACTCAAAGTTACGTTCATATAAGTGACGTGACCCCGCATTAATAGTCGTTACTCCTAATCCTACTTCTATATTATATATGTCTTTTAATAATAAAGCAACGTATGCGCCGAGCATAGAAAAATTAAAATTATCATAAGGCCAACCTAACCATAAATCGTTAGACCTCATGTTAGCTATAATATGTAATTTATCTTCACGAATTAAAAATTGAAATGATATAGTACAAGGTATATCGTTAGTTGCGTATGGACTTTCTCTCCAAATATTTATAACTGCTTGTCTCGTGTTTTTATCTTCTTTTAGTGCGTGACATACATACTGAAGTTGGTCTATAATTTTAGGGCCATAAGCTCCTCTAAAGAAATATTTATCATCACTAAATTTTTCAATCATTTTAGAGTAAGGTTTTATCGCACTTAATCTATTATCTCCTCTTAATATCCAAATAGCTTCTTGAATCATAAACTTATACCCTAATGATCTTTTTTTATTAGTAACGATAGGATATCGCATATCACACATAGTCGTGTGATTTATTTTCTCTCGTGTTTTCATACCACGAGGTTCTGATTCTAATCCTCCTTGAATATCTAAAATAGCATCACTCCAAACATTATCTGCTGCTAAACTCTCCATACTGCTTCTCCTCTCAAATATCGTAATCGATTAATTACATCATAAGCTTTATCATCAAGCTTATGACCTTCTTTAAAAACGTCATATCGTATGAAGTTTTTTCTAGACTTTAGTTCACCTAAAGATTTAAGAAAGTTATCGTGTTCATAGTTTAAACCATACCACGACCTTTTATATCTATCGACAACACGAGTAATATCGCTATATTCTTCATGTCGTTCTTCTTTCTTTTTTCTATGCAGGTTTATAACTTTAGAACTATTTTCAGGTGCGCACCATACATATAAGGTATTAGCTTTTCTTAATTTTTTATAAAGTTTAAGTGGATTGTATTCTGGCCCATCTGCTCTCTCATAAGAATAAATTTCTTCTGATGGCCAATGTCTATCTATTACCACTAACTCATCTTTAGCTAATCTAATTGCCCTACGAACAGTTGCAGTATGCCATACTTCCATTTTCTTATGGATTCTTAAATGCATATATCTTGCTTTAAACTTATCACGAAGTAATTGAGTTAAAGTAGTCTTACCAGTACAATCTGCACCTTCTACTATAATTATTCCTTTAACTGTATTGGTTGTATCTATCATAAAAAATTATCGCTTATAAAAGTATTTAATCTATTTTTATTCCATACTGTAGAATTAAAATCTTTTTTTTGAGAGTCAGCTAAATCATCTAATTCATTATTATTCATTTTTTCTATATCAGATAAAGGTACTTTATAGGACTCTCCGAATAATTTAGTTTCTTCAACTTCTCCATAAGCTATGCAACCTGCGTCTGCTATCATTCCATAACGAACTCTCCACCAACCGCTTCCTTTTATCGTATGATAATGAGGAGGTATTAATATTCCTCTAACTCTTAAATATTCATTATATAAATCAGGTTCAGTTAATCTTCTCTGCTCAAGATTTGGATTACCATAACAAGTTACAGGCCATTTAAATTCTTGTCGTTTAAACCAATTTTGTTTTTGAATTAAAGAAGCCATAATCCATTCTTTTTCTTTATAATCAAATGGAACATTATTTATATTTGAAAATAAAGATTGATTATATTTACTCCCTGCTTTATAACTATCGGTAACGGGAGTTGGATCCCAAGGTATAATTTGTTCGGAATCTATCCCTAATTGAGATACATCTCCCCCCTTATAAACTGGTGCTAGTACTTTATACGGCCATTTTTCAAAAGCTAATTGAGTAATTAAATCTTCCATTTCTTTTTTATATGGCTGTGCTTCATGGAAGAATTTTTTACCAACCGAATTACCTGCTTTACTTACTCTTTTCCATAATCTCCAATGCCCTTCTCTTGCAAAAGTTCCACAACCTTGTTTTATATCTTTAGTTTGCCAATCATCTAATGCTATGTAAGCGTCTTGCCTTTTCAATAAAGTATAAAGACCTCCATATAAATAAGATGAAGGTAAAGAATTAGGGGCAAAAGCAAATACTATTACTTTATCGTATTCTGATAGGTCATCTCCAGGAGTAACTGCTTTATGATCAACTTCTATTCCGCATTCTCTTAATGCTCTCGGTAAACAATTTGCAGCTGTTGCAATCTCTAATACATTTTTACCACTTCCTATTCCTTTAGCAGTAAACCCTGTTACTAATACTTTCATGTCCACGCCTTCCAATATTTAAATATTTTCATTATTTTTTCAATATCTGGTGCTTTCCAACCTTTTGGTTTTATTACATCAAATTTTGAACGTTCACTTTCTTGTCTTATTTTTGCCATATTTGCTTTCTGTACTTCTTCCCACGCATTATGGAAAGGGTAATCGAATAAATACGCTGTTCCAATAGCGACGTAAGTTAAATCAACTAAAGCGTCTAATGCTTTCGCATCATTTTTTTCTTTAATTGCTTCTTTAAATTCGTTTAGTTCTTCTTCTAGAAATTTAATTCTAAAGTCTACCAAATCTTTATTATTTTGGATACCTTGTCTTTTTTCGAATCCAAACTTCTCGTGAAACTTTTCAATATCTTTAAGCATTAAATAATTCTCCTGTTGCTGGTTTACGATAATCAATAATTTTATGATTAACTTCAAAACTTGAATTAGACTCTATCATTGTTTTTATGTTTTTAGCTAGCCATTCGCCTACTGGAGGCATCACTCCTCTTGCTAATAAACTAGGCCAACCTGATTTTGCTCCTGCAAATTTATAATCTGTTGGATATCCAGAAAAAGCACATAATTCTTGTATTCCTAAAAGTCTATCTTCTTCTGGATGTATAGAAAAACTTCCGGCAATAACTCCCATTATTTGTTCTCTAGTTAATCTCCATTTCATAAACTGAGGTCTTCCTATAACTCCTTTACGACCTTTAGTTGACCTTTTCCAAGTTTCTGGTGGATTTAAACTTTCCCATATATTTCTTAACGATTCTCCAGGTTTAGCTATTTTAGTTAATTTCATTTCATTTTCACTTAATGAAGCAGTGTGGCCTGCACCAATTCCATCTGCTTTTAATTCATTTAATACTTCTCCTACAGTTGGAGCAGGATTCCAGTTAGGAGCAGGTGGACTAAACCGTCCTTTATGTGCTATAAAAAAGAATCTTTTCCTTGAATGTGGGAGTCCAGTATATTGCCCATCTACTAATAGATGTGTAACAGCATATCCTTCTTCATTAGCTTTTTTAGTAAAGTCCATAATCATTGGACGACCTCCTGTTTCTGCATAAACACGGGGAACTGACTCAATAGCTAAAGCTTTAGGCTTTAATTTATATAATAATGAAAAAGCATCATTCCAGCAACTAATACGAGGATCGGTTTTCCAACCATCTCCTCCCTTACTTCCTGAACCTAAAGTACTCCAAGGAGCGCACGGTGGATTAGCATAAACAAAATCTATTTTATCTTTATATTTTTCAACCGGCCAATTATCGGGTCCTTCAAATACAGGTATATCGGGATAATTCAATGAAAAGGTATCTGCGCCATAAGCTCCATCACCTTCAAAATGTGCTTCAATATCAAAATGTTTTTTAACTCCAATAGTAAAACCTCCCGCAAATATATAACTTCCTAGCGCCTTCATAATACTCCTTTCATAAAATTTAAGTCTATTGTTTTAGTTAAATAAAAAGCCCACCATTGCTCCGGATAAGGATTTCCGTCTTGAAATTCTGGATTTCTTATATTTAAATCTATATCTTGAATCCGGTTTATATCGAATCCACATCGTAAAATTAAAGATACCCAATTTCTTTTTGTTAACATAGAATAATGATTTGCATTATTTTCGTGTTTAACATACCCTTCAGCTTCGGGAACTTCTATGTAAGCGTGTCCGTTTAATTTTATTAAACGATTAAATTCATGTAAAGTTAAATATGGGTATGGACTATGCTCCAAACAATGGCGACACCATAAAACGTCATACTTTTCTTTAATGTGAGTAAAAGTCATATCAGTATCGTATATTTTTTTTATTCCTTTATCAACACAATTAGTAATATCTTCTTTACCTTTAGTAACTCCAGCTAAATCTTTAAATCCATTTTTTTGTAATAAAGATAAAAAATAACCATCTCCACAACCTATATCTATAACTGATTTATCTTTTTGTATTTTAAATTGACTTAAAAAGTTTTGTGCTTGAGGTTCAATTACACTGTAATGTAATTGAGATTTAGGCTCGCTATAAATATCCTTATCTATTTTATCTTGAAAATGATTTAAATAATCTATTCTTTTATCAATACTCATACTATATCCTATAACTATATTCTGTTTGAGGATTTACAATAAATAAATTATTTTTTACTCTTGTAATTCCAACATAAAAAACACGATGCTCATCATCGTCATCTTTAACTAAATTCTTCCAAGTTTTATATGAAACATCTGTCATAATAATAACGTTATCTGATTCTGCTCCCTTACTGCCATGTATAGTGCTTAAACGTATTCTTGGATTATCTTCGTCAATATCTCCGGTTTTTTCTAAGGCTTCATAATAATATTTATCTTCTTCTGGAATCATCTCTAAAGCTTGCTGCCACGTTCCTTTAGCCCTTAGTCCATGGTGAGTAGCTAAATTTTCAAAGTTATATTCTTCTTTTGGCTCAATAGTTTTTAAACTTTTAAATCCTCTTTCTATACCGCTTCCTGTCCTTAAACAAGAGTATAACTTTTTTATCTCGTCATAAACAATTGCTTCTTTATTGATTAATTTTTTCCATGCCCTAATTCCTTGAACATGTTTATTAGCTTTAAATCCTCCGTACTTATTTTCAAATACAAACCCTTTAGTTCTAAGAAACTTTTGAATAGGATAAAGCTGATAGTTATATCTAGATAGGATGAGCCATGACCCTTTTTTCATATCTACATATTCAACAGAAGAGACATAATTAACTGTGCCCTCTTCTTTTCTACTTTTCCATTCTTTTGCAAATCTATTTTTAATGCGAGATGATATTTCAATAGCTAAATCATATACCTTAGAAGGAAGCCTATAGCTATAAGGTAAAACTTCTATGTTTCCTTTTAAGTTTAAGAAAGTGTCAATATCCGCTCCCGCCCATTTATAAATAGTCTGATCATCATCTCCTGCAATATATAATCTTTCGCAATTCTCTACTAATTTGCCTACTACTTTCCATTGAAGTATCGTTAAATCTTGCGCTTCATCAACAAATAAAACTTTTAATGGAGGTGCTACTCCGTCCTTTAAAAAAGTTATAAGCATATCAGTAAAGTCTGATAAACCTCTTTTTTCTTTAAACTTTTTAAACGTGTTTGAAAATAATTCTTGCTCTTTCCAAGAGTAATCGCACTCTAAACTTCTCCAAGTATCTCTTAAAGGTTTTAACATGGCTCTTGCTAATTGATCGCAAAATAACATCTTATCACCAATTTTTATTCCTGAAGTAACTATCATCTCATCTTCTTCAAGTCCTCCTGACATATCTATTTTTAAAATTTTCTTAAACTCAGAAACGTGGCTTCCTTTAAATATTTGCTTTCCATTAAGCCCTAATGATCGGAAACAAATACTATGGAGTGTTCTAAAATAATCTAAATCTGTTTCTTCATTGATATCAAAACGAGAAATAGTTCTTTCTCTTGATTCTTTAATAGCCCTACGGGTGAAGCTTACAAATCCAATACTTTTAGGCTTAACTCCGCCCTCTATTTCTGCTTCCAGTTTATTAAGTAATGAAGTAGTTTTACCAGTACCTGGAGGCCCTAATATTACGTTTGTGGTTGCTCTACTAAACATTTTCTAAAATACGCTATTGTTTTTTCTAATCCTTCTGATAAACTTATTTTAGGTTCCCACCCTAATAACATTTTAATTCTTTCTATATCTGGACATCTCTGTAAAGGGTCATCTTTTTTATGCGATACCATCATTATTCCCGATTTAGAATCGGTCATACCAATTACTAATTCAGCTATATGATAAATTGTTTTCTCATCTGGATTTCCAATATTAACGGGTTTATTTAATTTTGTAATTCCTGAAAGACCCAATAAAGCGTGTACTGTATCTGAAATATAACAAAAAGAACGAGATTGTTTTCCATTTCCATATAATAATAATTCTTTATTTTCTATAGCAGCGCATATAAAATTAGATATTACACGTCCATCGTTAATCGCCATTCGTGGTCCGTAAGTATTAAATAATCGTGCTATTTTAATATCCATTTTGTATAGGCGAGAGTATTCATAAATAAGTGCTTCTGCTACTCTCTTACCTTCATCATAACACGCTCTAGGTCCAAAAGAATTTACACTTCCGTGATAATCTTCTTCTTGAGGGCTGTGATCCGGGTTTCCATATACTTCAGAAGTAGAAGTATGCACCACCGCCGCGGTATGTCTTTTAGCTAATTCTAAAACATTTTTAGTGCCTATGTAACAAGCGTCTAAGGTTTTAAGAGAATTTTTCATATAGTGGTCTGGACTTGCCGGACACGCTAAGTTATAAATTAAATCTAAAGGATCTCCTGGAACTAAATTAGCCATATCTTGCTCATTAGTTATGTCGCCTTTTACGAATTTATGGATATTTCCTATGTTTTTTTCTTGCCCAGTTAATAAATTATCTATACCATAAACAGTATCACCTCTATTAACTAAATGCTCTGTAAGGTGCGACCCTATAAAACCGGCGCACCCTGTTACTAATATTTTCATTTGTCTTTAAACTTTCTTAATATACTCATCTGTTTATCGCTCATAAGTATTTTTTCTTTATATTTTTCATGTCTTTCTTTTTGATCATTTAAAAAACCTTTTTCCCAATCGTTTAAATTATCTTCTTTTATAGACTCTATAAGATTTAAAAACTCTTTGTATATCTTTTCGTCAAGGTTTTTAATTAATGCTTTAGGCATTGCTCTTGGACTCTCCATTTTTATTCCTTTCGCTTTCATGTGGAAGTAGATTATTCTACAGATAATAATGTCAGTTAAAGCATCGTGCCAATTATGATACCCTCCTGATCCTAAAAAATGTTTATAAGTTTCTTCTAGTTTAGGAAATTTATAATCATTAAAATTACTTTCTAATTTTAAAACATCTTTAGCCGTCATCATAGTACAGTGTTGAGTTTTAGGTATTCTAAAACTTTTACCGATTGAATTAAATTCTCTTAATATCATTTGTAAATCAAATGATGTGTTATGCGCTACTAATACATCTGATTGAGCCGCTAAAGAATTAAACATACCTAATACATTTACTAGAGGAACTCCGTGTTGCAAAGCTATATTATCAGTTATATTATGAATATCTGAAGTTTCTTTAGGTATGGTCCACTTATCTGGCTGTACTATACAAGCTAATTGGGCGTATACTTTCTCATCTTCATCAGTTAATTGAGCAGCAATTTGAACTATCCTAGGTTGGTTAGGATCAGTAGCTTCTAAATCCCTTCTCCATAAACCAGTAGTTTCTACGTCAAAAAATAAATACTTCATTCTTTTTCCTCTTTTTTTTCTGTTTCATCTTCTTTTTCTTTAGGTTTATTTTCTCCAAATAATGAAATTCCTTTGACTTTCACTACTACATCTATTACTTTTTTCTCGTCACTCATTTAAAATACCTCCTGAATAGTGGGCTCCGTAAAATCTTCTCGTTGTTTTTCAAACTCTGGAATAACCCAGATATTTACATGCTTACCTTTTACTTTTTTAGGATGATGTTTAGCTCCTCTTTCTTTAAGATGGGCAGTTACTTCATGTAATTTGAACTCTTTAAACCTATGTTTTTCAAGAAACTCCATAAAATCGTTAATTCTAAACATAGTTTTTGCTTCAATAGTAACAGATTGACCTCTTAATATATCTTCCATAGCATCTGAAGAACTGGATCCAGTACAAAATCTTTCACATAATTCCCATAACCTTCCTTTATTAGATGAATCGTCAGTTGCTTCAACTATTTTTACTTTAGATATTAAATCATTCATCATTTCTGTCCATAGGTGAGGAGAAACTAAAGGAATAACTTTATCTATGTGCTCAAATACCACACGTTGGAAATTCTTTTGATTTAAAATATCTACTGATTCTAATGGGCCTATCCTTAAATCGTCAACTGTTAAAAAATATGTAGGAGGCTCTGTTACTATTTTAGTAATACCCGTTATTCTAGGCATTGTACCATTTTCTGATATACCAAATTTACATGATACACATAGTGATCTATTACAAAAAGGTTGAATAGGTGGTTCGCTACACATATAGTTATATGATCTTTTATTTAATGAACTTATAACAGTTTGAACTTCCCTAGATTTTAATGGAGGAATTAAAAAATTTAAATTATAATCTTCTACTTTTTCTTCCCACTCATTTCCAAAAGCTTTTTTTGCATATACTCCTAAATTATATAAAGCGTTATTTCTTGATCCAGGGGGTATCCCTGTTTTAACTAAATATTGTAAGCAGGGTGGACCATCTGGTAATAGTTCAGTATTTTCTTTTTTAAAGTTAGGTATTTTAATTTCACTTATATTGCTTAATCTATTGTCTTTTACTTTTTGTATAAACTCAGTTAATGTTAATCTTTTACCGTCATAAAAAGCATATCGTGTAGAGAATTCTCCACCAAAATAAGGCATATTTATCCAATTGCCAACATCGCCTCTTTCAGAAAGTATTTTAATTTGTTTAGGAAATACTTCTGCGTTAGAATATCCCAATAAAGTAGCTATTTCTCTTAACTTAGGAACTACACTTTTCGCATACATGGCTTCTTTAAAAAAGATGTATAAATGTAAACCTCCACTTTTAGTTCTACAAGGTATAAAGGGTGAAGTACTAATACTTTTGCTAAATTCTTCTAAATTTAAATCATATATGTCTATGTCTATTGCGCCCCAATAAACTTTATTGTCGTCACGAATAGGTATAACGCCAAGTCCTCTCTCTCCTTTTAAATGCAAATCCCATTCTAATAATGTTAGTGTTTCTTGCACTGTGCGTGCAGTTCCTCCTTGCTTTTGGCCGTCTTGACTTTCCGTAGCTAAGTCGTAACGGCCATAAGCCCTCTCAAGACCTTTGAATAAGTCAAAGAACTCTTGAGCTATCATTTAAAACTGTAAGTTATCAGTGTCAGTATTTACGTCAGCAGTAGCTACTCCTTTTCTTACAGAATCGGATAAACTTCTAGCTGCTTGATATAAATCAACATCTCCTACAGGTTCAGGGTTTCCTATTTTATAAATAAACCAAGACCCATCTGAGTTTGTTTTCTCAACAGTAGTTACAGGCCATTTATAATAAAAAGTAGGTGGCTCTATTAACTTTCCATTAACATTTTCTCGTTGTAACTTCATACGAGTTACCCAATTACGAGATACTGTTAATAAAGAAGATGACATTGACATTACGGCTGGTTCATAACTTCCATCTTTACCTAATACCATAACGTAATGTTGAGCGGTATCAACTAATTGATTGCCATTTTCTAATAAAAAACGTCTGCCATTTTCTTCTTTTTTTGCCTGCGGTTTATTAGCTGAGTTGTACATCGTCACTAAACCACCTCCACTCTCTCTAGGCACCCATTCGATAAATAACTTTTCAAATTCGCAGGGTACTACATAAAAAGTATCTTTATATAAAGAGTTTGAGACGGTATTAAATACCATTCCCTCATCTGCGTTCTCTATATATTTATCGTCTTTCTTTTTTCGTTGCGGACTACCACTTTGTATAATAGCCAATCTTGGTATTGTCATATCATCGGAACTAACTCTTTCAAGTCCTCTTCCAACGTCAGCGAGTAAATCCTCTGCAGGAATACTCAGTGCTGAATTTTCTTTTTTCGTTACTTGCGTATCAGACATTCTATTCTCCTTTCGGTATTTTTACATTAGCAATCTTAGCCTCATAGACATTAAAAAGTGTATCAGGTAAAGTTTGGCCATTATTAACCATTTCTTTAACTGTTGCTTTTAATGTTTGAGGATGGACTGTTGATTTCTCATCTAATTCTTGTTTAAATGATCCATTAAACATTTCTTTAAATTTCTCAGCATCTTCATGATCTCCACGATTAAAAGATATAGAAATTTTATGTTTAATAATATCTCCTAATCCATTATCATCGAGCCACTGTAATGCTTCGATATTTTTATCAGCTTTAATTGAAGTAAATACGTCATCTTTAATTGCGATAACTGTACCATCTGTTAATTTAAACTGATCCATATTTAAAGAACTCATCATATCAGGGAGATCATTCTCCTTGATTTGCTTTAAACTCTCTTTTAACTTACTTACGTTTTCTTCTGCTACAGAAATATCATCTTTAGTGTCTATAAAACGTTTTGCAAGAGTATTAAGTTGTTTAAACTTTTCGTCATTAGGAATTTCCTTTTGACTTTTAGCGTCTTGCTCTAGTGATTGAAAAATATCTACGTCAGGCATTTTTCTCTTTCTCCTTTCTTCCATTTAAATCTATTTGTATAGGATAATACATTTTTTCTCTCTTATCCCATTTAAGCATGTTTACTAAACCCCTATTTACTTCCCCTGCAACCATGCAAGCTATCGCTATTGCGGTAGGGTCGCCGATAGCAACGATATAATCTTCATCGCAATAATTTCTTAATTTTTTACGAATAAGATGTAACGTGGGAGCCACACTTAAAACTATTTGAGAGCCGTATGGTAGAAGAACTTCTAATTCTCCATATTGTCCTGCATTAAGAACACTATAATTAGGGTTCTCTTGGACAACATATACTTTTGCTTTCGTCATTTATTTCCTTTCTATTAAAATTTTACTTTATCTTAATAATTCTTTATATATAATAAAATTTCTAAAGAAAGTAAAAAATGAAAATTATATTCAGTGACGATAAGATTAATGACTTTAAGTTTAAAACTAAACCATTTAAGCATCAGCTTGATGCTTTTAATATAAGTAGGGATAAAGAATACTATGCTTTATTCATGGAACAAGGCACGGGTAAATCTAAAGTTATAGTAGATAATATAGCTTATTTATATAGAAAAGGCGAAATTAATTCAGCAGTTATTATAGCTCCTAAAGGAGTGTATAGAAACTGGGAACAATCTGAAATACCTATTCATATGCCAGATGATGTTATGGATTATTCTCATATAGAGATTTGGAAACCAGTGGAAACTAAATCAAATATTAAAAGATTAAAAGATTTCTTAAAAGAAGATACACATAAATTAAAAATATTTATTATTAATGTAGAAGCTTTTAGTACAATTAAAGGGTTGAATTATACGCAACGTTTTCTTAATGTACATAAATCTTTAGTAGTTGTTGATGAGTCAAGTACCATTAAGCACCGCACTGCTAGAAGAACTAAAAATATTTTAAAGTTATCAAAATATTCTAAATTTAGGAGGGTATTAACAGGTACTCCTATTACTCAAAGCCCTATTGATATCTATACTCAAATGGCGTTTCTTTCTGAGTACGTTTTAAATTGTAGTTTTTATGGCTTTAGAAATAGGTATTGTGTCTTACGCACAAGAACTATTAATATGAAAACTTTTCATGAAGTTGTGGATTATCAAAATTTAGATGAACTTAAAGACTCTATTAAAGAGCACATGTTTAGAGTAACTAAAGACGATTGTTTGGACTTACCGGATAAATTATATCAAAAAAGAGAAATAGACTTTTCTCCAGAGCAAAAAAGAATATATGAAACGTTAAGAAAAAAAGCTTATGTTGAATTATCAAAAGAAAAATCAATAACTGCTACTTTAATTATTACCCGATTATTAAGACTGCATCAAGTTTTATGTGGCTTTGTTAAACATGACGACGGTACTGAGGAATCTATTCCCGGAGTCAATCCCCGATTAAATGAACTTGTTCATGTATTAGAAGAAACAGAAGGTCAAGTAATTATTTGGGCTAATTATAAAAGGTCTATAAAAGAGATTAAAAAAACATTAGAAGAACATTTTAAAATTCCAGTAGCGACTTATTTTGGAGAAACTAAATCAGAAGATAGGCAAGAAATTATAAAAGATTTTCAAAGTGGTAAATATAAATATATTATAGCTAATCCCCGTATGGGAGGTTATGGAATAACTTTAACTGCAGCTAAAACTGTAATTTATTATGCTAATACATATGATTTGGAAGCCCGTTTACAGTCTGAAGATAGACCGCATAGAATAGGTCAAACAAGTAATGTTACTTATATTGATTTTGTAACTCCTAATACAATAGATGAAAAAATATTTAGTAGTCTTAAAAACAAAAAATCTTTAGCTAATTCAATTACAGGGGATAATTGGAAAGAATGGATTTAAGTTTGTTGTTTTTTCTCTCTTTATTTTTTCGTTCTTCTTTTTGTCGCACTGACTCCTCATAACTTAACTTTAACAAGTCTTGTTCTTCTTTCATTACTTCATGGAAATATTTAATAATTTTTGCCATACTATCTATTCTCTAAATGTGTACCGTCCATTTCAAATCGTATTGACTTTATCTTGTAATTTAGCTCAAGCAACTC
>TARA_R110000764_G_scaffold46550_5_pt1 | contig 25510 bp, 15 predicted proteins | sample TARA_R110000764 | Tara Oceans TARA_R110000764 (sample SAMEA4398111) | marine metagenome | biome: Polar Biome; feature: [SRF] surface water layer (ENVO:00010504); material: water (ENVO:00002006), including particulate matter (ENVO:01000060) such as... | depth 5 m | reverse complement strand
CTTGATCACCTGTGTTGGTTCCACTTAAATTAGAACCAACAATTGTAGCACTTGCACTTATATCGCCTGAGGCTGTTATGTGACCTGTAAACGTATGTGCATCATCTGATGAATCTCCAAACGCTGTAGATCCTGAGCTGAATGAAGTTGTCATATGTGTTACCGAAGAGGATATCACATAAGTTTCTGCAGTTAGCTGATCGACTGTAAATTCACTAGATATACTAGAACCGGAACCATAATATAGTTTTCCAGAATCTAAATTGATTGCTAACTCGCCTTCAGCTAAGCTTGAAGGTACGGAACTACCAGTTCCTCTTTTTATTTGTATTGTCTGACTCATGTATTATTCCCTTGTCTATATAAATATCACAATTTTAAAATGTACCACCATCAATCTTATTAAACATAAGATCTCCACTTGCACTTATATTACCAGAGGCTGTTATATGAGTATCAACCTTTAGATTACCATAAACCCTCGTCTCCATACTTTCACTCACAGAGAATAATCTTGCACCATAACCTGGGGAAGCGGTGTTGCTCTCAATCACAAACTTTGCACCTGGTTTAGCACCATCTGCATCCAATAGTATGGCAAATGAACCAGATCCTTTTTGAGTTATCGAACCCATGATACTATCGCCACTTAGAACCGTAGATTCTGCCCTAAGTATAGTACTTCGATTACCTTGCTCATCTGCATTTACTGCTATGAATCCTTGAGTTTGAGTTCCAATTTGAACAGACCCAACTGAGCTACCAAGAACTCCACCTACACCTATTTCCTTTACGTGTAGTTTCTTAAGTTCACTACCAGAAGTAAATTCTACATCACCACTTGACGTGTTGACACTCATTCGAGCATGTTCTATAGCATCCGATCCAGAATTGTCTGCGCTTGCACTATAGAATATAACAGAACCACGAGCAACGTGTAGATCCTTAAATGGGAATCGTTTACTACCTAATGAATGATACTTAGGTCTATCCGGTATAATGTCGCCACCGATTATCGTTGCACCATTCCTAACGTATAATGAATAGTGAGATTCTCCAGGCCCTTTGAAAAAATCATCGAGTTTAGTATCATTATATGCTTGTTTTTCTGAACCGGAAATACCTATTATTGCCGGACCTGTTTTTAAATTTCCAACAATAGAATGATTATCAGTATCCGAATCACCCAATATAGCATTTCCAGTAGCTGTTAAATTGGTAACAGAGGCCGTTTGGTTCGAAACAATATAATCACCAGCTGCAGCTATACCAGTTAGTTGTGAACCATCACCAATAAACGAAGATGCACTAATATAACTTGATGCTGATATGGTTGTCACATTGATTATTGCATTTGTAGACATATCCAAACTAGCGGTTGCTGTATGATTACCTAAATTATCTGTTCCACCTCCGGACCCTCCTGTTACGCCTTGGTATACCGATGCACTTAAAGTCCCAACAATTTCCACATCACCAATAATTTTTAATGGGGAAGTTATAGTTTGCATAGCCCCTGCAGAGTTCAAAGCCAATTTGTCAGGATCTATATAATTATAAGTCTGAGGGAAGTATGTTAGTAAATCTTTTGAACCGTTTGTTGAGTTTTTGGTGTATGTCCCAGTAAATGCTTTTTTAGGATAATAAAGATTCCAAGTGTCGGCTATACTCCCGGTGTAGGTAAACTCATATCTAAGGGTTTGCAATATTGTGGGAGCTGGCAGAGAAGATGTTCCACTAGTACTACTAGATAGATAAAAAGATCCAGTAAATCTAGTATCTAAATCGGTAAGGTCCGCTATTATAATATTGAATTGGGTGTTTCCGGGATTAGTTGTAGTAACGTCAATTCCAGTATAATTATAAAATGGATTATCATATAATTCTGCAGTATATGAAGATTTTATAATATTTCCAATGTCGTATATTGGCCATGAGATGGTATTTTTTTGAGCTGCTACAGCATCTGAAAACTGTATAAATGGCGTGTCTCCAGAATAAACATAATCTGTAAATCCATTATTGTCATTCATTATAGCAATATAGTTATCTCTTATGGTTTGGTTTAAGCTCCCATCAGAGTTAAATTGGGAATAGCCGAAATAATGACTACCTACTCGATAAAGATCATTTTTTACTAATTTTTCATGGATTTTAAGTATTGACCTTGCTGTTGGATTTTGTTGACCTACTTCACCATTTATAAGAGTAACGTCGGTTCCATAGGGATATCCAGAACCAGTGACATCACTTATACAAGTCCAAGCTGCCGAATTGTTATTTGGTTCTATCAATTTAACAGGAGTATTACCTGCTCCCGGCGACATCATCATGCTAAAATTTATATCTGTGGTTGTACTAAATCCTAAAGCCCCTAAATAACCAACTTTATCTCCTATGGCAAGCCCGACTACATTTGTGGTGAAGTCTGATGACTGATTCATATGTTCTGGCTGCCATAAATTTTGGGCTTTACCATTACCTGTATTCCAATGGGAACTAACTAGACTGTGAGTCGATGGTTGCATATTGGACCCAGTCGAAGATCCTACATATTTTATAGAATAACTAGCATAAGGATATCCAGAATAAACTTGTTCTACTTTAAGCCTCCAATCCGAACCTTCTTGGTGTATAGAAGCCGAAACATGCTGGTAGCACTTACTGGTGTTTATTAAACTCCTTAGACCATCTGCTATTTCAAACTTGGATTTAGATGTGATGTCAAATTCCAGTCTGTTTCCAGATTCACCCTTATACCATCCTCGATATACTGCTTTAGTACCGGAAAATTCAGGTTGAGATTGATTAAAAGTCCTTACATTAAATGGTATATTCCCATTTGCACCATCAGTATATTGTAGATCCAACCAATCAGAAGAAGTATGGGTGGCATGATAATCCCATTTATCTGCTTTGGTGTGTTCAAAATATTTGTAACCAGAAAGATTTGCAGATTCAAAATTAGATGATGTAAAACCAATACTAAAACCAAAGCCAATTGGCATGTGAATTACAGGAATAATTAATTGATTGTCAGCGCCATCAGTATACGGAGCTCCTGTTGCTGATGATGTTGAGTTTATTAATATTGATGAATAGTTCCTAATATCATTTCTAGCAAAATCATGATTATAGTATGCTCTTTTGTATGGGGATAGACTACCGACCCCAATTGCTGTAGAATCTTCTCCAATCGTAATAGTACTAGTTTCAGAATCGAATGATAAATTTGTTGGAGTTGTGGAAGTGATTTCTGAAATACCTCCAGTTCCACCTGTTGTTGTTCCAGCTGCTGCACTACCTGTTGCACCTGTATAACGGTAACCTACTGCCCATAAGGGATGTCTAATTGTGGAAAGATCCGGAAATGAATCATCAGATTTTTTTGCTATATACAATAACCCCTGATAATAATCAAAAGCCCATCCGCCATGAGTACCGGCTCCATTATCATAATCATCTACGGGAGTACTGTCAGGACCTGTGAAGTCTGCTTTTGATGGATATATTGCAACTTTATATCCAGCACCATATCTAGATGGATTAATCCAATTTTTAAGTCTGGCTGAAGGGGCATTCGAAACATTACCTTCTGTATCAATTCCATTGGTATTTGGTGAGTCTTTTATATGTGCTATATAACCTTGACCCTGAGACCCATTAAGTTTTACAAGAGGAACTGCTATATATTCAAAGTTAGAATCCCCACTAGAATTCTCAACTGTAGTGAATGAACCATCGTCCCAAAGACTAACAGCTGTACTTGTAGCTCCAGATTTAGTCCAAGTCCTGGTAGATCCTGAGTTACTTGGTTGTGCAGAAGAAAATGTTAATTCAGCAGAAAGGAGTTCATTAGAATATATTTGGTGGGCTGTTTCAAATAATTCACCAGACAGGTCAGTACCTACAGATGTTTGCAGCTTATTAAATACATGCTTAAAACTAGCCCTTCTTTTTTCTTCGTTCTGGAATCCCATATCTATCCTTTATTATAATTATCCACAAACTTAGACAATCTAGTGACTAGGTCTGCTGTTTCAGTTTTATTTAAAGTTCTTACAATATAAGAAGCCTCAGAGGGTGAATCTCCAAAAGCTATTTTATATCTAACCTCACAACTTTTATCTGTGTTCAGTTTAAAATCGATTAAATTATATGCGTTTACCATTATGACCAATCCTCAATATCTATACTAGTTATTTTATGTTGACTACTTATAGCAGTAGATTTCATTCTTATTTCTACTAAAGCAATTTTATTTGTTGCAATAGGCCTAAACCCAGCAAAGTTATATCTTATAGCTATATAACCATTTCCAGGGTCATAGGTTTTACCACCTGCAGTGGTGCTTGTATCATGAGGGAAAAATCCTGTATTTTGTCCCACAAACCAATTTTCTACAACTGGGGATTGACCACCACCACCAGAACCACCAGTTACTAAGCCCCAATTTGAACCTGGATCTCCTACACCCCCAGCAAATGCAGGATCGGTTTGAGTACCAGAACCCATAGTTCCAGGTAATTTAACTCTAATTCTTATTGGAAGATTATCAAAATCAACAGAACCAATTCCAGCTGGATTTACTGCCCATAAGTCTGCTGCAGTTAAAGGATTTGAACTATCTACACCAATATCAAATCTAACAAATTGAGTTGAATCTCCACAATTAGATATTTCAAAAGCTCTATACCAATATCTATCTCCTGTTGCATCTGTATAATCAGGAGCATTTGGATTAAATATATTAGATCCAGTATAGTTTGCTGTTGGATATATCAAGTGACCATCTACTGTTTGTTGTAGTTCATCATTTTCAAGTAAGCTTTGTGTACTATCATAAGTGTAATTGGATGAGGTTAACCAGTATGTATAATCATGACTAGTACCGCCTAATCCTGATGGGTTTGTATTAAAGCTACTAGTTTGAGATTGAGGTATTCTCATATCTTCATAATACATATGACTGGCAGTAGCATGTTCTGGTATGAAACCATTATCATAAACGAACCTACCTACAGAAGCTGTTTGACTAACATTAGTGGTTCCTGTAGCACTCCCTAAATTTCTTTGCTTTGCATATATAGTAGAACCAATAGCACTATCATTTGAAGTTCCAGTATACTTAGCTTTGAAATGTAATGATGCAGTAGCACCCAATTCAGGAATGGCACCATCACCTGAACTCCATGAAAGATTTGTTGATGGATTTAATTCTGGCGTATTATCACTAGTTAATGCATCTTCATAAAATTTTAGATTATTATTATTATTATCTGAATTTACATACCCCAAGTCACTAACACTTTGGTATGTGTCATTAGCTAGATTTTCAATATCACCACTATATGTTACTTCAAAGTCAACATTATCCTTAAAGTAAGAAACTCCAGATAAACTCATTGTTGGATCAGACCCATTATAAGGTGCCCAGCTCCAACTCACAGGTGCATTGTTAAATTGAGTTGGTTGGTACTCATCATAATACCAATCAAATACAGTTAGGGATTCTGTTACACTTCCAGACGTTTTTAATAGTTGTAGCGTATTATAACCGTCACGGATCTTTTCTCTTAATTGAACTTGAGCAGACCACTTTTGATAACCATGAGGGAAGTATTCCGATCCATTATAGAAGCTTTGAGATACACCTAGATATGGACTTATATCAGTTACAATTAATTTGTTGGTACCAAATGATTGGGTTAGAGCACCATAACTTTGACTTGTATGTTTATTCCCAGTACTGAAGCTACCAGATAAATCTATTGATGCAGTTTCAGTACCATTTATTTTTAGGATTAAACTACCTTTATCACCTTTACCATAAACCCCATGAGGCAATTCAAAGTCCATGTTATAAGAAGTATTATCACCAGCAACATCATTTACAATAAAGATGTTAGATACAGAGTCACCAGGATCGTCTCCAGATTTATAAGTCCATGCAGAACTCGAAGGTAAGAGACCACTATATAAAATACCATTCTTTAAAGCAACTCTTGATGAACCCACAGAAGAGTTTGGAGTATGGTCACTGGCACCTTGAATAGCCCAATATTCACTCTGGATGGATTTTGGAGGTTGTGGTAAACCTAATAGGACAATACTTGTATTATCTGTTTGATCAGTATCTGAAGAATCTGCTGTGGAAGTTACAGTTCCGGTTATCGTTATGGTATTTGTAGAAGTGTAATCATGAGGGTCTTGAACATCTACATCTGCATCTCTACCATTTTTAGTAACATGGGCATCAGGATTTCCATTATCGCTATAAGCAATTGTGCTATTACCATCGCCCAAACTTGAATATATAGAAATTGGAGGTGGTGAATGTGTAGTTGTAGATTCTACTAGTAAATCATTTATGTCTTGGGGTGTATTAGATACTACATAAGGATATGAGAATTCTACATTACCAGGAGTACTAGAACTCCACTCTGCTGAAGCTGCTAAACTCACAAAGTTTATAGATGATGTTTGTCTGGCTAGCATTGTTACAGTTGCAGGAGTTTTGTTTGTTGTTGGTGTTGTGGATGTAAAAGTATCTGCAAAATTATCTATTTCTATAGTGTTTGCTTCTGTTTGTCCTGCAGTAATAGTAGATGTTAGCTGGATAGGTTCAAATGCTCCTGTATATTCATAAGCAAAACTACCATTTGTTTCAGAATGATTAACCCCTGAAGCCGATGTTATTGGTATTGTAACTGTATTATTTACATCATTAATATAATCAGCACTGAAAGAATCTGCTTTTGGACCAAACGGTTCCTGAACGTGGGCTCTAACCCTTGCTCTAACCATTTGATGTTGTGCTATTGTAGACCATGAACTTTGAACTGCAGGATCTGTTATAGTATCTTGAGGTCTACCATGAACAAAAGTTGCTGTTCTTGAAGACCCAGCATTTCCAGAGCCAGAATTGGTTTGTTCCACTTCTACTACTGCGGTAATTGTTGGATTATCCGGTGCAGATACTGTAAGGGTTGGACTAGCAGCTTTGCTACCACCTGGTGTTGGAGTTGCTGATACAGCGTAATCCTGAGTATAATTTGTTGCATTATAATTCTCTTCGAACCACGAAGAAGTGTAATGTATTATAGATTTGCTAGTATTAGTTTGATATGCACTAGATGAAGCATAAACATCAGCCGAAGCTGTTGATAGAGTAATGTTTAATCCATGAGTAGGATCGATAGTCCAAGTGGTGGTATGAGGGCCAAATGGTTCTTCTACACGAGCTTTTATTCTGTGTCTAATAACAGCATCAGTAGAATGAGTAATTCTATAATTGACCTGGTTTGTAAGCTGATTACCAGTTTCAGTACTTAGAAAAGTATCTGTGTAACCATATAATATTCTAGCAGATCTTGCAGAAGTATCTGAATCCGATGGAGTCTCGTCTACCCACTTATTTTCATAGCTCATAGTACTATATATTACAGGAGCTATAGTTGCACTCATTGCCAAAGCAGATGTTACTGAAGTTCCTACCACGAGGATATTCTCTGTCGTAGCAAATGAGGATGATAAATCAATATTACTATCAAAGTTATATTCTTGCCATGAAGAAGTATAATTTAGAATTCTTTGATGATCGGAAGTATAAGCTTCACTACCCGTATTTATTATGTCTACCGATGAAGCTGTTGTGAAGGTTAGAGTTTCTACAGTTGGTAAAACAACGAATCTTTCATAAAAATATATTTCGCCGATTCTTAAATAATTAGCTTCGCCAACTTCTTCTGTAAGATCCATAAACCTATAGTATCTGTAACTAGCGGTTCCAATTTCATAAGTAGAATCAATATTACCATAAGAAGTGTTTCCTGTTACAGTTTCTAAAGTATTAATGTCGCTACTAAAATCATCATTAGATGCTTGTAATTTCCAAGATGAAGCTTCATAGGCTGCTGCAGGGAAGTTAATTCTAATTTTATATATAACTTTATTATTCCCAGATCCAAAATCATACTTTATCCATTTTCCTGGTCCGGCTGAAGATGCTTGAAAATAATTACTATTGGTTGTAGTACCATCTACAAGACTAGAAATATTACCAAAAGCAAAAGTTAAATTGGTTGATAAATTAGCAGAACTCAAGCTCATCGCAGAACCATTATCAGTTTGAGAACCAGCAACAAGATTTACAGAAGAAATAATATCAGTTGTCTCAATACCGAATGGTTCAGTCACCTTACCCCTTACACGATATCTAACAACAGACTCACTAATATAATCATTAGTTTTATCAAAGTCTAATAGACTGGCAGTTTCCGAGGTTCTTAAAGATGATGTGAAGTCATATAATATTCTAGAAGTCCTATTATTAGTAGCTGTCCCAGTATCATAAGCAGTTTCCAATTCTACTTCGATATTACCAATATCTGTAGAACCAGTATCATTTATAAGTAGGTTTGAATATGTTCCAGTTGTTGTAGTTAAACCAGTATTTGCTGCTGGATTACCAAAACTTGCACTTATTAAATAACTCCCAGGATCAAAACTACTAGATTGCCAAGATGAAGTATAAATACTTACTCTAAGGTTTTCAGAATTCAAAGCTGAACTGCTTATCTCTACATGGGTACTTGCAGTATTGAACGCTAAGGTATGAATATTAGAACCATCTTTTTCTATATAAACAGGAGTTGATTTGTGATCTGGTCCAAATGGTTCTTTAATAGTAGCAAGAACTCTATATCTAATAACAGACTCACTTATATATTCAACTGCTTTTGTATAATCTTCTAAGCTAGCAGTATGGTGTTCCAATAAACTAGCAGTATGACCATATAAGACGCTTCCAGTTCTTTCATAAACAGAATCGCCACTAAATGATGAACTTTCTATTTGGACTTTAATATCTGATATCTCTACATTGGGAATTGCCGTTACATTTATTCGTATAGGATCTCCACTTGAAGCACTAAAATGGTGTTGAGAACCATGTCTTACACCATCATCTATATCCAGTAGCTGAGCATCCGATGTTTGTGGTCCATAATATCTATTACTCTCACCTACAGCTATAGGAATCCAACCATTAGATTCTGTTGCATTAGATGTTGAACTATGTTCCGATCCATAACTAGAAGCTGTATATGCCGTTCCAGCATGACCATCCATTTGTACCCAATGAACATTATTAGAATTATATATATTATCGCTAGTATTATAATTAATTTTTACTTTTGTTTTATGAGCAGCAGCAGCTGTGTAACCGTCGGGTTCTTGTATCTCTGCACAAGTTCTAATTCTAACAAGAGACTCCGTATAAATAGCATCAAGACTAGACGTATCAGTTGGTGTAAATTCTCTATCATAAAGCATTGGTACTTCATAATAGGTTCCAACCGTATTTGTATACGACCCACTTTCAACTTGAGTTCTTATGTTGGTTATGGAAGCTGTTGGTGGTGGTACTACAGTTAAGGTAAAAGAATTCGAGGCCGTGCTATTACTCTGATTGTTGTCACTAATAGTTACATGAATATTCTCACTAAAATTGGCTTGATTAAGTATAACTTCATTGTTACTATCATCTACAAGATATTGAGATATACTAGCAGTGAAGTTTAAACCATTAGAAGATGACAATGCGACGTTACCAGCTCCTTGTGCATGACTTTGAGTATGGATATTTGATGCATTTTCCATGTCCTCATTTTTTAAAACCATACTATATCTATGGGCAGAAGTAGATGATGGATTATCTGTTGATCTAGTTACATCTACCCTTCTTATAAAATCCCCTTCATCTGAGTTATCATCACTACTTTCAGTTAATTCAAAAATTATACTTCCGCCAGCTGAATCGTGCTCCATAGATAAAGTCCGATTTGTTGGTAATACTAAGGTTGGTGGTATGTTTATAAAAGCTTTTATAGTTATTGTTGTAAATAAGCTTCTACCATCTCCACTACCAGTATTGGCAGCATTTACCATATATCGATGTACGCCGGGAGCTAAATCATTTTCAAACGGATAATCTCCTGAGGTATCACCACCATCTACTCGATCGCTTCCAGTATATGAGGATAAGGATCCAGATTGAATAGTTTCAAAACCATTATCTGTTAACTTATAAAATGAATAATAATTAGGGGTAAATGTTGCTGAATGGGTTGTAGCAATAATAACATCACTAACACTTGCGATATCAGTACCAGTTCCTAAATCAATAAAAGTATCTTCAGAAGTTGGAGTACCATCTTCAATTCTGGTTGAATTCCCAGCAAAGAAATCATCAGTACCTATACCAGTAAGTTGTGAACCATCACCAATAAAAGTACCTGCAGTAATTGACCCCTCTATAGCAATAGAACCGGTAACATTAATACCAGTTTTAAATTGGGCTTCAGATCCTATTTGTACCCATTGACTACTTGTAAATTGATGTATTCCGCTCATTTATAACTCATTTGGATTTATAACTACTGTTGTATATTTAATTCTAGTTTTTCTTTGACTAGTGCTCACTGCTAATAATAAATATCTATAAATTCCAGTATCTAACGTTTGTTCTAATGTATTTACAAATTGTAAACCATTTGCATTGTTTAGATAGTTAGAAGCCTCTTTCCATTCTCCATCAACATCCCTTAAAAATGTAAAGTGCTCATAGGGTGTTGACGATGTTGCTGTTAATTTTATAGTTTGTTCACCACTTGTGCCAGTAATCCAGGGACCAGCTATGGTACCATCGGCAGAAGCAGAACCAAAACTTATATCTGTAGCGTGTGAAGATTCTGGCATTCCTGTTAACGTAGATCCATCACCAATAAAAGAACCACTAATCTGTAAAGTATTAGCGTCCAAGCTCCCAGTTATAACCATGCCATTCTTAAACTCAGCTATGACACCCTCTTGTTCCAAGGATCCAGAAAATTGGATTTGGCCGGACATTACATTTTCCTAATCATAGCTTTTATTAATCCACCTTCGGAAGATTCCAAAGCTTGGGCTATTATTTTACCACTGTACGATCTAATAGATAATTCATAAGGTGAAATTGCTTTACCATAACCCAACCTAGTACTTGCTACAATAAAATCTCCAGAATTGCATCGACCATCGATAAGTACGGGTTCCGCTCCCAAGACTATAGGATAATCAGTACCAGGACTAGATACACCCATTACTAGATAATCACCTTCTATTGTACATGGCACTAAACCTTTGTCTGAATGAACCAAAACAGTACCTTCAGGAAGATCTCCAATATCTTTAGTTTCCAAATTGATCTCGTGAATTGCACCAAAGAAAGTATTCTTAGCATAAACATTTTCCCATTTTTTTGCTGAAGAACCTAAACTTTGGGATGTCTGAGTATTATCCGGCAAGATATTTTCATCTACAGAAGCAAAGTCTGCATTGGAGGTTCCTACTTCGACTCCATTTTTGAAGAAGCCAGAAGCAGAGATTGCTCCACTTGAACTTATAGTAGAACTTGCAGATATACTACCAGAAAAGTAATGTGAGCTTCCATCATCAGTTCCCCATACATGATCGCCAGCATGTGTTGCTATAGAAGTTTCAGTAAATGATATAGCATTAAATATTAGAGAGCCACTCATTTGAGCAGAACCACTTATATATAGGTTTGTACCATATATAGATGATGCAGAAATATGTGAACTTGCAGTTAATGAAGCTATTGATACATTACTATTAGAATCTAAACCTACACCTGTAAGAGCTGAACCATCCCCATAGAAGTTACTAGAAGATACATGACCACTTGCAGTTATATTTGTTGCAGTAATTGTAGAGGTTCCAGATGCTCCACCACCAATATTTAATGATTGAGCATACACAGTTCCACTTGAACTAATATCACCAGACGCAGATACTATACCTAATGAAAGAGTAGTAGTTGTACTATGACCATAATCAGAAACTGCTTGTAGTGTAAAACCATCTGCAGTGATACCATCAACAGTACCAGCGTTTGTGGCATAAGAAGCATTACTTACATACCCATCTACATTAGTTGCTGGCACGTATGAAGCTGTTTCCGCAGTAACTGCATTGGTAGCATTAGAAGCATTAGCTACTATACCAATCACATTACTGGCGGTTACAAATGATGCTGTTAATGCATTATTAGCTGTTCCGGTTGTAGATTGATTTAGAGTTGGAATATTATTGGCATTGATCGTAGCAGAAGCACTTACATCAGAAGACCAATCAAGATGTTCTTCTGTAACATAACCAGCCAGAGAATCATGATTAGGAGCTATTGCAATTGTCCCATCGTAATTAAGAGTTCCAGATGCATTCGTAGTTATCATATGATTAGACCACGAGCTACTATTTGTTTGGCCAGTACCACCTTTACCTATAGGAACAGTATCTAATAATGTAGAACCTGATGCTGGTGCGATTATATCTACCGACCCATCAAAAGCTATACCATTTATATTTACGGAAGAGGATAATTTAGTCGCTGTTGCAGCATTACCTTCTGTATTTTGATTCCATATCGTTGCAGAGCCAGAAAGACCTGTGAATGGCATAGAGGATGCTGTTAGAGCACTGTCGACACTTCCTACAATACTAGTACCTGCAACGTAAGAAGCCGTTATGTTTGTTAATCCAGACCCATTGCCATAAAAGTTTGTAGCATGGATATTACTAGAAGCAGTTATACTACCTGTGAAATAATGATAACTTGAATCGTTAGTACCCCAGGTATGAGAACCAGCATGAGTTGCTATTGCAGTTTCTGTAAAAGAAATCGCATTAAACATAAGGCTACCAGAGAATTGAGCAGACCCAGTAACTCTTAAGTCTCCGGTTAGAATTACTGAGGATGATATAGTACCACTAGCAGTTATGTCATTTGCAACAGATAGACTCTGAGTTAATGAAACATCACTACCACTAATAGATATTGGTAAAGCAGAACCTGTGCCATCCACAAGACTACCACTACCAATTTGAATCAGTCGTTGGTACGTATCCTGTATAAAAGACCCTGAAAGATTAAATTCAGACATAACTACCTATCCAGTTTATTTTCGTTTTTCTAACACTTTTAATATTTTAGTAATAACCGGACCCTTTTGATCGTCATTTATTTTTTCTTGAATAACATACTCTGCAATGATATTATTCAATCTATCTTTCTTAATATGTAGGTTGTTAATATTTATATTTTCTTTCATGAGCATTTTCATGATAGCAACCACATGGGCTTTTTCAGATATGGTTGGCATAGGAATCTCTTTTTGAGATTTTATTTCCACAGAAGTATTAGTCTCATTAATTGGTTTTGTCGATTGTTGAGACTTTATTTCTACTTTAATTGACTTAGCAGTATCTACTTCGAAGGTTGATTCCCAAGGAGTAAAAAAGGTATCTTCAGCAATTACTTCCAACCTTATAGCACCACTAGTATTCTCATCTAGTAAACCTTTAAGTCTTCTTACTGGTACGCTTACATTCCCAGAATCATCTATAGTTCCATTGAAGAGTAGTGAAAAGTTTTCAGCTTCTACTACTAATCTAGCACTTGATTTTTTTAATGAAGCACCTTCTAATTTAATACGAGCTTCAAAATTTTCGATCTTATCAGTGAATAATTTGTACATTTCTTTTTACTTCCTCTATCATTAATTTTACATCTTCTACATAGACTTTTATGTTAGATATTTCTTTTTTTTCATCATAAACTTCTACATCATTCATATACATAATCAGACGTATCAGTTTCTTTTTTTTCTTATCGTCGAGCTTTTCTAGATATTCAGGTAATTTTTCAGGATAACCTTTCGATCCTAGTTCTTCAAGAATCTCTCTAACATCGTTCCAAAGGTATGAATTGCTATTCCATAAAATAGCTGCCTTATCCCATGTTATTTTAGATCCGAATCTCATTATATAAATATCTCACAAGTCATTAATATGTCCCACCATCTATAGGTCCAATATAAGAACTTGCTGAAACATAGCCATACGCAAGAACGTTCGTGGTACTACACGTTATCGAGGCTAACCAGTCAGCTTTAAATCTATTATTTGGACTAGAAATATCAATCTCATCAGTAGGATTTTTAGTTCCTATACCTATACGCCCTGATGCGGAGAAGTAAAAAGGAATTTTATCTTCTATTTGACCTGCTAAGGTTCCTGCTGGTATTCTTAATTGTAAGCTCTTTCCATCTTCAGGATCTACTTCCCAACGAGCAGCAATAATAGAACTAGATATTTGACCATCAGATCCAGTTATATATGAACCAGAATATATATTAATTTCTTGTATATTTAAAGCCATTATTAATTACCCAACCTTTTTTCTAAAGCTTCTACTTTATCTGATAGCTCTTTTATAGCTTCAACCAGAACTGGTACTATATTTTGATAAGCCACAGACTTTTGATTATCAACTCTCATTGATTCATCCTCTTCAATGGTAACTTTACTAGTAACAACTACCTCAGGGATTATCCTTTCAACTTCTTGAGCTATAAAACCGATATGATCTTTTTTATCTGTACCATGCTTCCAGTTAAACTTTACACCATTTAATTGTAGAATCTGGTCTAGAGGATTCTCAAGAGTTCTAATATTTTCTTTTAATCTAACATCAGAAGTTACTGTTATACTACCAGGGAATATTGCATCTCCATTTTCTTGGAAATGATAATATCTAGATGCGTTGTCGCCACCTTCATGTTTTACCTTTATGGTAAACCTATTATTTCCAGCATCATGACCTATCCAAGCAGCTTGTTCAGTTGCAGAATTGGAATCATACCATTTTATATAACCATAGGTATTCCCAGATTGGGCTATCTGTATAACGTCTTCATTGTCTACATCATGAAACTTTAGCTTACCATCGACTAAAAGGTTACCATCTCCAGGATCGGTATCTGTTCCAACTCCAACATGTAATGCATCAATGTGTGCACAATCATTAACAAATAAATCATCTCCAACTGTAAGATCTCCGTTTGGTATGCTAACATTATTAGAACTATCTATAGCAAAAGCTTTGTTTCCAGTTCCACTAATTACTGTGGAATTTACAATTCTAAATTCATCTATACCTTGTTCTTGGCCCATTATCCATGTACCACCACCATAAAATCCTATAACACCATCACCATCAGTACCACCTGATGTGATTTTAAGACCTGGTGTGGCATTATAATTAGTTATTTGGACAATCCCATCAGCATAAATAGAGTTTGTTGAACCAGATATTTTTATCTGTTTTCTAAATAAAGTTTCTTCATGGGAATGATCTGATGCTTCCGTTAGAATTAAATTCGAATTTTCACGTTTAAATTTAAATACGTGACCATTAGATAAAGATTGTTCTGCCATTAGTTTTGCCTCTGTGTTGCTGCTGTGGCATATCCACCACTTATATCTTCGTTTTCATAAGAACATCCATTTGCATTTATTACTATTTGAACTTCAGCAGATTGACTAGCTGCTGCATTTGGAATTATAATATCCATTATTTTTCCAGGATCCACATCCAATTGCATATTCATAGTTATTTCTCCGCCGCCAGATCCGTCGAATAACAAATTAACTCCTGCCCCATTTGAAGCTGTATAATTAGCTACATTACCAGAATTTACAACTACATATTTTTCAGAAAAGTTTACAGCTGAAACTAATCCTTCGAAAGAAACATTACCATTAGCTGCTGACATACTGATGTTTGTTTTGCCTTGTGGTCCAATGGTTAGATTACCAGAACCATCTACACGAAGTGCACTCTTGGTAGCTGAATCTTGACCAACTCTCATTGTAGCACCAAACTTACCGACTTCAACATCATTATCAATGATAGCTAGACCTTCATTTGTTACATCTGCATAGGTTGTTGTGTTGTCGCCATAAGCTCTAACACCATCTGCATTCAATCTTAATTTTACATTCGCTGCTGCTGAGCCGACACCATCATAAAAATTTGTAGTAGTACCAAATCGAGCAAGTCCAAAATCTGGAGATTGTCCAGAAGTTGATATTTCAATAGCATCATTTGCAAGAACTAATTGGGCAACATAACCATCAATAGTTGTTTGTTGTGCAGATGAAGAAGCTAAAGCATATCCTGCACTTGAGGAAGCTGCATTAGCTGTTGATTGAGCTGTTGATGCACTAGCTGCTGCATTGTCTGCAAAACCTTGAGCTGCATTAGTAGCAGCTGTCTGTGCATTAGATGCTGAAGTAGCTGCATTGTCTGCAAAACCTTGAGCTGCAGTTTCTGCTGCTGATGCACTTAGAGATGCAGAGTAACCAAAATCAACTTCTGAAGTAGAACTAGGCCCAATAGTTATTGTGCCTGTAAGTGCTAAATTAGACCCATCCCAGGTAAGTTTATCCTTTAAACTAAACTGCCCAGTATCATCTACATAAAACTCAGTGTTATCATCATTATAATTACCTGACCCAATATGTAGTTTATTGGATGATATGCTTACACCACCTATTTTCCCAGAAGATGCAGAGATCGCACCCTTCAAATAGACATTATCGGTATATAAACCAGTCTGTCCTGTAAGATCCCCAAAGCCAGTTGAAGACCCTAGACTACCTAAATTTCCCAATAATACTTTCGTTTCTAAATCATCAACACCTGAACCAGTACGCTCAACCATTTCCATATATGGAGCATAGTCACCAGAAGATCCATTAAGTAGTATGTAGCCAGATCCAGAAGCAGCTTTAGAAACTATCACTTGCCCTGAAGACATTGTTGGTATTGCACCACTACGAGATACCATTAAAGTACCAGAGCCAGTAGATTCTATCTTGAAAGTTTCTTCTGTAAAGCCTGTTGATGACGTAGCCTTAGCAACTAAATATTCACCAACCACAAAGCCATTTGAAGACTCTACAGAGAATGTTGTATTGGTTGAGATGATATCGGAGCCAGAGATTGTTGTAGCATTTGCAATTATTACTGCACCACCTACTGCACTTATAGTATCTTTTTCGAATACTGCTGTTGATAGTGTTCCTCTAATTCTTGCTTCTTCGAATTCTGCTACACCGTCTGAACCTATCTTCCAACCTTGACCTGTACCTACTAAAGAGGATTGGAAGTTTGTTGTTTGGATATTACCATCTGAATTTATTATTAAATTGCTAGCTTGTAAGCGATCGGATGAAATAACCCATCCGGCAATAGAAGATGTACCAGGAGTAAAATCTACATTATAGTTGCCAGCGCCATCTCCAGAAAATTTAGCTACACCGGAACTTGATATATAAGCTTTTGCATTAGAAGCAGTTGCTCCTGCAGGAACGAATAAATTATTAACAGATAGATCTGCATTTATTGTTGCATCAGCTCCAATAATTAATGAATTATTTTGAGGGTCAAGATGGAATAATGAAGATGAGATTTCAATATTACCAGCAGATCCAGATATAAATTGGGACGTTTCGGTTCCGATAAAGAATTTCTTAGCTCTAATATCTAACTCTGCGCCATCAGCTGATGCATCGAACTTCAAATAAGATTCAGACCCAGCAACTAATTCCATACCTACACCAGAATAAGCACTACCACTTAGGTCTTCAGAACCAGACCATAACATCCAACCCTTAGGTCCAGTACCGTCAGAAGCTGATGCAAATCCTTTATAATCTATTGTACGTATATTAGCCATATTATTGTGCCGTAATTCCTTTCATTAATATTCCATTACCTATAACCAAACTACCTTCGATGGTATTATTATTTCCAGTGACCGAAGTATTACCACCTGACCATTCTATTGATTGGGTGAATGATGTATGGATTAATTCGTTTTGATTATCATATAATTCAAACTTAAAGTCAAAAACATCGTTCTGCTGAGTGTCTGCAAACATTCTAAATTCCGCAGAGGTATGATTGGGTGTGAAGCCTGATTGTTTTACAGACTTAAAAGACACATCAGCTAGAAACCATTTACCAGAAACTACTTCGAAGATTAAAGATGCAGTACCATTTTGATATGTATTAAAATCATAAACAAGTTCACTATCGTCTGTTTCGGGCTGTTGACTTATTTGTGTATTAGTATTATTAGATACCGCTAAGTTCGTACCCTTAGACCCTTTGACTGCTTTCATAGCCGGTCGAGCAGCATTATTTGGATTTACAGGACTTACGATTGCACTACCATTATTAGTTATAGTATCTATTAAAAGTCTATCTGTAGTTTCCGAAGGCGTTGCTATTGCAGAACCAGACAAATAAACTTTTATTTTAGAACCTTCTAAACCATCATTTACATCTTCAGAAGCTAATTTGAATGAAACTTGATATGATCCATTCTTATATAATTTAACGCCATCTGTACTTATACCATCGCCATCCCAGTCTGCAGAAGATTTCATTTTGAATTGTATATTAGCCGATTCTCTATTATTGGCAAAATTAGACGTTAAATTTTCACTACCAGAGATAACTACTGCACCCATAAACTTAGAGGAGTTAGATGCTGTTATCGGAAGACTACCAACTGAGGTTGAGGTTCCAGTATAACTAGCCTCCCAATAATCATCAATAGTTGATTGTTCAGAAAAGTTACCCAATAGTCCTTGTAATGCGAATTCATCATCCTTAGCTAAAAGTTCTTTATTATCTAAATCTACTTCTGTTGCTAATTCATACTGTTGGAAACCTTGACTTCTTTTTAAAATTTTGATCTTTTTTAAATCTCCAACCATTGGATCTAATTCAGAAATATCTACTTTTGCCCAAGACTCTATATTGGTGGTCTGAGATGTCCATACTATATCTTTTTGATATGCATGAGAATAATCAGCTGAGTTGAAGCCTGACACGTTTAATGGGAGGATTTGTATCAGATTCTGACCAGTGGCCTTATCACCTACGAAAGTTGTTATAACCACCCTAGGAGCATAAGAACTATTCACCTTTGCTTTTGTATCATTAATAACTTCAGTTATCTGAGTCGTCCAATAATTATCAGTGGTTTGACCACCAGGACCAAACTCAGACAAAGTTGCACCCAAAGGATTTATATTAGTAAATGAAATTGTAGAACCAACCATAGATGCACTAAAATATGGAGTTGGAGAAGTTATATAACCAAAACCGACCCCAGGAGAAAATCCAGAGCCATCGGCGAAACTATAATTAAGACCAGAGCCTAATGACTCAGTAGCTGCTGTTGTAACTCCGCCGGTCGGGATTAGGTATTCACGAAGTAATTCTTTGATCTTTATTACAGGAGGAGTTTTTAGTATAACTCTTGTATTGTTTTCTCTAAATGGATAGATCCGAATTCTTTTTGACCATTTAACATTTAAAGTATTTTGCCATGATTTTGGTACAGAATTACCATTTGGACGTTTAGCAGCTACACCAGCAATTACTATATAGCCCAATCCACTAGGAGTAGATTCATACACATATATACTGATTGCTCTTTTATTGGTTCCGAATTCTATATACTGGTTTACTTCATGGAATATAGGATTACCATTTGTATCGGTTATCTCTACTTCTATATTTGAACCTTCCTCTAGAAGGTTATTGTTTCCACCAATAAGTAAAAGATTTTTACCTCCGGTCAAATAACTAGGAACTTCGGCTACTTCAAAATAAGCAGAGTCCTGATCATTGTCTGAAATCAACATACTAGTTTCTTTCAGATATTTTGGTTGGTTCAGTTTTATGAACGGCATTGTGGCTCCCAGTATATACTCTTCCTATTGAAGGAAGATCGAATATAAATATCTACTAAAATTTTATTTTACTAAAACCATTAGAAATGTTAATCTCAAATAACCCATCAGCGGCATCTTTCAAAGCATCTAAATGAGATATCACCAAAATAAAGTCAAATTCGGTTTTAAGATATTCAAAAAGCATGAACATACTATTAAGATTGTCGGAGTCTAAATTACCGAAACCTTCATCAATAGCCAAAAAGTTTGGTCTAGGTAAGTTTGATACATTTATAAGAGCAACTCGAATAGCTAACGAAGATATGAACTTTTCCATACCAGAAGACATCTCTAAGGGCCAACTGCTCTTTTCATACTTTATGAACGTCAGAATGTTCTTGCCATCAGTTTCAAACTTAATAGTGAATTCTACTATCTGAGACAGTATCTCATTAACAGCCTCTTCAATATATGGTAAAGCATCTGCTATTAATTCATAAGGTATACCATCACGACGAATAGATTCTAAATAATATTCATAAGCTTTCAATCTACTTTCCAAGTCATCTGCTTTTTCTATAGAATCATTTATAGCGGATATTTTAGATTTTGCAAGTCTTATATTAGTATGACTTTCAATTACTTTTATTTCGATCTGATCCAACTTAATAATCAAGTCTGACTTTTCGTCGTTTAGAATTGCAATCTTTTCCTGAGTCTCTCTATTGAAAGATATGATTTCTTTATTTTTATGGTATGATTCTATATTAGATTCGATAGCAGATAGTCTTTCAACATTAATTTCCGAACCGCTTTCGATATATTGAATCTTCAACTTTAGATTTTTTTGATCTGATAGCACCTGAGTAGATGAAAGTTTTAGTTTATCCAGTTGATCTTTCTGATCTATGAACGGTTTTAAAGCTATGGCTTTTTGACCCGAAATATCTATATTGGCAATATAAGAGTCGGCTTGAGATCTATCATCAGGCAATTCTAATTTAGCTTTTTCTGCTTGCTTAACAAAGGCATTATCTACACAATGGCTACAATCAGGATTATACGAATGACTCTCTAATTCTGCAACGTATTTTAATTTTTGTTTTACTACAGCTTTCAATTTGTCTAAGTTTATTTCCAACAGAGCTTTTTGATCTAGACATGAATAATATTCAATAACGTTCATATCGATAAGTTCAGAATCTATAGCAGCTAACTGTCTTTCAAGATCTAAATACAAAGACCTATTACTAACACTTAGTAATTGAGAACTAGACAAGTTTTGTTGACCTGTTGATATCGTCTCCAATAACTTTCTTTTTGTTTCTTGGAGAAGCTCTATGTCCCAATCTTCGGTATTCGTCTTTAGGGATTTCGTAAGTCTTAATATACCATCATCAGTATTTTTGACACTAGTCTTAAGTTTTATTTTTTTATTTCTAAGTTCAGTATCTTCTATATTATATTCCTGGAGAGAATGATTAACGTCTATCAATTGCACATCATAATCAATTTTCTTAAAGTCTTTCAATAGAACCTGGACGTCCCTTATTTCCTCATTGGCTATCTGATAGAGTTCCTCAAAAACAGTTATATCCATGAATTGAGCTAGTAAATCCTTTCGTTCAGTTTGGGACTTATTTATGAAGCCAATACCATTATTCTGGACTGATAATGATGTCAATTCAAAATCTTCATAGGTACCTACATAACCACGAATATTCTTATTGGTATCACGTCTTTGTTCACCATTGAGAGAAAGTATAGAATTATCTTCACCAACCATAGAAAAATCTACATCTACTCGTACATTAGACTTACCAGTTTTAACTCTCTTTGCTTTACGTTCGATGAAATAGTCTACACCATCAACTTCAAAGGTAAGTCTACATTTAAAACTAAGACACTTATCATTCATAATATCTTCAGCTTTTTTGGTCCGACTACACTTATCAAACAAACAAAAGGATATAGCATCTAAGATTGCAGATTTACCAGAATGATTGGAAGCAAATAATCCCATAAGTCCTTTAGCATTTTTAAATTCTATAACATTGTCTTCACCATAGCTAAACATATTTTCAAATTCAAACTTTTTAGGCTTCCACGATATATTTCTAGAAATCTCAACTGGAGATAAATTTGCATTTAAACTTCTATTGAGAGTCTTAATCCTAGACAGCATTGCGGGATCAATAGGATAATTTCTTCCGATATAATCCTCTAACAAGTCATTCTGATATTCAATATCTCTCACATCCTTTAGCAAGGCCTTGGCTACCTTATTTTCAGACGAACCTTTAACTCTATCAGTCTTTATAAATATGACGTCGGAAAATGTAGATCTCTCACGAATTTCTAACATCAAAGTTTTTAGTTCGGCTTCGGTAGTATTAGTTGTTCGAATTCTTAATCTAGGAAACCTAGGAATGTTAGTAATGTTAGGTAGCACCCCATCAACAATATCAATGGTATAGAAACCATAATCATTATCAATATGAGTAAAGCTACTAGACAAGTCCCTAAGGTTCCAAATAGTATAGCCATGGTTTTCATAAGATTCTCCAAAATTTTGTTGAACTAAACTGCCAGGATAATGGACAGTTTTATTAATATCTAAGTATTGTTTTTTATGTATATCACCCAATAGGACCAAATCATAACCACTAAACATTTTTATAGAGTAATGGTCGTTACGGACTTTAAACCCTGCATCAGTCATTGAAGAATCTACTGCCCCGTGAAATAAAGCTATCTTTAATTTGTCATCTGGAAGTTCTGAAGCCATTATATAATTGTCATAATCATCTGCTATGTCAAACACAGAAAATTGAACATCCGCAATATTATACACCATTGTTTGATCTAGGTAGTAAAGGTTGGGATGCTCTAAGGAGTCATAAATGGGCTTAAGTGCATCCATACGACTCTTATTATTAAGATTCATATCATGATTACCACGTATGAAAATAGTGGGTCTAATATCGGCCAAAGATACTAAAAATTCCCGAGTTAGATGTATTAACTCAGGAGACATATCTATTTTATTATGTACTATATCTCCACCAATATATACTATAGAATTTTTGGGTAAGGCTTTTACTTTTTTATATAATTGAGAAAAAACGGATCGATATTCCTTATGTCTTTTATAATTACGAATATGGATATCTGCTATGTGCAATATCTGTTCTACATTATCAAAGCCAATATCTATATTAACTGTTTGCATATAATTTATATCCCATCAATTTAGAGAAGGTCAAAGGTTTTGAATCTTCTATCATTTTTAAAATTTTATTACGACCCAATTCACTAGGATCAGATTCATCCATTTCAACTAAATGGACTACTATATTATTATTCATAAAATATTCTGCATGTTCCAAAGCTTTGGTTCTTGCATCAGCATCTAATAATAAATTGATTCTAGATATCTTACTCTGGAGTATTTTATGTTTTAAAGTATTTTGTATAAGTTTTCCGAAAAGAGGGATTGCGTTTTCACCAACAGTTAATGCATCAAATGGACCTTCAACTATATTGATAGGCTCATTCCAATTAATCAACAGATCGTAACCGATAATGTCCTTAGAAACTTGAGGGTTTTTATGTTTGAAGTCAACATCATAAAAAGCTCTTGCAGTGAAATAATTAAGTTCGCCGTTTGCATCATAGCTAGGTACAATTATCATTCCACCATACTCGCCAGACTCACAATAACCAATAGAATATCTGAGTATGTCATACTTTCTAATACCACGATCTTTCAAATAGCTAACTGCATTCCTGTAGTCAGGACTCTTCATATTACCATTTAATATAGGAATATATTCTAAAGGTAGGGATAGATTTTGTTGGAATTTTGTGAACGATCTTGTATCAATCTCACCTACTAGTTTACCGAGATCTTTTACTTTATTGAAAGATGCACCGATTGTTTTTAAGATGTTTACTAGCTTGCGACCTTTCTTACCACAGACCCAACATTGCCATTTTTGATTTATGATATTTACAGATAATTTAGGTTTTGGATGGTGACAGTATGGACAATTGAACCAAACGTCTCCATGGCTTTTAGCTAATCCAGGTCCCAATATGGACTCTAACAACTTCTTTATTTGCTCTTTTATCATAGGCTAAATATAAGAAAAATATTCCACATAAAAAATTATTTAGGAGGTTTTGTTTCCATAATTAGCTTTTTAGAATTGTCCGTGAATTTTACAGAAACAAATTTACGACTACCTACACAATCATTATAATAATCCGTGCGAATCATTACATTAGCTTTGTGCTGAAGGTTCTCTTCCATATAGTTAACCTGGCCTTTTGTTTCACCAAGGAATAGGATTTCAAATTTAAAATTAGATATGCCAATAGATAAAACATCAGCCAATACCGATTTTGAACTCCCTACGTAGGATCGCCAGTCAGATTCTTTACGGATAACCTTGCGTCTAGTTTTACCCTTAACTTTAACTCTGCGAGTTGTACCGAAGTATTTTCTACCAATATATTTACGATTAGAAATTGTGTTGGTGATTAAATAAACAAAACCGAAAAATTCATCAGGTACAACTTCGAAGGACTTACCTTTATATTTCCAATGACTCATTACGTATCAAATCTAATTATAAATGAGGTGTCATACTTTTCAGATTTTTTTATGGCTTGACCTAATTTACCAATAGCCAATAGATTATTGTCTTGATCATATAAACCGATGGTTGTTATATACGGACTCCATTCTGGCGTAGATGTAAACGTCTTTAGAGTCTTGGTTGTAATATCAGATAGAACTGAAACGTTTGAACTAGCATTAAATTCTTCTTTACCTATACTACACATATACTCATGTTCTTGCATAACATAGGTATTTTTAAATTCAAAGTTGCAATCGCTGAAGGCACCCGTCCAATCACCAGATGCACTAGTTGTCAAAACTACTATACCATAATCATAAAAAACATTACCTACAATTTCAGAAGCTGAAAGTAGATTACCTAGTTTATCATCAGTTAGTATTAAAGAACCAGAAGTTATTTTTATAGAGCCAGGTTTTAAAGAATCACCCTTCATTAAATGAGGTACAGATAAAACATTTATAGCAGATAAACTAGACACCTTCTGTATTTTGGATCCTGTAGGGTCTTGAGAAAGTAGCCCTGTGAATGCATCATTGAAGCATGGCTTATAAAAATCGCTATATATTGAAGAGTAAATATCTCTTTTGGCATAACCATTAGTAGTTATTAGATTATTGGTAGCATCCCATTCTAAAAGATTGGAAGCTCCTGCGTATGCAAAAGACTTTAAATTGTCAAAGCTTCCAGTAGAATTTGATACCGATAACTCATATCTTTTATGTGCAGTATGTTTAGTAACATTTCTATTAGCTATAGTTTTGAATGCGCCTGCCATATTAGTCCTTTAATATTCTAATCTTACACGAACTAAAGCTTCTCTTTGGAATGATTTTAGAAGTGGCTTGGATAACTTAGCTACAGCAAGCAATTCGTTTGATTCATCATAGAGACCAACAGTAGTTACATAAGTCTTAGGATTGCCGACCATTGAAGCATGTCTAAATGTACCATCAGAAGAATTCAATTTCAAAAATGTTGGATTTGAAGAATGATTACCTACATAACTCGGTAGTCTACAAAAGTAAGTTCTTGAATGTAAATGTTCTGTATTACGAGCTTTGAAATGAGCTCCACCTTTAATAGCTGTAAATAAGTGATATGGATTTTGATTGATCATTGTGGTACTTGGTGTTGGTGTTGGTGTTCCTGTACAATCATAACAGTACGGAGTTTTATCTATGACAATACCAGCAGATTCG
>TARA_R110000764_G_scaffold5143_1_pt1 | contig 25608 bp, 39 predicted proteins | sample TARA_R110000764 | Tara Oceans TARA_R110000764 (sample SAMEA4398111) | marine metagenome | biome: Polar Biome; feature: [SRF] surface water layer (ENVO:00010504); material: water (ENVO:00002006), including particulate matter (ENVO:01000060) such as... | depth 5 m | reverse complement strand
GGAATCAACTACAGTAAAAGGTTGTTTAAGTAAGCTGTATTCATATGGTACGTCGTCTACTTTTGGATGTTTCTCTAGACGAAATGCTGCTGAGACTATTTGTTTATTTCTTAAATCTCCTGATACGTAATCGTTACATATATCTTTATGGTTCCAGAATTCATGCTTTGGTTTAATATCGACAATTCTCACCCAGTACCCTTCTTCTTTTAATCTCTTTGCTAAGTGCCCTCCTATAAAGCCACCGCCACCTAGTATTAGTGCTGTCTTTTTCATAATGTATCGTAATAGTTATTTTGTGCTTCCTGTTTATCTATTGTCTTAGGATGGTGTATTGAATAGTTTACTGATGCGGGCAGTTTTAAATATGTTTTGAAGCCCTTTATCACCTCATGTACTTTATTTTCCCACACTATACTACTCTCATTTCTATAAACTCTCCATTGGTAGTCAGGATAATTCACCCATCCTTCCCCATTAACCGACCATCTCCACTTAGTTATGTGTGATTTAGTTAATCCGTCTACTGTATTAACTCTAGGTACCAGCATTACATCCACTTTGTTTACCTCTAGAATTTGAGGTAGAGAGTTAAGTAGGTTTATATCCGGTATTTCATCTGCATCTAATTGGAAGATATATTCTCCGGTGCACTTTTGGTTTAAGTTATTCTTAAAGTCAGCAAAATTATCATTAAGTCTAAATGATACTTTACGAATGTAGCCTTCTTCTTCTAAGGACGTAAGGTATTCAAACACTTTAAGCCTGTCTCCAAATGGTGCTAAAACTTTACCTTTGCCCATATCCTGTTGGACTACAATCTCGTCTTCGTCTCTTTTGTTTAAGAGTAGAAATGAAAGGAGTTTCTGTATTTCTACATACTCATCACAAACTGTAACTGCATAACTTATCTTCATACTTACATGTCTTTAATTGCAAAAAATCCTATATCCTCTAAGGCATCCATAAAGTCTTTTTGTTTATAAGACTTAGCGTTCTTCATATCCATTTTATAAGTCTGCCCTTCTGGGTATTTGCTTAAGTCTTCTTTAGGTATAGGTAAAGCTTTAGCAGCAGACCAAACCCAATTGTCTTTACTGTCCCCATCTAAGAATACCATACCTTTTTCAGGTAGTGTTATAGTCGCAGGTACCCAAATTCTACCTTCCTTATCTGTATGTAGTAGATCTTTATATAATTCTGGTGCTGTTTCTAATAAATCTGTCATCGTTTTAGATCCTTCAGTCATTAGGGTAGATGTTGTAAATCCACTACCAAAACACATCCATGTAGTTACTTCCTCTCCTTCTTCAGAGTTAATCTTTTGCTCATAACAAGCATTACTTCCAAATGGTCCTTCTACTAAATTCATATTGTTATTTTATTTTTTTAGGCATTAATATTTTCTTAGGTGCTGGCATTTTAAATGCTACTTCTACTGCTAAGTTTGGTAAGTTGTTATCAAAAATAGTAGTTAATGTTTCTTGCATCTTCTCAAAAGAAAACTTTCTTTTGTTAACTGCTCCTTGTCTTTTGGAGTTCTTTAAAGCTTTCTTATATTCCTTAAAGACGTACTTATACCCTGCTGATGCTTGTCCGGGGTCAGCTTCAAACCATTTACTATCTGCTAAGATCATTTTCTCTATTACAGCAGATGGATGTACGTTTGTTAACTTCCCTCCAATTAATGTAGATAGGTTTACATCTAAAAAGTCTGTATGTCCTGACCAAGCTGATGCAATGATAGGTTTACCTGTAATACTAAATTCCAATAATGGTCTACCGAATCCTTCTCCTTTTGTTAAGCTAACCATAGCTTTAACCTTAGAGTGATGATACAGTAGATTGATTTCAGCATCAGATAATTCTCCGTGTATAAAGTATACCGATGGTAAATTAACATTACCTACTTGTTTCTTTATTTTATCTATCTTATCTAAGATTTTAGTTTGATCACTTACAGAGCTATTAGCTGTTTGAGTTTTAAGTATTAATGCTGGTTGATTCTTTTTACCTTTAAATGTAGTAAGGAATCTTTCAATCATTAGTCCAACATTTTTTCTATCCTGTCCTAATTCTCCTTGAAGCCAGTGCCCTACAAATAGAAAGCAAAATGATTCATCAATACTATTTAAGTTCTTAATTATTTGCTCGTCTCCAGTTACCTCTACTTGTCTGTACGTCTTTAGGTCTACTCCTTCAAACAGTACTTCTACTGGCTTACTTAACTTAACTTGTTTTACTTGCTTTCCAGCTTTGTCCTGTACGTCAAATTGAGAGTTTTCAAATACGGTCTTACCGTGTTTAGCAGAAGTAATAGTTAAGTCCATTCTATTCACTCCTTCTACCCATGTAGCATCACAAACAGTTGTCTCAATAGAAGCGGTTACTCCTATATTATATTCCCCGATAGCTTGGAATTCATTTGGTACTGTAATTTGCATCCATACTTTAGGTTTATAGGTAAGCTTCTTAAGTATTCGTGAATTTAAATCATCTTCACTATGGTCTTTTAAGTATCCAAATTTAGTATTGCCCCATCTCTGAGATAGTACTCTAACGTCCCAATCTGGTTTAGCTGCTATTACAGCTTTAATAAAGTCTCTAGCTCTTGCTCCGTACCCTGAATAGGTATCGATAGGAGCAGATATTACAACTGGTATTTTAATCATGTATTAACCTTTTATTTAATATAGTAATTTAATCTTAATAAACCAACTTATGTTGTATATAATCTGGTTGTTTATCTTCTACTTTGATGAAGTCAAACTTCTTCCTAGGTACAAACTTATCCATAGTCTCATCAATACATTCGATAATGTTATTAGACATTGCATTACCAGTCATCTTAGCTTCGTCAGACATAGCCCAAACTCTTCCTTTGATTCCTCTTTCAGCTCTTTCAGAAGGATCTAGCTTATAGGCTTCTAGTATAGCTTTTTTAATATCTTTAGCATCACATCTGTCATCGAATATGTATGGAGTTGGGACTGAACCTACTAGAGATATATTAGAAGGGAAGATAGGAATTGCCCAGTCCCCGCATTCTTTATAAGTTCCTCTATGATTAGAAGGAAAGTCTGCATCAAACTCTATCCATTTACCTTTATCGTCTATAAATCTCATTTGATCTTGCATACCTCCTGTAACGTTTGCTGCTATCATTGTGCCTGCCATCATAGATTCAGTTAAAGATAATCCCCAACCTTCATTAGAAGAGGGCAGTACTGTAAGGTCTGCTAAATTATACATCCAGTTCATCTGTTCTGTAGGTAGCTTCTGAGTAGAGAAGTAAACATTAACGTATGATGGATCACAAAGTAATTCCTTAACCTTAGCCAGGTCTGTACCGTTTTGATCTACCGGTTGAGTGTGCAATATTAGAGCACATTTTTTTGCTGCTTCTACTCCTATTTCATCACAGAATAACCTGTATGCTAGAATTAAGTCACTTGGTTGCTTTCTTCTAATATTTCTAGAGTTGAAGTACACTACGTATTCTATTCCTTCTTTGCCGTTGAATACGTTAGTAGTAAATTCTTTATAAGCTTTGTAGTTCTTATATTCTGGAGTAATTTTAAAGAAGCTCTCAGAGTTAATACCATGAGGAACGTACTTAATTACTTTTCCTTCTGCTTTCTTACCTAATACTAATTTATTAATATTAACCGTCTGTTTTGATATACCCATCAATAGGTCACAGGAGTTATAATAATCTTTATTGTATATAGGAGCAGGATAGTCATCCCAAATGTTTAAATACAGTATGGGTATATGCTGTCTTATTTCTCTTTCAATATCAAATAACCAGGTCCAGTATCTAGGATCTGTAAAGATCATGATACCGTCTATCTTTTCTTGTTTAAGTAAGTTGCGAACTAAACTAACATCTCCATACCCATTATATGGAATCAATCTTACTGATGCATCTTCTACTCCTGTAGCTTTACTAACATCTGGAGATATATCTATTCCTTTTCCAGCATCGGGATGTTTTATTGCTGCTCCTACATTAATCCAGTTGTAATGTTGAGCTGAACCAAATACAAACTCTCTTGCCATAGTTGCTATACCAGAGTGCATTCTTATATCATCGCACATAAGTAGGATTGTTTTCCTATCTTCCTTTTTTAAATAACCAAAACTATTATTCATCTATATTAATATTTGTTATATTGTGTAACTTCTTTCTAAAGTCCTCATCTGTAAGATATAAAAAAATACTTCGAGAAGCAAGTTTTTGAAATGAAAACTTATTTCTTAAACATTCTAATTTAAATGCTTGAAGTAAATTACCATCTATCTTAACCGAGGTTAACTTTTTATCACTATTTTTCATAACTTTACCTTTTATTGTCAATATATAAATATATACCTTTTACTTAATAGCATCAGGGCAAATTCGCATATCTTTAAATGCACAGAATCTACATGCATTCTTTGATGGGCTCGTAGGGTACTCTTTATCTACATATTCTCCTTTCATATCTACAGCTGTTTCTACAAACCTATTCATTAGTGATACAGCTTGACCTCTTTTTATTTTACCGGAAGGAGGTCTGAAAGATTGTACTCTTTTCTGCATTGATGCAAATTCTGCTTCTGCAGGTACTCTTCTCTTAACAATAAAGTACTCTACGTCAATCATATCGATAGGTATATTAAACTGTTTAGCAAAGAACTCTTTATATAGAAGTATCTGTGCTATTTTTCTATCATCCTTCTTAGCATACTCATTCCATCCTGATGTGGATGTCTTTATGTCTATAATTGTCCATCTTTCAGTATTTGTATTGTAAAATACTAAATCAATGAAGCCTTTAAACATTACTCCAGGCCGTAACTCTTGGTACAATAGCGTCTCTACTCCTGCTAATCTATCTGTCTTAGTACTGAAGTACCCTCCTCTTTTTTTCTTTAGATAGTTAAGTATATGTTTCCCGTCAAGCCAGAACATATTTAACTCTTCTGGTGTGGAGAAGTGTTCATGTCCGTTCATAGCTTTATTCATCTTATATGACTTTATTAACTCTTGATATAAGAGAGCATCTAAATCCATTTCATTTGCTGTCTTAACCTTACCGTGGTATATCTCTTCTAACCACTTCTGTATCACTTCATGCATAGCAGTTCCGAATGCAGCATGTATAGATGCTTGATAAGGAGCTAACTTCTTAACGTACTGTAAATACCATTGTCTTTCACAGTTGGAGAAAGTAGAGAGTTGACTATAGGATATATGCTTGTTTTGCTTAGGTGATTGCTTAACATAGCTTTCCCATATAGACTTCACTAATGGACTATCTTTTTTCTTTTCTGGGTATATTTTCTTTGGAGGCATATATTATTTTTTCCATAGATCTTTAGATACTAACTGAGCTATTATTCCATAGTTTGTAAGGTCTTGGAATGTATCTATTAGAGTCTCGTTTTCAGGTTTTCTCTTAGTAATAATCATATTTTTCCAGCGATTGACTTTATCACTAATTCTGTACCATAAACCTGTCATTGCAAAGTCTATTTCATCCTGATTTATTAATTGAGTGCCTGCAGATATGTTACCCATTCCGTAGTCTATATGCTTCTTACTAAACAGTTCTAACTGTTCATCCATGATAGACATATAGCCGTGGTATATTGTAGGGTACTCTTCTTTTAGAATCTCACTAGCTTTTCTATCGGATCCTTTTCCTTCTTTTGCATTCATTATCTCTCTACTACTCATATATGTGGTTTAGTCCGTTAAAAGTTTATTTTCGGAATTAGGGAAATGTCTCTGAATAGTTTCTAGAACATCTTCAGATTCAGCTAAAGCTTTTATGGCTTCGTCTGCATTATTATAAAAGTCTGTAGTGGAGTGGTCTCCGATACCAGCTGGATAGTCGGTTAGTAGTTCTAATGTAAGGAGTGCTTTTGCTACGTTAGCTTTGTGCTGTAAACGGAGCATTTCTATAACTTTAATTTTTGCCATAACTTATTTAATTGATTTATAATAGTAAAGATACGAAATTATATCGTAGTCTACAACTATTTTACATGTAACTTTTTGTAGTAGATGGATCTTCAGTTAAAGCATCCTGGACTATCCTTTTAGGTATCCATACTAACTCTCCTGATTTCAATAGAACTTTCCATTTACTGGGTCCTTTGTGTTGAACTCTATCTATATTAAGTTTTAAGAATTCTGGTGATAATATATCTTTGTTTGTTTCCCAATTGTCTGCTTTGACTTTAATAATCCTATCTAACTGCTCTATGAACTCATTAGAGTTTTTTGTTTGTTCAGGTTCTATTACTGTGTCTAATAGTTCATCTAATTTTTCCTCTAGGGATTCTACTTTAGATTGTTCATCTTCGTATTCACCGTATAGGTTCTTTTTTTTTTCAGGGAAAGCTTGAGTGAATGCAAAATTAGCTGCTATTACTAATGCAATTGCTAAAGGGTCAAATACAAATACGATTACAAGCAGTAAGATGTTAATTATCTTATCCATTGGTGTACCGGTCAAACCAGAGAGATACTGTAATGGACCTAATTCACCTGCAACTTCTGTATTATTATCTAAATCTAATATCTGTAATTGGAATTTCTGTAAGCTATCTGCTGCTACTACTCTTAACTTTTGTACATCTTTTCTATTCCCTTCTTCAACTTTAATTCTTTTAGCTGCCATTCTTAGTTCAGCAGTAGATATAGTTGTACGTACTCCTCCAACGATTGAAGTGTCTTTTACTTGAATAGAAGATGATTTAGCGTTACTTAGTGTAGATATATTATTCGATATCCTCAAAAGTTCTTGATCAAAACGGGCTACGTCTTTTTCGTAGAATTCTTTCTTTTGGGATATAAAGTTTGTTTGGTTTTCTTTTAAGGTAAGCTGTCTATATGTATCTTGATATGCTGCACTTAAAAATCCATATATACCCATACTCGTAATAAGAACTAGTACTACAGTAGCCACAGTAAGATACGTTCTAAGAACCTTATTGATAGTAGACCAGTACCTATATAGAAGGGAAGCTGTTACTAATTTAGCTACTTCTAAAGATCCAGCCATAACCATTACTTCAAATGAAGCTCCTGCAAATAGTTTACTCAATCCGGTAACAGAGTAAAAAGCTGCTGATGATGAAACTGATAAGGCAGATAGAGCTATAAGAGCTGGTAATGTGCCTTTCTTAATGTACTCTATCATTGTACTACTAGTAAGAGGGTTGCTGCTGCTCCAACTGTTGCTGCTATTTTATATAGCTTAGATTGTCGTTTGCTTCGCTTTAGAGCTTTCTGTAGATCTTCTGTTAACCTAGTTTGTGCTGAGAATTTATTGTCCATGTTTTTAACTATAGATTCTAGATTCCTGTTCTGTCCGTTTACGTTTGTAAGTAATATAGATTGAGTTGACACCTTACTGTTTGTCTCGACCAATACTAGCCTTAATGATTTAATCTCAGCTGCTAGTCCGTCGAATTTTACTAAGTCTTTAATTACTAATCTAGCAATTGGCTTAGTTAATTGAATCTTTAGACTGTCTGTAACGGTCTGCGAAGAAGCGTTCAAGCTCATCATCACCAAAGTTATCAACAGCATCCAATTTAACTTGTGTTTGTTTTTTAATAACATAAATCTTTGAATTAAGTTTATCTATCTGTGTATCGTAAGTAGTAAGCTTAGTCGTGAGTGAGTCAGCTTCTTGCTTTAATACGTTGTTTATTGATCTAACAGAGTCAATCTTGCTTTCGAGTAACTGTATTTTAAGTTCATAAGACTTAATATCCACCTCGACTATAGGTTGGTTTAAGATAGACCAAGTTATAATACCTCCAAGTATTGCGAAAAGGAGGTATGTCCCTAGGTTTTTTGTTTTCATATAATTAATATAAGAACTATTATTTGTTTATGCAACTATATCTTTACTTTCTATCAAAGTATAAGTAAAGGAGTTCCCGTATAAGTCTTTAGCGTTTTTAGCTAATTCCATAAATACATCAAAATTAGACTCCTTAGAGAATACTTGACATCCAGCAGACCATTTGTCAATCTGTGTTGATCCATTTGCTCTTGAACCAGCTTTATGTATATTAATACCGAAGATTCCTTCTTGTATATTCTCTTCTAACATATCATACTTACCATCTTTGTTTTTATCTCTATAGACTTTAACTGGTTTCTTTTGACATACAGCTTCGTACTTACCTTGGTGTAACCTTATCTCATGTGAACCTCTATATTGGTTAGGTACTAGTATAGCTACTCCATCTTTATTAAGTAAGTTCTTTTCCCAATGTTGGCCAGGGTCTGTAGTAGCATCAAATTCTAGATACTTTACTTCTCCGTCAATAGAAAATGAGATAGTAATTTTATCATCAAATTTATTTGTTACTTCATTATTGGTATCTGAGTTACGTACACCTACAATGTTTAAATTGTAATTGCCTCCTTCAAACCACTTATACCCTTTAGCTTCTACAGCTGCTTTTATCTGCTCTCTAGTGTATTTCATTATTCTTCTTTTTTACCTCCGAATATTTTACCTGCTTCTGCGATTCCAAAAGAACCTAAAGTGATAATTACAAACGAATTGTATATAAATTCATTGATTACTAAATCTTTACCTATTACACCAGAAGCTATATCAGCTACAGCGAATAAGGCCATCATTGCAAAAGACATGAAACCTACTACGGTTTTTTCATTCATATCATTTTTGTCTTTAAAAAGGTCTTTAAAAGCCATCCATTTATTTTTTAAAAAGTTTATCATTATATAACGTTTTAGTATAACTATTCATATATAATAAATAGGTTCTAAAATGCAAATCTAGACCCTATTGTGAGGGAGTAACTTAATGGAATACCTGCTTGAGTTGAACCTACGGTAGTAATTCCTAAGTTAGCTTTAAATCTTTTCGTTAAATTAAAGTCAAAGTTACTACCAAAAATATAGACACCGTGTGGGGTAATATTAGCTTTTTTCTGATTCAACATATACATAACAGGGGATGCTGAATATGCAATCATAGGGGATACTGTAACTCTATCAAAGATAAATGGTTTGGTTCCGAATAATGTAATTGACGCTGTAAATATCCCTTCGCCACCTTTTGGTATTATGCCCATTCCATTCACAGCATACCCTCCTACAAAACCTTTCCAGAAGTTATCTTTTTGTCCCATAATTACATTGCTGAATCCTGTTACAATTACACTTGTACCAAACATATTCATATACCCTATAGATTGAGATTGTATAAAAGCTATGGATCCTTTGCCTTTGTATGACCCAAACTTACGTCGTTTACCGGAAAATGGATCTCTCTCTATGATATCAATATTTCTATCGTAATTAAAGTTAACAGTGCTCTTACTTACGGTTAAACTAAATTGCCTAAGGTTCGACCATATCATAGCGTTAGCAGAGTATGTCTGTTCACCTGTTAGGGATGCTTGTGAGAAACCAAATGAGGCTGCTTGAGTGAATGATCCATCTATCATAGACATTCCTACTATGTTAGCACTAACGATCGGTGGGGAAAGTATTTTCTTTTTCTTTTTCTTCTTTTCTTCTTCCTCTTTCTTTTTCTTTTCTTCTTCCTCTTTCTTTTTCTTTTCTTCTTCCTCTTTCTTATCTTCCTTCTTTTCTTCTTCTTTCTTATCTTCCTTCTTCTCTTCTTTTTTCTCTTCGCTCTTCTCTTCTTTTACTTCCTCTTCTTGTACTTCTTCACTTTCAGATGAACTCTCTTCTGTTGAACTCTCTTCAGAGGAACTTTCTTCACTTGAACTACCTTCTTCTGTTGAACTACCTTCTTCACTTGAACTACCTTCTTCTGTTGAACTGCCTTCAGAGCTACTTCCTTCTTCCCCAGATGAACTACTTTCTGAAGAGCTAGAGCTATCTCCATTCCCAGAATTGTCAGATGAACTTGATGAAGATGAACTAGAGTCTGAAGAGCTATTATTCGAAGAAGAACTACTAGAAGATGTGTCACTTGTTCCTGAACTAGATGCTCCTGTTGCTCCTGTACTTGTCCCTGTAGAGGTAGAACTTGATGCTCCACTTGATGCATTTGCTGCTGCACTTGATGCACTTGATGCTGCATTTGCTGCTGTGTCTTGAGCAGCGGTTGATGATGCTTGATTTGTAGAGCATGGACTTAATTGCGACCACCAGTAGTAAGTCTCTTCCATCCATGTTCTTAGAGCTCCAGATTGTACGTCTGCTGCTGTAAACTGCCCTACCTTATTATAGAATACAACAGTAGTATACCCAGTCATTGATATACTAAAAGTACTTACTTCACCTGTACATCTATCTGTCCAAGTTTGAATAAGAGTCTGTGAATATACATTACTAGATACTATTAAAAATAAAGTTAATAGTAGTTTTTTCATACATTAGTGGTCGAAAATTCTTTTTCTAATCATCCTTTTCACTACCTTAGCTACTGCTGTCTCTAAAGCTTTTTTAGTTGAAGTCCCAATTGAAGATTGATTAAATTTAATCTCTTCTAAGTTCTCTCCATTGAGAAGTGTTGCTTCTCTAGTAGTTGTTGATTTTCCTAATCCAGATCCAGACATATATAATCCTGATTCTGCATCTACCATCTTTACTTGAAGTCCTAGTCTAGTAACTAAATTACTCTTAACTCCATTCTTCAAGCTAATTGTCTCATCTTCCGTAATAGAGAAATCATATACTTCTATATAGCAAAAGTACCTAGCTAACATTATCTTACCTCTAATATCTATTTTATTAGATGTAAAACCTTTTTGTGATGCTTTAAATTGAGTGACCATTCTATTTTTAATTTCATCTTTAGTCTCCACGAATTCGAATCTAAAAGTTTCATCTAAGAATGCCACTGTAATATTGGTAAGACCTAAGCCGACACGGTAATCTCCTAGTTCCGGGTATTGGCTTAATACTTCATCACTAACACCAATATTTAAGAGAGCTACAGAAACCGGGTCACCGTTATATTCCGGCACTGACCAGATAGATGCTCGCTTTTCAAAGTCTGCTACATAATCTTCTGTAGTAGTTTTACCAATCACTTGTCCAAATGCTACATTTATTCCAAGTAAGAATACGATAATAAACTTCATCTTAGATGTAGTCAAATATACCGAAACTGGTGTTGCTGAATTGAGATGGGTCTGTTACAAGCTCGAATACTAAAGTACTCCAGCCTACTACGAAGATAGCTACTAAAAAGGTTACTGCTGCTTTTGCTATTGCTTCTACTATTTTATCTCCTAGTGTTTGTGTTTCAAACTTATAAAATTGAGAAAGTCTACTAAATAGTTGTGAAAGTAAACTATTATTCTTATATTGTAGTATATTATTCATGGTGTTGATTTTATCGGTTACTTCAAAAATTTGATTATAATTAACCCCTACATGGAAAAGCCAGGCTGCAACCTGGTTTTTCTGTGTTTACCAGTCAAAGTCTTTTTTTCTTTTTTCTGTTAATGTAGGTTTTGGTTTTACTTTCTTAACTACTACCTTAGGTGTTGTTTTTTGTAAAACTATAATAGTATCTTTCGTACTCTCTACGGTAGGTGTTGCTGTTACTTCAATTGGGTCTGGTGAGTTTACACCGAAGATAGTTTCTATGTTAGTTACTACTAACCCTCCACCAGCTGTTATTATTAACCCGACTGTGGTAAGAAGTTGATTTTTTATTTGACTAAAAAATCCTGGTTCTTTTTGTTCTTTTGGCATGCTTTCTATATTTTAGAGAATAATTCTTCTCCGATTGCTTGATTATTTAATGTCTGTAACTTTACTGTATAGGTACCGTTCGGTAAGGCAGATACATATATATTAAGTATGTTATCTCCTTCTACGCCTGTCACTTTTTCTTGATTAACTAAGTCACCGTTAAAGTCATAAATCTTTAATCTATATACTCCTGGAGTTGCTAATTTAATGTTTATCTTTACTCTGCCTTGCACTATATAGCTTTCTAACTTTAAACCCTGTGTGTCGGTGACTAGTAATTGGCTTACCTCAACTGGAGTGATTATATCGTCTGCAAAATGTTCATCTCTAGTACAAGAGACAATAAGCAAGAGAACGGTTAAAGCTGTAATTAATTTTTTCATAGTTACTGTATTTTTAAGATTATTTTAGTTCCATCTTTTTTAATTGCGTCTGCTACATTAAAGTATATAAGACCTGCAGTATTTGTAATACTCTGTAATGGGGTGAATATTAATTTATAAGGTACTCCTATTTTAACTTCTTGTGCTCCTGCAGAATCTAAACTACCGAAGTATACCTTATTACCTTTAGGTGTAGCAAAGTTTAACATTTCACTTCCTGTATCAAATTCTACTGAGTCAAACTGTAGTATATTGTCGTCGTATTCAATGATAAACTGTATACCTGCTAGTTCTGCTTTAGTAAGAAGTGTTTCCATTATCACTTTACCATCTACTAACTCAGTGGTAATGTCTAAATTGTATTCTTCTGCATTTTCAGCTGTTTTTGCCATTGACCTTGAGGCTGTTCCTGTACTCCCTTCTTGTCCTGCTGTTGGAATAGCAGAGTGAGAGAAATCTACGTCTCCTACTAGACCGGCATTAAAGTTAAATATCTTACTATTGTCTGTAGGTTCTATATAAGGATTCATTCCAAAGTAATATTCATTAGTAGCTACTCCGTAATTTTCTACTCTTCCGCTATATACCTTACTCCCGTTTACGCTTGAAGTAAACCATTCACTTACGTTGTTACCCATTATATGATTTAACATTATATAAGAATCATCCTCAGTAACATTACCGCTATTATTAACTTCCCCTAAAAGGTATTGAAGAGAGTAGTCGAAGTACTGTTCAGAGTTACCAGGTGTTCCTGTATTAGAAATAGCTTGTTGAAAGTTAATAAAAGCATCTGAGACTGTGACTACTTCATCTAGCCATTCGTTTGCTAATTCATTATCTATTTCAATATACACATGGTACTTTTTATCGTTATCTAGTCCTGATACGTTAGCTTGATAGTTTTCATCAAAGTTACCTTCAGCAACTTGGGATTGAGTACCTGTGTCATTTACCCTATACGTAAAGTGGGTAGGGTCTAAAGAAGGTGTATTAAGGTTAATTGTTACTAGCCCAGCATCTCCTCCGGTTACTGAATCTAATGATATTTGGTATTGCATTGCAGCTACTGAGTAGTCTCGGTAAGTTAAATTGTTCCTAATTTGTGCCCAGTTTAATCTAGTTACATCTTCATAGTTACTGTAGGCTGTATTAGCTTTATCTTTAATCGTAAACTTATACTCTACTAGAGTCTCTGCATCTGGTAGCATAGTTCCTGACTGTAAAATAGCTCTAGCTATTGTCCAATCTCCTCCATCAAATTCGTAGTATATACCTTCCTGTCGTTGACCGCTTAAATCTGTATTCTCTACATTCTCTTTAGGTACAAAATAGTAACCAGGGTATTGGTAATTTGATCCTTGGTCTGCAGCATCTGTGAATGTAGCACTATTAAATTCAAGTAGTTTATTATTATATTGAAAATCAATAAATACATATGATGGATTAAGGGTGTCTGATTGATAGAGCATATTGAATTTTATGGTTATCTGTTGACCTACTTGAAAATCTGCTGCATCTGTATAGCTATGATCTAATAGAATATCTTGCCCTACTGTAAAGAAAGGTGATATTAGGAGTAGTATTAATATAAGTTTTTTCATTTTATAGTTTTAATTTTTTAATAATTTGTACACAAACCTTTTTTAATGCTATAGAAACTCCAGCTTGGGAGAACTCTCCTCCGTTGTCTATTATTAACGTAGAAGTTGAAATTGATTTTGCTGATTGTTTAACTGTTATGGTCTTTACTACTTCTCCATTCACAATGAGTCTTGCTCCTGCTGCTATGATTGTAATATCTACCTGTCGACCGAACCCTCCAAGTTGGAGACTATTCTTCTTTACATCAAAGTAAAGCAATTCGACTTTAATTTTCTTTGGGGAATTATCATCTAGGTAGTAGTCTTTATCTTGAACTACTTCTTCTAGTATGTTTTTTACACCAAATGCTAAGTCTCTGTTACCAGCAAATGGTCCCATAACTATATTATTGGTAACTTCTTCTATTTGTATAGTTTCTTGACCATACGTACCTAGGCTCATAAGTAGAGCAACTATATATATAAATTTCATTTTAACTCATGTTAAAAGTCAAAAGAACCTTTATAAAACTGTATTGTTTAGGGGCCTTATTCACTCCCCTGTAGACTTGTTAGCAACTGCAACTGCTTTGATTATAACCTTTATTTACAATAAATAGTAATAAAAAAAGGCCCACAATGTGGACCCTTAATTCTTTTCAGTATATTTCTTCCTGTAACCCCGAGTATGTGGTGTGGTTATAGGTGTTAGAGCTGGGTTCCTGTTTTAGGTTGGAACTCTTCATTGACGTGGTCACACTTCCTACATGCAAATACTGGGATTGGGATGTAAGTTGGTTTTCCTGTTCCAGTAAGGATTCCGGAAGCTGATCTGATAACAAGGGCTTGGTCGAAGTAAGTATGATTACATTCGTCACAAGTAACCGGAAGAGTTTGATTAATGTCGACATTTGGTTGTTGGTTCATTATTTTTTATGGTGAAGTGAATACACATTATTTACTAGGTTTGTTTTAGTTGAACTCATATCTAGTTCAATATCAAACTTTTCTTTTGCATGCTCTACTAAACTTTTCTTAGATAGTGAACGTAATTTACTCTTTGTAACTTTGCCTTTTAAAGCATCTTTTACATCTTGTAATTCCTCAACTACATCTTCAAGCTCTGCTTTTACTTGTTTTGCTCTTCTTTTGATTTCTTTTGCTGTCTTCTTTACATCGTCAATTGCATCTTCTACAACATCGGGAATAAAGTCTCCATCTGTATCTTTGATCTTTCCTTGTTTAATGAAGTATACTACTACTCCTGCTGCTATCGCTAAGATAACTAAAATAACTAAAATTGTGTTCATTTGTTTTTATTGTTAAAGTTTATAACTGTTTTATATATGTATATATGTTAATAAATAGGCATGTTAGCCCTTCTTCTTTAATGCTCTCCTAGGTATCTGAATATACTTTCCATACTTCGATTCCATTTCGTAGTAGAACTCTATAATCTTGCCAGTGCTCTCTACTACCTCTATATCATACTGGTCTTTTGTTAATTTAAATACGGTAGTAAACTCCTCTCTCAAGTCAGTTAACTTCCTAAATTCTTCTTTTTCATGATCCTCCAGCAAACGTTTTTTCCTTGCTCTGTCCACAGAAGTTGCTTCCGTATATACTCCATGATCAAAATCGTTTTGCGTTGTTAGAGACGCTCTATACTTATCATTCATAGTATGTAACACTAGTTCTACTTCCATTAAATAAGGACCTGGTTCGAAGTCTCCATTCAGTATTCTATCTACTAACGTAACTCTACTGCTAAGCGGTTTATTTTTAGGAGTATACCCTCTCCACCATTTAAACCTATCATAAGGTTTCTTATAGTATTTACTAGATAAATTCTTTTCAATATATTCTCTAGTCCATTTCGGGGTAAAAGGTAGTTGTAACTCCATATCTAAATATACGAAATATAATTCAATTATCCAAACATTAACTGGTTAAAAGCATATTTAATTATCTTGGCATCATACTCTGCTAGCAATCTAAATGCTTGTTGTTTTTCTGCTGGTGTAAGATTGTTAGGTGTTCTCTTAACTTCTGAAGTCATTAACTTATCTTCATTCATTAGTTCGTGGTACTTTTTTACTGAATCTGACATATGTTTATTGGTTTTTATTTATGTTTGTGTCTGTACTCTCTTTCTCCTTTGGCTCGGTTTTTTCTGCATCCTCTGCAGGATTCCATTGCTCATCAAAGAACACGAATTCATCCTTACCTTCCTTTATCACTCCTCCTCTTCCTTTCATACTACAATATAAGAACATTAATGCATATAACCTACTATATTGGCAAGTTTTTGGCATATATTGGCAATAAAAAACCCCACCGTCATTGGTAGGGCCTTTATCAAATTCGCGCGTGTCAACTTCGTTGACGAGAGAGTAAGCCCCCCTCGCCCCCTCCGTGTCTTATTTGCTTTCTGTTACAGATGCTTTTCTGTAGTCTGTAATTAACTTTTTAATCTCTCCTGCAGCTTTTCGAGCTCTTTGTTGAGATGACTTAGTTGTTAATCCGTTGTTCTCTGCTAAAGTATTGAAGTTGTCTTCAATTGCTTCAAATAATTCTTGTTTGTTCATAATTTTTATTTAATTTATATAACTATTATCCCATCATCATAGATGGATCCATTCCCGGTTGTTCTGCTGACTTATCTTTTTTAGTGCTTACAACCGCTTCTGTGATTAATAATGTACCGGCTACTGATGCGGCATTCTCTAGAGCTAGTCTAGTTACTTTGGTTGGATCTATAATACCTGCATCAAACATGTCTACATGCTCTTCTGTTCTAGGATTATAACCGTGCCATTTGTGACCGTACCCTTGCTCTTTAATATCCAATTCAATATCTCCGATAGCTTCTTGTGAGTATCCAGCATTTTCTAAAATCTTATAGAAAGGTCTTTCACAAGCTGAGATGACTATGTCTGCTCCTGTTTGTGCTCCACCTTCTAAGTCCATTAAAGTTTCTGCAAGAGCAGCGGATGCATTTAAGAGTGCAATTCCTCCTCCAGGGAGTATACCTTCTTCTAATGCTGCTTTCGTAGCATGTAATGCATCATCAACTCTATCTTTCTTCTCTTTCATTTCTACTTCAGTATGGCCACCTACATGTACGATTGCAACACCGCCAATAAATTTAGCCAACCTATCTTGTAATGTTTCAATCTCGAAAGGAGACTTACTATCATCAATCTGTGTTTTGATTTCTTCTACTCTAGTTTCAATTGCATCTGCTTCTCCGGATGCATCAATGATAGTAGTAGTATCTTTATTCACAGTTACTTTGTTTGCCTTACCTAACCATTCTGGTTTAAACTTCTCTAGTCTCATACCTTTTTCTGTACTGACTACCTGGCCTCCTGTTAGTATTGCAATGTCTTCTAAGATAGCTTTTTTACGATCTCCAAAGTCAGGAGCATTTACTGCTACTACTTGGACGATCCCTCTCATCTTATTCACTACCAACGTAGACAATGCTTCTCCACCAATATCATCTGCAATGATAAGAAGACTCTTATTTTGAGATGAACATGCTTCTAAGATAGGAAGTAAATCCTTAACTTGATTAATTTTCCTATCTGTTAATAGAATTAACGGATTAAGAAGAACAGCTTGCATTGAGTTGTTGTCTGTAACGAAGTATGGAGACTTGTAACCTCTGCCGAATTGCATTCCTTCAACAGTTTCTAAATATGTTTCTCCTGTTCGAGATTCCTCGATTGCTACGACTCCATCTCTACCTACTTTGTCCATGGCTGTGGAAATTAACTCACCTACTTCGGTATCGTTATTAGCAGAGATTGTTGCTACTTGCTTTAGCTGTTCTTCATCCGTAATTTCTTTAGAGTATTCTTTTAAGAATTTAGATACTTGCTTTACAGCTGCATCTATTCCTCTCTTAATGTCTACTGAGTTAGAACCTTGTTTTAGTCTGTTTAGTCCTTCATTTAGAATAGTCTGTGCTAGTAACGTAGAGGTTGTAGTTCCATCTCCTGCTTGCTCTGCAGTTTTAATGGAAGCTTGCTTTACAATCTGTGCACCTAAGTTCTCAACTTTATTGGTCAGTTCAATTGACTTTGCTACTGTTACACCATCTTTAGTAGAGACTGGCATACCTTGAGCTTGTTCGATTATAACGTTACGTCCTGCTGGTCCAAGTGTTGCTGTAACTGCATCAGCTAATTTATCTACTCCGTCTGCTAATTTATTTCTAGCATCTTTTGAAAATGTGATTTTTTTACTCATTGTCTTCTTCTTTTATAACCGCTAATATTTCTTTATCTGGAGTGATTAAATACTCTTGTCCTTCGAAGTCCATTCTTAATGAACCAATCTTAGGAATAAGTACTAAATCTCCTACCTTAGCATTAACTGTAATAAACGTTCCAAATTCTGAATGTCTACCTGGTCCTACTGCTACAACTTTCCCGATTTCGGGTTTTTCTTTTCCCATATCGGGTATGACTATGTTACCATACATTTGCTCGTCTTCTTCGACTGCTTGGATAATAACTCTGTCATTCAAGGGTAATAATTTTTTTGCCATTATATAACTTTGTTTGTTTTAATTAATATACGAATAAAAAATGATAGATCAAACTTGAGAGCAAGATTTTTACTATTTAATTTTTACTGTTTTTGGTTTAAGTGATTCTCTAATAGGAACATATATGCTTAGTAAGCCGTCTTTTAATTCTGCTTCCAGAAGTCCAAGGTCGTACTTAGCTGATATTTTATATCCTAAGTTGAATGATTTGTTTGATAAGCCTTTGTAGATGTACCCTGTATAGTCATGCTCTTCATTATCTTTAGCGTGACTAATATTTAAAAGGTCTCCATCAATTTCTATTTGAATATCCTTTTTAGTAAGTCCGGTACAAGCTACCTCGAAGTGTAGTCCTTCGTCGTCGTAAAAGATGTCTAGTGGGTGTGGTTGTTTATTGCTAAACGTGGTGGGTTGAAAGGTTCCATCTGATTTAAACAGATTACGGAACATAATGTCGAACGGATTACGCTCATTGAATAATGTACTCATATCATTTAGTTTTGTGATGCCCTAAGGTCATCGGTTATTGAAATTTAAGTTCGCTCTCAAGTCGATCTTGCATTTTATATAAATATACCCACATTACCTTTTAATGTCCTTCAGCCCAGTTATTAGCGATCTCTGGTGGTGCTTTAAGAGTTACCCCAGGTAGTATCGTAGTATTCTCCATTATGTCCTGTACATAGGGTGCAAACATTTCAGCGTCTTTCTCATCGACGTTGACGATTAATTGATCATGAACCTGTGCTTGACAAATAGCGTCTATTCCTAGTTCTTTAGCCTTTAAATTAATCTTTAATGCTGCTCTGTTTACTACGGCTGCTGCTAAACTCTGTAACTGAAAGTTAAGACAGTTATTAAGTCCGTTTCTATAGTCTCTATATGCTTTAATTACGATGTCTTTTCCGTACTGGGTTTCTAACGTCTTTCTAAATCGCCAGTCCATCATTTTATCTTGAAACTTCATATAGGTCTTTTGAACTTTAGGTAAATGTCTAACTCTTCCTACATAGTTCTTTATGTATCCATGAGCTTTAACTTGTAACCTAGAATTCTCTCTCCATTCCTTAAGTTGAGGAAATCCGTCTAAGTAACCTTTTACTAGTCCTTCTGCTTTCTTCTGATCTATCCCTAGAGTCATTTTTAAAGCGTATGCTTCCATACCGTACGCAATACCAAGTGAGTATGCTTTAGCTTTATTACGTGCAGGAGCGTCGAGCTTCTTTAGGTAGTTATCTGCTTTCTTATCAGCTGATACTCCGTTAGGGAATCTAACTTTATCTTCGTTTAGTCTCTCTGTCTTAATAGCAACAGTAGAATAGAAGTCCCAACCTTTGTTAAAGATTTCCTGTAGTGCAGTATCTCCTGTAACAGAAGCAAAACAGTGAGGCTCTAATGATTCGTAATCGGCATCAATTACCTTTCGACCTGGTCCTGCAATTAAGAATCTCCTAACTACATTAACATACTTCATAATAATAGGTGCTTCTTCTCCTTCTTCTAAGGGTTTAGGTAGTTGTTGAGCATCTGATCCGTATCGACCTGATACTGTTCCATTCTGCTTAAAGTAGAAATAGTATCTACCGTCTTCCTGACGGTCTCTAAACCTGTCTACGTAGGTAGATTTAATCTTAAGTAATCTATTATATACTCTTAAGTTTTCTGCCCATTCGTATCCTTGTTTAGCTAAATCTTTTACCATATCCATATCGAATTTATCTCGACCAGATTTAGTATTGGCTCCTGATACTTTAGGTTTAATCCCCATGTACTTAAAAACAATTTCTCCTAGCTGCTTTTTAGATTGAATATTAATATAGTCACCGTCATTAGTCTCTTTCCACATTGACATAGATATTCTAGCTACTTCTAACTCATCTAGTACTTTTATGTCTCCGCTCTGCAGATAGGTTTTTGCAGGTGAGTCTTCTAATGCTTCTATGTTCTTCTGAGTGATAGAGTATTTACCGGTCTTTTCTGATTTAGGTAAGTTTAGAGAATAACGAGTAGCTAAGTTCTGTGCCCAACTACCTTTAGGGTTAGGAGGGTACTCTTTAAATGCAGTATCCATAATCCACTCTTTAACTTCAGAGATATCTAATAAAGATTTCATCACAATTTCTTTATTCTTCTTTTGATCTATTACGATCTCACCGTGAACTTTCTCAATAAGCTCGATATCTAAATCTACCCCTTCAGCTTCCATAGGTACAGTTACTTCTCTGTAGATAGGCATTACTTCCTCTTCAAAGAAAAACTTCTCTAATCCCTCTTCTTTCAATTTCTTTAGGTAGAGGTTACATATACGTAACGTTAAATCGGTATCTGCTGATGCATATTTACTTAGTATATCTAAGTCTGCTTTATATATTTCATAAAGTAACTTAGTAGTAGATCCTCCATTACTCTTAATAGACTCTTTTAATTCTACCTGTTCTTTGTTAGCTGCTTCTTCTACATTAAGTCCTAGCTCTTTTTGATTCATAATAGCAATTGACTTTAAACCGAAAGGGTTACCAAAACCAAATGCTCCTTCTTCGTAAACTGTATGTACCAGTAAACCTGTATCCACGTATATACTAGAAAGTAAGTCAACACCAAAGTAATTCTTAATAAATTGAACATCAAAGGATGCGTTATGGAATACTAGTTTTTTACCTATAAGTAGTTTTAGTAGATTTCTGGAGAGTAGTTCGGTAGATGTACCGTCAATAGTCTGCAGTACTAATTCGTCTTTTTCATAGTCAAACACTAATGTTGGAAGGTAAAACCCTATTCCTTCATCTCCAGAAACAGACCATCCAATAATCTTATTTTTTCTTGGATTTAAACCTGTAGTCTCTGTATCGACTGCTATCACATCTGAATCTAAGATATGTTGATGTAGTAGTTCTAGAGTAGCTTTATCTTGAACCGTGTAGTACTTTTTTTCTAATTGCTGCATATATAACCTTTTTATGTTTATTGTAATTTAGATACAAATTCGTATCCGTCTAGTAGTATTCTATTTCCTTCTGATAACACAATGTAGTTATTATCTTCATTGTCTATCAACGTTGCTTTTACCTTTACGGTTTGCCCATTAGGTGCTAATCCGTCCATTAGGAACGTATCTCCTAACTTCATTTCATTCAATCTAGCCATAGTTATATCTTTTATCTTATACTTAAAGATACGAAAAAAGTTGCAATTAAGCAACTCCTTTCTTTAATATTCTCCGTACAGATCAAATTTTTCTGGTGCGGGTGGTTCTGTGTACTCTTCCTTAATTGCATAAAGTTTTCCGTTTAAAGGTTCTAATCTATAGTGACCTTTAAAGTCAGTCTTTCTCATATAGGAGGTAAGAACTTTAACGAGCCCTTCAACCTTAACCCCTTTTTCTATTTCTAGTTCCCAGGTATCTCCGGGTGGGGTTCTAGTAGCGATTAACTCGTTAAATTCATATACTTTTCCTTCCACCATTACTGACGAAGTGTTTTAGTAATTCTATAATCTCTTCCAGTAAAGAAGTCTGGGATTAGCATTGAATGACTTGCTCTAATTGGATTAATGTCTAATCCTCCTCTACGGGTATATAGACAGGATACCATTAATTGATCTGGGCTATATGCATCACTAAGGTGCTTATACACCATCTCACAAATTTCTTCATGAAAGTGACTTACAGTTCTATGTGAAACAATATACTTTGCTAACGAATCAGCAGAAGGTAGATTCTTTCCTACCATCTTAATATATACGTCTCCCCAATCTGGTTGATTAGTAACTCTACAGTTAGATCTAAGTAAGTTAGATTTTAATTTAATCTCTTTTGGTTCTTCTGATGTGTCTTCAATAGCTAATTGTGTAGCATCTGATTGGAATGCAGTAAAATCTATTTGATCTAAATCTACTATATCCCCTAAATCTTGGTACCCTTCAAAGCTTAGCTCTATACCTTCCTCACTACTAGCGAAAAATGTAACTATAGTATTAGTTTCTAATAGTTCATCTAAATCTCTTTTCACTCTAGATTCAATACCTAATATACAATCAGCTGCATTATCAGCTATACGAGTCATATTAAATGAATTTAAGTACAGTTTAATAGACTTAGATTCTACGTGATACTCTGAGTCTGAAGGACATGTAATTTTTAATAGCCCTGCTACTGGTTGACCTTTAGTTGTGATAGCTGAAACCTCGTAGCAGTTCCATGTATCTACTCCTACAAAACTATCTGAGGATAATCCATACCCTTCTCTGTTTAAGTACCGAGGTATCTTAACTAGTAACTCTCTATTGTACTGGTCTGAGTATCCTGCTCCTCCTACAGTTCCTAAATGTTTGCTTGCAATATCTATTACTGCCTGGTAATTTTTAACTTCTGCCATTTTTATTTATTTTATTATATATTCAATCCACTTTGTTCCTGTTGTACTCTTATTAGGAAATTCAAATACCCTTGTTACATTTCCTATTTTAATACTCTTTCTAAATCCTGAAGGTACTGTAGCACCTGTAGGTAATACTATTAACTTCCCTTCAAAGAGTACGTCTACTCGAACCTCTACATCTACATTAAAGAAATTAGCTGCTGCTCTTTCAAATGATTCTAACTTACTCCACTGCCCTCTGTTTAAACCTTCATGCTGTAAAGCTGAATTTATATATGAGAATGTTTTTAATAGTGTTTCTTTATCACAACTAAACGCTGCTGCTGGAGCTAAGTGACCTTTGTCATAAATGTTATTCTTATAGTCATCATTATCTGAGGTATTTATCCCTTTTGGTTTCCAGAAGTCCATTCCCTGTCTAGATGCTTTTCCGTTAGGGCATTTTACTACGTACTCTACCCATAGGGGTTGTTCTAATTTTTGATCATATTCTACCGTGAATATTTCCGTTTTATATACCTGACTATACCCGGATAATGTAATTAGTATAAGTGTAATTATGTTTATGTATTTTTTCATCTTATTTAATAAAATTTAATATTTGCTCTACTCTTTGCATAGGAGAACCTGTTACAGTTAGGTAGGGTTTATTTATTTGTTCAAGATTATCAAAAAATTCTTTATCTACATCCTGTCTCCATTCTTCATCTATACTTCTAACTCCATCGTCGACGGAATCAAATTCTATAGGAAAATAAATATAATGTGTATATTCATCTTTAATTCTCTCCCATGTAGCATTAATATACTTAAATGCTTCTTCTGAGCAGTTAGGCATAAGAGATGAGTATACAACAAGATCTAAATAACATCGATCGAGTATACTATTATAGGGCTTTAATAAAGCTTCTAAGTGAAAACTACTAATAGCTAATTGAGTTTCTGATGTACCTTGTTCGTTTATTGGAAAACCATATTTTTTTACAGTTCTAGTAGACTCATTTACGAATTCATATTTAGGGAATCTATTTTTAAGTAATTCATAAACAGTAGTTTTTCCTGTACTACTAGCTCCTACTAATGCAATTCTATTTATCATATATAACCTATTTAATTTAATTAAAGATACGAAATAATATTTAACTCTACAACATTTTCTTTAAAAAGTTATACCACATAAATTCCATTCGCATTTTTAATACTTGCCACATTTCTTCTTCTGTAATATTCCAAGAATTAAAGTAATCTTCTTCTAATACCTTACCTTCGTCTACTCCTGCTGTAACCTTATGTAATACACATCCCATTACTTCATGTTTAGCATTAAATGCTCTCATTTGAGGGTCTTTTCCTTTTAATTCCGGGTAAACTGTAATAAGTCCTGGATGTCCGTTAAATATACCGTATTTCTTACATAGGTTAGGAGGCATTATTCTTAACCATCCGTGAAGAGTTACAAATTGATTTTCTCCTTGACTAAGTATCAACTCAAGCTCTGCTTCTGTAGGTTTATTCTCAACAAAAATTACTTTTCCTTCTAGTTCCGGATTAATAGTACGTAAGTGATCTGGTCTCTCATTGGTAACTATATAGTCCGGCCACCTACCTAAGTGTTTAGATACCTCAACAATTTCAGTTCCAGTTTGTGAAAATAATGCTATCCAGGTTTTTTTCATTTTACTACTTTTATTATATCTTTAGGTAAAGCTGGGTATTTATATCTTCCGTCAAATATTGTTAACTTACCTTCTTTATCTACTTCTACTACCTTACCTTGTTCGGCACTGCCAGCGAAGTTAAACTTTACTACTTCGCCGACTTTATACCATTTTCTTTTACCCATTTGTAAACTTTCTAAACTTCTCTATATTTAGCAACACTTGACTGCTCTGTTCTACAGTAAGCTCTGCATTAATTAGTTCAAATAGTTTTTGAGATTCCTTATTCCAAAGTCCTTGAGGTCCGTACTCTATACCTTTTATACCGTGTACTACTGGGTTAGAGGTATCCAATGAGTAGATCCAATTGTATTGAGAATAGAAAGAGAACTCTTGAGGTAACCCGCAACCTAAAAGGTGATGAGGGATACTCTCATTAATTATTCCGTCTCTAAGTAAATCTCCTAGTAGCTTAACACGTCCTAGCATCCAACTAACATACTTGTTAGGATGGGGACAAGACTTAGTGTAATACGAGTAATCAAAGGATATAGCTATCATATCTACTTTTAAAGCTTCTAGTTCCTTATAGCATTTAACAATTTCCTCATAGGTTTTACCTTGAACTACCCCAATACTTTTACCAGGTAGTTCTGGATACTTTGATACGAAGTCTTTTGCTTGTTCGATAGTCTTATCAGCTTGTTCTAGAGCGTCTGGTATTATATACCACGTAGGTTTTAAGGTGTTTACCCATGGTACAAACTTCTCTGCATCAAATGCTTCTTCTAATTCGAATATAGAGTTGTCTAAAATTACCTCTCTTCCTTTACGTACTGCCTCTTTAAATTGCTCTAAATAATTTTTATCCTCTTCAAACAAATGTACTAACGCATAGTCGTAATCTGTTTCTTTCTGTACTTCAGTAAATATACTCTTAGGACTCTCGTGTGCTATTTTAATCATACCTTATCGTCTAATTGAGTTAAATCTGGGTTAATACTTGTTAATTCCTCTGATAATGTGTTAATAGCTTGGTCTAATTGTTTAATTAAAGAGTTATCTTTAGCTTCCTCAACTGCTTTTAAAGCAATAGATAAAGGTACTACATCTAGTCTACTTCTTTCATCAAAGTACTTATGTTCGTCTAAATTAATTCCCATTAAAAAATTGTTTTAAGTTAGGTCTAAAGTAGTTAATAGCTTTCATTACCTTTCTATCTCTAGTTCGGTAAACTACATACACATTACCTACTAGTTCATAGTGGCATGGTTCTTTTTGCTGATCTTCTCTAATAGTAACTGTTTCGATGGCTTCTTGTTCAGTCT
>TARA_R110000764_G_scaffold28677_2_pt1 | contig 25704 bp, 21 predicted proteins | sample TARA_R110000764 | Tara Oceans TARA_R110000764 (sample SAMEA4398111) | marine metagenome | biome: Polar Biome; feature: [SRF] surface water layer (ENVO:00010504); material: water (ENVO:00002006), including particulate matter (ENVO:01000060) such as... | depth 5 m | reverse complement strand
GATGCTGCAGGGAACGTTTCACCGGTCAGTAATACGGCAAATGTCACCACCTTGACGGCTGCCGATGGTCAGGCACCAACTGCACCGAGCAATTTAGTTGCCAATGGAACTACCACTACTACCACAAACCTCTCCTGGACGGCTTCTACGGATAACGTAGGGGTAACCGGATACACCATCTTGCAGGACGGTGCGAGCATTGGGACCACCACTGGCGAACTTACATTTAATGTAACAGGACTAACTCAAAATACAACCTATGCCTTTACGGTAACTGCAACGGATGCAGCAGGGAACGTTTCACCGGTCAGTAATACTGCAAATGTCACTACCTTAACTGCCGCCGATGGTCAGGCACCAACTGCACCAAGCAATTTAGCGGCCAATGGAACTACCACTACTACCACGAACCTTTCTTGGACCGCTTCTACGGATAATGTAGGGGTTACTGGATACACTATCTTGCAGGACGGTGCGAGTATTGGGACCACCACTGGCGAACTTACATTTAATGTAACAGGACTAACTCAAAATACAACCTATGCCTTTACGGTAACTGCAAGGGATGCAGCAGGGAACGTTTCCCCAGCTAGTAATACCGCCAATGTTACTACAACCGGAAGCGGGGTTATAGATTATACTTCTGAAAACTCAAATTTGCCAACCATTGATTGGACGGCAAGGGATTTGTTTGCCAGTAGAAATGTGGGGATTGGAACAACCAATACACAGGGTTATAGATTGGCTGTTGACGGTAATGTTGTTGCTGAGGAAATAAAAGTTGAATTATCCCAAAATTGGCCGGATTTTGTCTTTACTAAATCTTATGGTCTACCAACCCTGGAGGAGGTAGAGAGGCATATTTTGGAAAAGGGACATTTGCAGAATATACCTAACGCTATGGAAGTTAAGCTAAACGGCATAATGTTAGGAGAGATGAATGCAAAGTTACTTCAGAAAATAGAAGAACTAACTTTATATACGATCCAGCAGGAAAAGAAAATAATAAAGTTAGAAAACGAAAATAAGAAAATTCAATTATTGTCCGAAAAATTGTTGGAATTGGAAGGATTGATAAAAGGTAATAATTAGAAAATTATAATGTATCATGAATAAATATTATGCATTATTTGTTATAGCAATTTCGGTTTTTCACGTTGAAGGGCAAAGTATACGTAAAAATTTTACCGAGATGTCCGAATATGAGAAAATTGAATTCGTCAATGGTTTTTATGCCTTAAGGTCCAATGGCGATTTAATTAATGATTTGGCTACCTTTCACAATGATTTTTTCAATTTTGATAATACTTCGGATTCACTCGAATTAGATATTCATTTCAATTTACCTGATGAACCTGAGCGTGATGTTTTTCTTGCATGGCACAGACAACAAATGTTCGAGGTAGAACAAGCCCTTCAAAATGTAAATCCGAGAATTAGTATGGTTTATTGGGACAGTTCTGTGGAAACGTCTGTAAATTCAACATTGTGGGATCAAGATTTATTGGGAAGTTTTGATGCCAATTGGAGCTTGGAAAGGGATTTAGGTGCTGATGGCCCTTTGCCAACCCCTACACAAGTTAATACTATACAAAATATTCCTGGGACTAGTTGGCCACCTCCCAATTCCCAATCACAAGGATTTTACGCCTATTCCAATCGTTTTGAACGGGGTAGACCCCATTCTGGTGCGCATCAATGGGTTGGAGGAATGATGCCTACAGGGGCATCTCCTAGAGATCCTGCGTTTTATTTGCATCATACCTATGTTGATAAACTGTGGATGGAATGGGAAGAAGACAATCCTGGTTCTTCTGGTTTTATTAGCACCTCAATGTTGCGTTATGATGGGACTTATGTCTTTAATGGGCAGACCTTACCTTCAGTAAATCCAAATAGTATAGTAGACAGTAGGGTGTTGGGTGTTTTTTATGCCGAAAATGGGCTTGCGGTTCTGGATAATTATATAGTGAGCAATACCTATAATCCAGAAGAGGTATTTTATTATCAGTTTTTAATTGAAGCAGGAGATGACGGTTTTATTGTGCCCTCTGGTCGTGTCGCTAGAATAGAATCTTTAAATACAATTGAATTAAAGCCAGGTTTTATGGCTGCAAGTGGTTCCACTTTTACTGCGAGGATAGATGTTGGTAATTCTGGGCTTACCGGGAAGTCTAATGGCGCATTGGTTGTTAATGATAAACCATTTGATCATCTTGATATAAAAAATATCGTGGAATGGCAGGAAGATAATAAGGATAATAGTCCTGTTTTTATGACTACATTTCCAAATCCTTTCGTAAACAAGATTACGATCAATCTAAATAAGAAAACCGATTGTTCTATAAAAGTATTTAATATGATGGGAATGTTGATCAGAACAGAATCCTTCCAAAATACGGATACATTGGAAATTAATGATCTTTATGGCCTAGCTTCCGGTATTTATGTTATACAAGTCGTAAATGGTCAAGGTGAAATTTTATTGGCCAAAAGGGTTGTGAAACTCTAATTGTTTTGTTTCAGGTAATAATAGTTTTAGTGTGCAAATAGAAAATTGCTGGGGTATTCCCCAGCTTTTTTTTTTCAATATTCCAACCAGTGTTATGGATGTATTGAAACGCTAATGGCAGTTTGAAAGGTAATTGGAAAGCTTTATAAGTACCCAACTTTGTCAAAAATTACGGTAACCACCCTACTTGAAAGGGTATAATATTATTGCTTAATGTTTAACATTGTGGTCCATATGTACACTTGCCGGATCTCGATATTTACAGCAGGGAGGTAAATCATTATAGGTATTATCATCTGCTTGAGCCGAATCGGTATCGTGACCAACCTTTGCAATAGCCTTTTTAACATCTAGGGGTGTGCATTTATTCTCATCCAATATTAGAGTCAGTTGCTTGGAGGGAATGTCCCAATTTACATATTTCACTCCTTTAACCTTAAGGGACGCCTTCTCTATTCTTGCTTTGCACATCGCACAATTTCCCTTTACCTCAAAAGAGACCTTCTTATTTTTGTCCTGTGCATAGGCGTGTACTGAAGTAATAATCAATAGAAAGCAAATAATTAATTTTTTCATATCAATAATTTATAATTTATATCTTAAACCAATGTAATAAGTACTTCCTAAAACAGGGGCATATAGGATTGTACTATCAAAATACGGTCCAAAGGGATCATCACTTCCCAATATAGCCATTTCCTGGGTATAATTTGCGATATTTTCCCCGCCTATATAAACTTCAAATTTTTTTGAAAACACTCTAGTGACCTGGGTATTCATTAAACCATATGAGGGTGAAAATGACGTTAATTGGTATTCGTTAGGGTTTAAAGCTGTATTGGGTAATCGTTGTTCCCCCTGCCAGTGCAGGGTATAATCGAATCGCCATTGGGATCCATTCGATTTTCTAAGGGTTTCATAACTTATATTAGTGAAAAAACGATGTTTGGGTTGTAAAGGTTTTGTTAAGCTACCCGAGCGATAATCAACCCTAATATCATAATATTTGTAGGTCGCCCGAAAGTCAAGATTTTGAACTATTTCATAATTTAGATCTATTTGCAAACTATTGGAATAACTTTTACCCTCCAAATTATAAAATGATATTTTTCTAGGATCCTCCCAATCAATTACCACCTGATCTTGAAACTGTGTACTGTAAAAATCAGCAGAAAAATCCAAGACTCTATTCCAGAGATATAATTTTTGGATGAAACTTATTCCAAAATTCCAGGCAACTTCTGGTTTAAGACCGTAAATTTTACCTGAGTTTTCGATGATTTCCAAATTACGGCCCGAAGCGAAAAATTGTTGATTTTCGGCAAATATATTAGCACCTTTTACGCCCTTGCCAAAAGAACCCCTTAGACTTGCCTTATCCCAAAGTGAATATCTTATATGGAAACGTGGGGTAAAAAAGTTGCCAAGTTTATTATGGTGATCCATTCTAATTCCGGCTACTAAACTTAATTTTTCCAAGCTATCGTAACTATATTCAAAAAATGATCCTATAGTATTGTCATTCCTCCCTAAGCCTAGCCCATTCACCTGTTCGTCATAATAGTCATTACTATAATTGATGCCAGCCTTTATTTTATTTTGTGTATTATTAATGATGCTGTTGAAAATTAAGTTGGTGTAAAATGAGTTTTGCTTTATATTATATTGGTTTAGACCATAATAGGAATTTTGATCGTGTATGTTATATGATGTCTGTATTCCTATACTCTGATAAGGTAGTTCTGGGAAAACATAGCCTACTTTTGAGGAAATGTCCAAACGGTTACTTCGTACCTCGCTTCCCCAATAATTAGTAGTAAATTTATCCCGTTCCGGTACAAAATTTACCTGCCCGGTATTTTTTTTGTCCTTTAGATAATGAAGGGTTAAAAAACTTACCCAGCCTTTTTCGCTGTCCATGTATTGCCACCTGTTCATTAAATTGATTTGTTCGGCCAAAGGCGTATCTAGAAAGCTATCATTATTGTTGTCTATGGTGCCATTTCTTAAATTGCCATGGACATAAATTCCTGTTCCTAGATTTTCTGAAATTTTCTTGTTGAATCTTCCGTTAAACTCATACCTCTCATAATTATTGGAATAGATGTTCAAAAATAAAAGCTTGTCGCTTAGCGGTTTCACCAATTCCGAATTTATTTGTCCAGAAATACTTTCGTACCCATTTTGAACCCCACCCGAACCTTTGGTAATTTGTATACTTTCAATCCAAGATCCTGGAATAAACGAAAGACCATAAATTTGGGATGCGCCCCTTATAGATGGTATATTTTCTTGCGTAAACAATAGATAGGGGCTATTTAAGCCCAACATTTGAATTTGTTTGGCACCAGAGACCGCATCTGAAATGTTAACATCTACGGTAGGGTTGGTTTCAAAGCTTTCCGAAAGATTGCAGCAGGCCGCTTTTAGCATTTCCCTGCTGTCCACTGTAACAACATTTTGTACTTCGAACAATGATTTTTGTAGTGGTTTTATATTATTTCTCACTACTACCTCTTCCAGATTTATTTCTTTCTGGAGTAATATTTTGCCAATATTTGGTCTATTGACATCTAAGGTATCTGTTTGGTAACCAGGATGGCTAACTACAAGTTTTTTGTTGTTGTTGTTAAATGGTATTTTGAAATTTCCTTCCTTGTTGGTTAAAACTACGGCAGTGCTGTCCTGCCAATAAACATGAACCCCAAATTGTGCTACAGCCGTTCCGGAGCCATCATTTACAACTACAGTTCCAGAAATAGTAATCTGACTTTTAACAGCCAAAGGAATTATAAAGAGAATTGCAAATAAAATAAGCTTATTAAATGGACTTTTTAACAAATGCATATGAAGAAATTTTCTTTGGCTTTATAATTGCTATATCTTATTTATCAACTAGGAATTATATTATAATGATGGCTGCCTCAGGTAGAAATAATAATTAATGTATATTGATTAGTCAATAAAAGGAATAGATTATTTTAAGTCAATAGGTTCTTTAGCTGCTGTTAATTTACTAACTTTAATTTTATTTTACTCTCCCCTTGGTTAGAATGTTTTAATTGTTGTTGAATAATTAGAATAACGTCTTACGGACCCCAAATATTGGACTTGGTTGTTAATATTTAAGAAATATTGGAAAAGAAATAATTAAGAATTAATATCAAAATTATGAAAACTTCATTTTTTTTACTTCTATGTTCTATTCTCATTTTCTGCGAAAGTCATACGGTACTTGAGAAGCAAGAGCAGACTAAAATTAGGGTGATAAACAATAGCTCATATGAGCTTACAAATTTGGCCTTATTTTCTATGAGGTTTAATAATTTATTACCAGGTGATTCCACTGCATACCAGGTATTGGAATATGATGAATTAAAGGATGATCCAATGATATATTGTATCGTAGATCAGAATAATTTGTCATTATTTTTAAAAATGCCCGAAAACGAAGGAAACTTTACCTATTCTATTGATAGTTTGGATTTGACTAAAAAAAGAATTTACTTTAATATGACAACCGATAATTAGATAATGCAACGATTGTTATTTAATAAGATTGATAATGCCTTACAGCTGCTAAATAGCCCTAGGGTTTGGATCGATAATTAGAACTTCAAAAAAATAGGCTTTATTCTATCTGAACATTCTGATTCTTTACAAATATATTTTTAACCCCCTTCTTTTTCAGTTTAAGTTTTGTTTGGAAGTATTTTTGCATGCCTATCGCCAAGGTTCTAGAAATAATGGATTTTTTATTGAAGAATACATGATGGTCCAAGGTGTAAGTGTCAGTGCTCCATCGATTTTTATAGCCGTAATTTCCTAGCCCTAAATCGAAAATTCTAATGTTGTTTTCAAAACATATTTCGAATTGATTGGTTAAGTACATATTTCCTATTTCATATTTGGCAAAATCAATGTCGAATACCGAGATAGCTCCCTTGATACTATCCGGGGTGTTGTAGTTAAAACAAATTGAAATAGGCTCGGAACCATTATATATAATGTAAAAAGAAGCATTTTTGGTGTTAATTAGAGGGAAAAATAGTTCATGATAAAAATTCCAAATGTGATCATTTAAATGCCGATTATATTCTTGTTTATCGTCATATCTTTTTTCCAATAACTTGCGAAATGATTCAAATACTTTTTCATATTCCGTTTCTGAGATTTCCCCATAATACCATTTATAGGAAATATCATGCCTAGATTCCAGGAGCCTTTTGTTTCTCTGTATTTTCTTAATCCGGCTTTGGCTTAGTGTGGCCGTAAGGTAGCTGTCTAAATTATCAAAGGATTTAAAATCGATTAAATACCCAGTTGAATCGTATATTTTATGCAATCCAATAGCATTGTTATAGTCTAAAAAATCAGGACTGTAATATGTTGGAACGTGATAAATTAGAATTACACCGTTCTTTAATTTCTTGGCAGTTTCAACTGGTCCATTTAACGGTTTTGAATATGATATGCCCAGTGATAAATTCTTGCCAACGTTGATAAAGATGGGAAGGAACTTATTTTTGACAAACGATATATTATCAATAAAATTGAACTTATTTTCTAATAAACCATTACCAAAATGTTTCAACCAGGTTGATGAATATATTTTGGAATTAGCAGCAATATCTTTCATTGGGTATTCTTAATAATTATTTGGGATTTTCATCAACATATCACATTTTGAAAATAGCTGACCAGGCTTAAACTTGTTAAATTCACTTACATCATTGTTATTTTTCAGCCATGAAATATAGATGGCAGGGGTGTTTATGCCAGCTTCATGTGAAAAAGGATAGCCTCCTCCAAATCTTGGATTTAATTCTAAAATGTAAATTTTGTCTTTCACAACAAAAAAGTCGCAGTCCATATTGCCAATGTGCTTTGTATGGTTTCCAATTAATTCGCCAAACTCGGAGAATTCATCTTTTATGACAGAAACGGCCTTATCTGTTTCACCAGATCGCATAGATAATTTTTTTCTTACGAAACAACCATAGTAATCCCCATTAAAATCGTTTAAGATGTCCATTCCATATTCCTCGCCATCCAATTTTTCCTGTATGATAATACTATGGTCTATATCACTGGAGCTAACAGTTTTAAGAATGGATTTTTCTATTCTCAATTTTTGTAATTCATAGGCGAGTAATAGCTCTTTCTCATTTTCGGCAACATCTACTCCTATAGATGCACTTCCCCACCTTGGTTTAACAATCAACGGGTACTGGAGACTATCTTTTTTTATGGCTTCCAAAACATTCTCTATTGTAATAAATGTTTTGGGTGTGGGGATGTTTAATTTACTGAAGAATTTATAGGTTTTCCATTTGTCGGACGACATGTCGATTACGTTTTCGTCCGAAATAATGACTTTAGTTCCCATATCCTCAAATTCTTTTTTATGTAAGGAAAGTATCGGAAGTTCCAAATCATTCAATGAAATAATTGCTTTAACATTATTGTCTTTAACAATAGATTTTAAGCAATCAATATATTCAGCATCATATATGGACGGTACCTTAAAGGCCAAATGGGCATCTACCAGGGCAGGAGCAGTTAATTGAGTGTCAACGGCTATTATTTGACCTTTATTACCTAGGGCTTCTTTAAAATAATTAATTAAATAATTTCTTCTTCCGGCACAAGTAAATAGTATATTCACGTTTCGTATTTAAGGGTTAGAGATTTAATCTATATTTTGGAAAGAAATTTGAATCGGCATTTTTTTGGTCCAAAGTTTGGAGTTCATCGTATTCATCCGGCATGGCTATTAATTTCCAAATATTGAAATCAACATAATTCTGGGCAAAACAAGATTTGAACTTCATTAAAGAACCTTGCCGTCCTCCGCTTCCACCGCCCATATCCAAATAGTTCATTTCATCTTTATGGCATAATTCCCTTATCTGGTCATATAAATATCTTACGGGACTTATATTGTAGTATTTGTCATTGGTACAAGCTAATTCAATATGCGAAATATGTTTTGTGCCAAAATAAAAAACACCCGCCATAATTTCATTGGTTTCATTATGTATGGCCAAAATAATATTGGCATCTGCCATATCGGAATTTAAAAGTGAATTGAAATAGTCTTTTTTATAATAAAATGATTTATTAGCATTCAGTCTGTCCAAATTACTGTAATAAATTTCCATAAATGCCTCTATATCCTCAGAATTAGTAGCCATTCTATAACTGGAAATTGGTTTTAATTTCTTTATTAACCGTATAGTATCCTTTTTGTAGCAAAGAATTTGATCATTTACATCCATTTGCTGGTCAAAATATACCAATTCACCTACATTTTCTATAGTTCCGAGTTTGGCTAATGCTTTACTTTGATTGCTTAGATAGGGATTCAATTTTGAAAATGCCGAAACGATCTTCTCCATTTGCAACAACTTAAGAAATTCCTTCGAAAAATTATTTGAATCAAATGAATCATCAACATTAATGGATACAGGACCTAAATAGCCATGTACGGAAATCAAATCAGATAATTCGTTATTTATTTTTCGTTTTAAAAATGGAAATCCAATCTCAGTGTTATTGTTTTTGTAAGTTATAAGAATTGGTTCTTCCCCAGTCTTCTTCACAACTTCATGATATTCAAAGGTATGATATAGATCGTAGGATTCCATTCTTATGAGAAAGTTATTCCACTCTTCTTTGTTTTTTAAAATTTCCATCATTAGTTAAAATAGTTAAATATTCCTCCTGTGTTCCAGAAAAGTATATTTCCAGTAATCATCTGTTTTTTAATAATTTGTTGCATTCCGTAGAACGCTTTGGCCGTATATGTTGTATCCAAGGGGATCCCGTATTTTGTGTATGAATTATTGGATATTTGCAATATTTCATCATTAAACTTTTCGTAGCCGCCACACAAAAATTCATCAGCCACTGTTATATTATTAACACTTTCAGGTATTGAATAACGATTACATAATTCGGAATAGAATTCCTTTATTATTTTTTCGGATCTTTTTTTTTCTCTACCAACTGAAATTCCTATGACCTTGGTCTTTAATTTATATTTGGAAATACCTGCCAATAGACCGGCGTGAGTTGAGCCTGTACCGCTGGCCAAGAAAATATAGTCGGGAACAAAATCACTTTTTTTTATTTCTTCGATAATTTCGATATAAGCCTTGCCACCTTCTAATGTATGACCCCCCCCATATAGATAGAATGGCTTTTGGCCGAGAGCTTTGTAATTGAGCATGGCCTTGTCCATTTCAAGGGAGATTTCATCGGAATTGCAAAAAACCGCACTGGCATTGGTGTTTCTAATTAATCTGGCATTGCCATTTTCGGTTAGAAATTTTTCCTTATTGCCGTGCAACACCAAAGTACAGTCCAAATTGTATTTGGAACAGTACAAAGCCGTGGCCCTACAATGATTGGATTGTATTCCGCCTGTTGTCACAATTGAAGTATACTGGCCTTCCTGAATTGTATTATGTAGCGCCATCATTTTGCGGGCTTTGTTTCCCCCTCCCAAGAGAGGAAATAGATCATCTCTAAAGATTGCAAAAGACGGGTTTATAGATTCAATCATAGGTAATAAAACTTAAACTATATTTAAATAACTTTAGATTTTTAAGTTTAGATAATGCTATTATAATAATCTAACATTGATTAATAAGTTAAGCTAATTTTTTTTTGTGCGATGTTCCACAAGGGTCAACATGTTATCATCCAAAATCACATCTGAAGGCCTAATTACCTTTAAAATTGTTTTGTAAATCAAAATTAGATCGTTTCGAAATGATAAATTTTGTACATATTGCACATCCAGTTCCAATTTTTCGTCCCAACCCACAGCATTTCTTCCGGAGACTTGGGCCAGACCTGTAATTCCAGGTCTAACGGTGTGCCTGATAGCTTCTCTGGTGGTATAGTATGGCAAATAGTGGGTTCTGAGTGGCCGTGGTCCTACAAGGCTCATGTCACCTCTAATTACATTTATTAGTTGAGGTAATTCATCGAGCGATGTTTTTCTTAAGATATTCCCCAATTTTGTTAATCGAACTTCATCGGGCAACAACTTGCCATTCTCATCTTTTTTGTCTGTCATACTTTTAAATTTGTACATTTTAAAGACAACTTCATTCTTTCCTGGCCGTTCTTGGGAAAAAAAAGGATTAGACTTATTGACGATTAAAGAAATAAACGCGACGATGAGAATTATGGGCAATAGGATTAAAAAAGCTAACAAGGCAGCAATTAAATCTATTAATCTTTTGAATGTTGACTTATACATTATTGGTTTTCCTTAGCTAGATTTATGCTTCTATCGTAGTCGTTTATTTTTTGAAAATTAATATCGGGACAAAAATATAGTTTGACGAAATTGTAGCCAATTAATTGTGTTCAACTATAAATTAAATCGGATTAATTGTAGGATACAAGATCAAATCGTTACGACTATTTAAATACAATAAACCTTATAAATTTAAGGTTTGTAGTTTTAATTAATTATTATTTTTTTTGGTTTGGTGTTAATGAATCGTATTCTGCTAAAATTGCATTCCAAATTACAGATCGATCAAACCTGGCCGCTATAGATTCTCTAACATTTTTGAATTTGGAGGTGCCATTATTAAGGGACTCAACCATTGAGTTGTAAAGGTGCTCTGTACTTTTAGGAGGAATAATACAACCATTCTGACCATTGATTATTATTTCGTTGCATCCGTTGATGTCAGAGACAATACTAGGAAGTCCCATAGCGCCTGCTTGCATAACTACATTCGGAAATCCTTCCCGGTAACTGGGAAAGGCCAGCATATTGGAAATAGCGAAATAGGGACGTACATCCCATTGCCACCCTAAATAATTTATATTAGGATTGTTCTTTATCTTTTCCATAGTTTCAGGAAATAAAGGATCAAGTTTTTCTTCAAATTCCCCTAGTAAAAGAAGTTTGGTATCGCTATATGTTTCCTGAATTTTGCAAAAAGCCTCTACCAGTTCATTTATTCCTTTATCCGTTACCATTCGGCCCACATTTATGAAGACAAAGTCATTTTCCCCTATATTCAATTCTTTGCGCAACGCATGATTATCTTCCTGGGAAAACAAATTAGGGTCAAAATGTGCCAGATCTATACCATTGGAACTCCCATTTCCAATAACTTTTAATTTGCTCTGATCAATGAAATTATGGTCTAAAATTATTTTTTCCAGACCAAAGGAGTTTGGATACACCCTGGTCGAAAAAGCATAGGTCAATTTTTCAACGAAATTTAATATTCGTCTTTTAATTCCGGTCGTCTCCAATAATGGTAGGCCGGCAACCGTATGCAGTCTATGTGGAACTTTTGCAAAATATGATGCCATCATACTCAATAATCCGGCTTTTGGGGTGTGTGAATGGACTATAAACGGTTTTTCTTTCTTGAAAATAGTATATAATTTATATAATGCAACTAAATCTTTAAAAGGGGAAATACTTCGTGACATTTGAACGGGAATTACTCTCACGCCCTGCTCTTTCCTTACATTGTCCAATCGAATTCCTTTGGAGGATATTCCTATTACCTCGAAATAATCACTCATAAATTTAAGCTGGTTTTGGAGTAAACCATCTAGAGAACCAGAAGTAGTGGTTATTCGAATAAGTTTTTTCTGCATTAGTTTTGGGTATTTTTTTGCAAAAGTATTGTTAATAATTTTTAGGATATGATTTTGGCACTATTTTATCTTAAAACGTTCAAAGTGTTTTGACATTGTTCTGTCCATGAAAAGAACAATAATTAAAAAAATTATAGTTCAGTTGGAATTTAGAAGAGACCTAAAATAAATAAAGGTATTTATTATTTAAATAAAATATCTGGATTAACCTTGGTTAATTGGAATTTGTAGGCCATCTCCATAAAAGCTATCCCATTTTTTTGGAAAAATAATTTCAGTTCCCCCTCCATGATGAAACGTTATTTCTCCGAAATATATTTCTTTATCCACCACATAAAAATCAATGCGGGAATAGTAAAAATCTTTGGATAAAGTTTTGGCTAAATCGATCAGAGTGCTTAATGATTCCGGTTTTTGTATGGTTGTGCCGTTTTCCCAGACCGGTTCGTTATTTTCCCATATACTCCATGTAAATGGAAGCAATTCCCAATTTACATTGTATAAATTTCTCTTGTGATTGGAAAAGCGATCGCTATCAACTTGAATAATTTTAGGGTCACCATTAAAGCAATGAATTTTATAGTCATTGGGTATATTTCCAACCTTGTCAATTAATAATTTTTCAACAATTATCCTAGGCTTAATATCCTTATATTGTTTTTCTTTGGAATGGTGGTAGTAATTTTTTTTTAATCTTCTGCCTAAAGATTGTTGTATTTCGATCCAATTGATTGTGGTTTTGTCTTTAACAATTATCCCTCCAGAACTATCATGGTTCGTTTTAATTATAAATGGAAATTCAGGGAGCCGTTCCGGTGTTATCTCATTTGGGTCGGTTGTGGATAAATATAATGGGACCAAATACTTTTCACCAATTTTATTTTTCACATAATCCCTAACGGCATATTTATCAGCGCATTGAGTATGTAATGGAGTATTGTGATATAATTTGAGCCATTGGATCTTTTCGTTTAGAGTTTTAGGGTTGTTTAAATCAAGATTATATCCCATAACCCTTTTAAATCTTTTCAGAATATATGTTTTATCGGACATTATATAATTTCTATAATAAATAAATGGGGATAGCAGTAATTTACCTATTGGATTTTCATGGTAAAAACTCTTCATTATGTTTCTAATACTCGACATATTATTTTTTGGTATGTTATATTAATACAATGCCTCTAGTAAAATTATGGGCTATTTAACCAATAACTTTAGGTTGATTAACCTCTGTGATAATTTTCTCTACAAAACTGTGCATTGTTCTTTTTTCTAGATATTCATTAAATACGGTTCTATTAATATCGGTTTCTGCAATAAGGCATTGTTGTACTGCAGCAGCTAATTTTTTCGCATCATTTATTTCACATGTAAAAATGCCTGGAATTTCGTCTATCCCTCCGGCACTTAGCGTACTAACAACTTTGGTGTTTTGCGACATCATTTGCAATAATACATTAGGGAAACCTTCAATTCTTGAAGACATTACACATAATTTAGCCAACTTAAAATATGGGTAAACGTTTTTAACGAATCCAATCAGGTTCACCTTGTGGGTCAAATTCAATTGGTCTATTTTTTTTTGTAAATTAATTCTTTCTTTCCCCTCGCCTAAAATTATCAATTTTAGGTTGGGATATAGTTTCTGCAGTTCAAAAAATGATTCAATTAAAAGATCAAATCCTTTTACGGGAACTAATCTTCCAGCAGCTACCATAACATCACCATCATACTTTTCCTGAAGTTCTATTTTTGATTTTTGATTTATCATGTCCAAATCAACAGGATTGCTCATTACGATTACCTTAAGTTTCTTATTCATCCAAGGATTTGCCTCCAACAGTTGGGTTTTCATAAAATTGGTCTGACAAATTACAAGGTTTATCTTCGAGTAGCCAATTTTATAGGCCAATGCATAAATCTTTAGTTTTTTCCCTTTTAGCAGATGAAAGATGGAATTGGACTCTCTAACAATAATCTTGGTATTTTTAAGAATGCCAAATTTCTTCATTAACCCAAGTAGTGCATTGATGAGTGTTTGTGAAGAAAATGTATTTTTTATACTGGAAGCATTGCGCAATCCTATCAAATAAGGAATGAATAATAAATAACCTAGGTATAAATTCTTGGTTGGTAAATATTTTATTTTGCATTTATTTTCTAGAACTTCCCACATTCCGGATCGTTTTTTACTAAGAAAAACAATTTGGCATTTTTCATTCTTATTACTGAGATAGCTTGCGACATTAAATAATAGTTGCTCAGCGCCACCGCCTAAACTATCCGTAGGAATTACAATAAGCCAATCAATATCCTTTTTCATGCTATAAGTTCTCTAAAAAATGCTTCATAATTTTTGAGTATTTCTTTTTCATTGTATTTTCTTAAGACAGAATCACTAATGATTTTTGGATTCCATAATCCAATATCTATCATTTTCATAATTGAATTAAAATATTCTTCTTCGGTCTTAGCGATATAGCCGTTTATACCGTTTTCTACAATTTCATTAATTCCTCCCGGGGCTTCAAATACGACTACCGGGGTGCCAATAGCGCAACTTTCCAAAAGTGCGTTTGGAAACCCTTCTACGTATGAACCTTGAAGGTATATGTCACTTGAAGCAAGATAACTTGGTATTTCTTTAGTGAATGGAATAAATGTGATCTTTTTATCTAGATTAAGTATCTCGATCAATTTTTTAATATTCTCTTCCTCTGGACCTGAGCCTATAATAGTATAGTGAAAAGGGAACTTAAGCTTAGCTAGAGAATTTAAAATACGTTTGTGGCCCTTTGGCTTGGCTAAGCGCCCAACTGTTATGAAGTTGATTAACTCTTTCGATTTAAAGTTGTGAACTTCAGTTTTCGCTTCAAAGTCCGAAGTTACAGGATTATTGATAACAATTAATTTCTCTTGTTTAAATCCATAATTTGTAATTAGATCATCCTTCATGTCATTAGACTGACAGATTATTTTTTTAATCGTATACTTTTTAAGCCAATCGAGATTAAGAAATTTTCTATTCTTGGGATTATTACTGCCTTTCACTACAGTTTCCCTGGCAACAAAAATTATTCCTCTAAAAAATATGGCAAAGATAGCCATCATAGTATTCAAATGACCAATTGAACTAACTACGATATCATTTTTTTCAAATAATAGATATTTGAATATCTTAAAAAACGCTAATCTAATTTTAACTTTATTTAGATATATTACACGAATGTTAGTGATTTCGTATGCTTTATCAGATTCACCACCTACAACCAATAATGTGGCGTTAAATAAACTCTGGTTTAGATTAGATGAGATAAACGACATTACTCTTTCTGCTCCTCCAGCCCTTAATGACGGAATAATAAATGTTATATTAATCTTTTGCGACATCCTGCGATTTTAGTTTTGTAAGAATAAGTTCATTACCAAGTATTAAATCCCATTGTTCAGGTAATATTGGTTTGGTACCCCCGTCATGATGAAAGGTAACCTCACCAAAATATAACTTACCATCTACATCGTACCAATCAACACGAACGTAGTCGAAATGGGATGATATTCGCTCCGAAAGTGATATCATTTTTTCAAGGGTTTCAGGCCTTGGAACATCATCAATACTGGGGTCTGTGTATTTTCCTGGTCCTTTTGGGGAAGACCATTTGTATGGTTCGCGTTGCCAATCAGTATTGTACCAGTTTCTATAGTGATTTGATGTCCCTCTTCCCATATCTACTTGAATCATTCTAACCTTTCCATTAAAACAATGTAGTTTATAGTCGTTTGGAATTTGTCCGTTTTTAGTAACTAACAACTTTTCTACTACTATACAGGGAGTAATATTTTTATATTGCCATTCTTTACTCTTTTGATAATAATTAATTTTTAAACGGCGTTTTAATTTTCTTTGAATGCTTTTGTAATCAAGCCCTTTTTTATTTGTAACAAAAATTCCACCTCCGCTATCGTGATTTGTTTTTATAATACACGGTTCATCTGGCAAGTTTTTTTCTACAATGTTTTTCACATCCTTAGTAGTATAGAGTAGGGGAACCAAATATGACTCACCAATTTCAAGCTTAACAAGTTCTCTTACTCTAAGTTTATCGGCCCATTGGGTATGTGCAGGCGTACGATCATTTAATTTAAGCCATAAAATTTTTTGATTGAGGGTTCGAGGATTTCTGAGATTTAATTTCTTACGGAACCGCTTATAATATTTCTTTTTCAGGATATGTTCATCGGACAAAAAATCGAAAGCAATAAAGTTATAAAGCTTCAAAAATGGATTTAATATTAAATACCCTACATCCGAATTATCATAAAATTTCTTTAATAATTTTCTCATATTTGATAGGTTGTAGAATTAGACTTATTTGGTTATTGTTCGAACAATTTGGCGTGGGTCAAAATAGTTGTTTTTGGATTGAAAGTTGGATGTATGCATTAATACTTAAACCTATAAATTAAAAATTGACCGCTTTAAAATTTATATCATGATGTAATGTTTTTGCTTTATATTGTCACAAGGTTAAAAGTACTAAACCATTCATTTATTTTAATACCAATTCACTACCTAATTTTAAGTCCCATTCTTTTGGGAAAATAATTTCGGTACCGCCTCCATGGTGAAAAGTAATTTCGCCAAAATATATTTTTTCGTCCACAACATAAAAATCAATTCTAGAATAGTAAAAATCCTTGGACAAAGATTTAGCTAAATCAAGAAGAGTATTTAATGATTTGGGCTTGTGAATGGTTGGGCCATTATTCCAAAGAGGCTTGTTATTTTCCCATCTACTCCAAGTAAATGGAAGTAATTTCCAATTTACATCATATAAATTTCTTTTATGATTAGAAAAACGATCACTATCTATTTGAATTATTTTAGGTTCACCATTAATGCAATGTATTTTAAAATCATTGGGAATGGTTCCGTTACTATTTTGTAATAGCTTTTCTACAATAATTCTTGGGTTAATATTCTTATATTGCCATTCTTTGGATTGGAGGTAGTAATTTTTTTCCAACCTTTTTTTTAATTTCTGTTGAATGTCTTCCCAATTCATTTTTGATTTATCCAAAACAAAAATTCCGCCACCACTGTCGTGATTGGTTTTTATAATGCAGGGGGTATCAGGTAAATTATCTGCAATGATCTCACCAACATTTTGCGTTTGAAAATATAATGGGACTAAATATTCTTCTCCAATAGTTTCTTTTATAAACCCCCTAACCTCATATTTATCAGCGCATCGTGTATGTAACGGGGTTCTGTCATGTAATTTTAGCCAAATGATTTTTTCATTTAAAGTTTTGGGATTTATTAAGTTGGGAAACTTTCCAAATCGCTTTTTATATCTGTATTTTAGGTAAACACTATCTGGTAATATTCTTTTACTTAAGAAGTGATATAAATTCATCACTATTCTGCCAACTATGGTCCGGTGATATATATATATTAATAGTTGTTTCATGATTAAAATATAACGATAGGAAATTAGTTCTATTTTAAAATTAAAGAAGAACTTGGAGTTAATTTTTTAAACTGTATCAAGAGGTACATTGAAATAAGTACATTGTAATAATTTGAAAAATACGTATGTCCTACCATTAGGCTAATGGTTAATACACAACTTAAATAAAAAAATTCTGGATTTGATCTAAAAAAGGAGTAACTTTTAATTAACAAAAAAGCATAAATCCCTATAATCAAAAAAAACGGTATTATCCCGGCTTCCCCAAGAACCATAAGAAAAGTATTGTGTACACCTGGGAGGCCTGGAAGTTTTTTTTGCATATATTCATATCCATTGCCCCAAAAAGGTTTGTCAAATATAATATCTGTATATAAGGCCCAAGTGCCGGTTCTGGAATCCTTCTGTATGGTTTCAGATTGTATTTGTTCGTCACTAAAAATACTTTGTAAAGCCGAAAATCTTGCGGTATTCAGAGTTAAGAAACTTGAAATGGCGAATAACAAAATAAGTACTAAAGCTCCAATGGCAGGAACTATAATGTTCTTTCTACTATGATATATCGCAATCATATTTATCAATAACCATATTACTATGAATGATCTAGAAAAAGTTAAGATGCCGGCCAATGTAAAAATTAATTGCCCACCTAACTTTAACCATTTAATGGACATGGAATAACTTAAGGCGAACCCAATTAGGCATATAGTCCCTGCGAAGTTCGGATTTAAATAAAAACCGCTGAAACGTCCATAGGTAGGGTAGAAGTTGGCATTGGCCAAAGGAAATAAGAATGCGTTAATAATGATACTTAAGCCGCCTATGAGCAAAATTAAATAGATATCTTTATTGTTTGTTTTGTATAAAAGATCCACTGCGCAAACAACAACAATCATAAACCGAATAAAATCCTTAAAGTACCACTCTGGATCAATTTCTGAAAAATTCAGGCCACTTAAGGTATAGTAAAGTATTCCCAATAAAATAAATGGAAAAATTAATTCATGCTTTTCCCTTGAAAGAAAATAATACGCTAATAGCAATAGAGAAGAGGCGTAACTACTTAAGGACCCCAATGTGCTGCCAAAATAAGCTAGCAGGTAGCTGGGCATATTACACAAAATTAAAAACAAGATAATATAACGTAGTAAATTCATTAACAATAAATTGGATATAGTTTTTATCTACTATTAAGTTTAAGTTTTTGGAAATACAATGAAAAAGATTTATTTAGTCCAACATTAAACATTCAATTTTGTATAATAATATAGGTGAATATTATCCTTAATTGTTTTATATAGTTAAAAGCATTTTAAAATACTGTGAACATTTCCCACAATTTTATGTGATAAAAAAAACACAATTAATTTTATGGTCGCAAAATACATAATATCTAAGTTTTCAGTATTTCTTCCTGTCGACTTAATTTTACAGTATATCCAAACAAGACCAAATTCTTTATAATAACCACTACTGTAGTACAAATTGCTATACCAAAAATACCATAATATTGTATTAAGATATAATCTAGAATGATATTTATAACCAATGCGCCAAAAGACACATAGGCCATAATTGCATTTTTGTTGATGCTGGTTAAAAAATTTACTGTTACCATTCCCGCAATTGTAAAGGGTATATAGGCCAATATAATTTTTTGTATAATGGATACCAATGCGGAGTCCTCAGCTGTGAATTCATTACGTTCAAAAAATAATTGTACAAAAAAATCTGTTGCAAATATGGCAATTATAGAAAATATGGCGGCTCCAATAAATAGAGACTTTAATACCTTAAACAGAAGTTTAAAGGTCTTTTTCTTGTTCTCTATTACTGCCTTTGAAAAATAGGGTAATAAAACGCTGTTAATACCAATAATCAAAATACCAGATAAGAAGGCTGGCATTTTAAGGCCGTAATTTAAAGCAGCAATTGAACCAACAGCTAATTGGGCTGCAAAATACTGGTCTACTACTCCGTTCATTCCTGTTAAAAAGCCTGAAGACACCTTTGCAGGTAATTGGTAGAACATTTCTTTGGCATTTTTATTGCTAAAATCTGGCCAGGTAACGCTTATTACATCTCGATTGAAACTTATCACTAGCAAATATATAAATCCTATAATTGCACCTATTAGAGTGCCTAAAGCTAGAACTGAATCCCCTAAAACGTTTTTGAAAAGCCAAAGACAAATAATAATGGAAACTGGTGTAAATATAGTTGTGAATGATGTATAGCGAAACTCCCCATTAATATTCAAGAGGCCACTTAGAATTGATGAAAACCCCCATAAAAGAATACATGGAAGGACATAATGAAATTGCAATTTTACCAAATCATAATAAGCTTGGTCATGCCCTGCAAAAAACTTTTCTAAATAAATATCGGTGAATAAATAGGCAATTAACAAGAAAAGAAATGACACCAGCCCCGTTATAAAGAAACCAGTTCCTTGGAATGAGGCAATATTATTTCCCGTTTTCAGTTCAGCAACATAATTGGGAATAAATACATTTCTAAAAGCTCCTAAAAACACACTATTAATGAATCCCGGCACCAACATAGCAATAAAAAAAGTATCCAATAATTCGGATAGACCAAAGGTTGCAGCTACCACCGATTCCTTATAAAATCCAACACCTTTCATGAGCAGCGTTATACTCATAACCAGCATGATATTCTTAAATACCGGCTGCTTGATTAGGTGTTTGATATTTAGATTTTGGAGATATTTCCTTATATAATTAATCATTTTTAATTTATATACAGCGCTTAATTATTTTATTCCATTGTTTAAGGACGGAATCTACCTTAAAATGTTCAACAGTTGTTTGGGCATTTTTGCCGAAGGATAATCTTAAATCCTTTTGTGAAATTAGTTGATTGATTTTTTCAGTTAAAACCTCTTCATTGTTCATTGGTATTAGAAAGCCATTAATGCCATTTTCAATCAACTCCGACGGTCCTGTTGGACAGTCTGTGGAGATACAAGGAATACCAAAATGCATGGCTTCTATTAGGGCATTTGGGAAACCCTCAAATATAGAGGAGAAAGCAAAAATACTGCAAGAATTATAGTACTTATCTATATTTTTAGTTTTACTTTTTATTAGCACTCGGTCATTCAACTTTAATTCTTTAATTAATTGTTCGTATTCCTTTTTTTTGGGGCCTTCACCTATAATTAAAAGTTTCCAGTTTTTATTATCAATTTTCGAAAATGACCTTATTAAGTAGTCTTGTGCTTTTTGATAGGTTAATCTCCCTACATTAAGAATAATATTTTCCCTATCACGGTTATTATCCCTCATCATCGATAATTCCTCTGAAATAGGATTCGGTAATATGACTATATTTTCTTTCTCAATAGAGGTAAAATAAAACTCCTGTATTTCCTTTGTTTGTACAGTTAAAAAATTAGCTTTAGGATAGGTAAATTTTCGTAGAACCCTCCATATATAGGCTGTTTTGGTCTTGTTTGGGTGTATCCTTTCACTAATTATTGAAGGAATTCCATTTTTTTTTGATGCTAAAACGGACAATACATTGGCACTTGTTAAAAAACCGATTAATAATTGAATTTTTTCCCTTTTAACGATTGTGTTGATCCTTTTTAGTAAAATATAATTGCTTCTTAAAGCATTAAAAATATTTCTACTTGGAGGAATATTATCAACGCAGTACATTAATTGCACATCCTTGTGCAATTTATAAAATGGGACTACCTTAATAAATGTTATTATGTAAACCTCATAATCGTTTATAAGTGCGTTAGCCAAAGTAGAAACTACTCGCTCTGCACCACCAGCCCCAAGTGAGGGTATAACAAAAGAAAGTTTTTGCTTTACTTTTTTATTATGCATTACAATTTACCGTTTGCTATTTCAGGTATAAAGCCTTTAACATCATAAACTACCCCATTGGTTTTTAGAAGTTTATCGAAATTTAAAGATAAAAATTGATTATGGGCAACTGTAAGTACTATGGCATCGAATTTTTTGTCCGCTAATTCTTTAGAAGCTGTCAACTTGTATTCGTGCATAACCTCTTCGGCGGATGCCCAAGGATCATAAATGTCTACCTCTGCTCCGTAGGAGCTTAGGTTGTTTATAACATCAACGGCTTTAGTATTACGCACATCGGGGCAATTTTCTTTAAAGGTAATTCCCAACACTAATATGTCTGCACCTTTTACCTTAATATCATTCTGTACCATTAATTTTACCACTTCGGAGGCCACATACTTGCCCATACCATCATTCATGCGTCTTCCAGCTAATATTATTTCTGGATGATAACCATATTCCTGTGCCTTTTGGGCCAAATAATAAGGGTCTACGCCAATACAATGTCCGCCTACCAGTCCTGGTTTGAAGGGTAAAAAGTTCCATTTAGTACCCGCAGCCTCCAAGACATCATGGGTGTCTATTCCCATTAGATTAAAGATTTTCGCGAGTTCGTTTACAAAAGCAATATTAATATCGCGCTGTGAATTTTCAATTACTTTGGCGGCCTCGGCAACCCTAATGCTTGGAGCTAAGTGCGTTCCAGCTGTAATCACTGAGGCATATAAGTCATTTACTTTTTTACCTATCTCTGGGGTTGAACCAGAGGTGACTTTTAAGATTTTTTCGACGGTATGCTCTTTATCTCCCGGGTTAATACGTTCTGGAGAATATCCTGCAAAAAAATCTAGGTTATACTTTAACCCACTTATATTTTCCAAAACCGGAATACATTCGTCTTCGGTTACCCCAGGATAAACGGTAGACTCATATACTACAATATCTCCCTTTTTTAGTACTTGGCCTACCGTTTCACTAGCTTTGTATAGTGGCGTTAAAATGGGCCTATTGGTACTGTCAACTGGAGTAGGTACAGTTACTATGTAGTAATTACAGTCCGCAATATCCTCTAGTTTATTTGTGCAATACAGTCCTGTATTATCTATTTTTGAGGTATCGGACAAAACGGCTTGTAAGATATCGTCTTCTACTTCTAGGGTATTATCCTTTCCTGCCTGTAATTCACTAATTCTTCTTTCGTTGATATCAAATCCTATTACGGGGTATTTGGTGGCAAATAAACGGGCCAATGGCAGGCCAACATAACCCAATCCAATGATTGCAATTTTTATTGAATTCATATGTGTTAATTATTTTTTTCCGATTTGGTAGTATTCAATACCCCTCTCCGTCATTAATACATCATTATATTGGTTACGGCCATCAAAAATTATCGGGGTATTTAATTGTACCTTTAATTCTTCAAAATCAGGAGACCTAAATTCTTTCCATTCAGTCAGCAAGATCATGGCATCGGCATTTTTTAGCGTATCGTACTTGGACTTGCAATAAGTAACAGCTTTTATGTCTTTTAAATAAAAGTGTTCTGCTTCTTCCATGGCCTTTGGATCATAGGCCTTTATTTTAGCTCCCCGCTTCACCAATTCCTTAATGATATAAATGGCAGGGGCTTCACGCATATCATCGGTCTCAGGTTTAAAAGCCAAGCCCCATATGGCAAAGGTTTTTCCTTTTAAATCTTCCCCAAAGCGGTTGATTACTTTATGGGCTATTACCAGTTTTTGGCGGTCGTTAACATCCTCCACGGAGGTAATCAAACTGGCTTTGTATCCATGTTCCTCAGCTGTTTTTTTCAATGCCTTTACATCTTTTGGAAAACATGAACCGCCATATCCCGAACCTGGATAGATAAAGCTATACCCAATTCTACTGTCGGACCCAATACCAATTCTTACCTTATTCACATCGGCACCTACCAATTCACAAATATTGGCAATTTCGTTCATAAACGAAATCTTGGTAGCCAGCATGGCATTCGCCACATATTTCGTCATTTCTGCGGAACGCACGTCCATTGTTATCAATCGGTCCTGACTACTTCTAAAAAATGGGGAATACAAGGTTCTCATTTTTTCGGTCGACTTTTGATCGTCGGATCCAATAACCACCCTATCGGGCTTCATAAAATCATTTATCGCATCCCCTTCCTTTAAGAATTCAGGATTGGAGACTACGTGATATTCTATGGAAACATTTCGCTTGTTCAACTCCTCTTGAATAGTGGCCGATACTTTATCCGCAGTTCCTACAGGAACGGTAGATTTGTCAACAATAATCAAGGGATTGGTCATATGCAGTCCTATCTCTTTGGCCACTTGAAGCACATATTTTAAATCAGCAGAACCATCATCCCCCATAGGGGTACCAACGGCAATGAAAGCTATATCGCATTTCTGAAGGTGATTATTTAAATTGGTACTAAAACGCAAGGTTTTGTTCTCAATATTTCTTCTTACCATAGCTTCCAAGCCCGGTTCGTAGATTGGGATAACACCCCCTTTTAAATTTTCTATTTTTTTGGTGTCAACATCAATACAGGTTACCGTATTTCCCATTTCGGCAAAACAAGTACCACTTACCAAGCCTACATAGCCGGTTCCAATAACAGTTAAATTCATTTTAGATTATATTTTATTTTAAATTTTTCCAATACCATGTTACTGCTTCTTTCAACCCAGCTTCAATATTGAATTCCGGATCATAATCCAGCAAATTTTTTGCTTTTTGGATAGACGCCAAAGAATGTGGTACATCTCCTTGCCTGTTGGGGCCATATTTTATATCTACTTGAGCAATTTTTGGATCGTAAACACTTAGATATTCTTTTAATAATGATACCAACTCCTTTAAATTTGTCCGTTCGCCGTAGGCTACATTATAAACGGTATTTATTGCCTCTTTATTATTACTGCTTATGGCCCGTAAGTTCATTTGAATTACATTGTCTATATAGGTAAAATCCCTGGAATAGCTACCATCTCCATTTATAACAGGGGATTCATATTTCATTAACTGCATTACAAATTTCGGGATTACCGCAGCATAGGCACCATTCGGGTCTTGTTTTCTTCCAAATACATTGAAATAACGCAAGCCGATAGTCTCTAGTCCATAAGTTTTGCTAAAAATGTCGGCGTATAGTTCATTTACATACTTGGTAATGGCATAGGGCGAAAGTGGCTTTCCAATTACATCTTCAACTTTTGGCAAGGCTTCGGAGTCACCATAAGTAGAAGAACTGGCGGCATACACAAAACGTTTTACCTTGGCATCCCTTGCAGCTACCAACATATTTAAAAATCCGGATACATTAACATCATTACTTGTAATAGGGTCATTGATAGATCTGGGAACTGACCCCAATGCCGCTTGATGCAGAATGTAATCAACACCAATACAGGCCTTATGGCAATCGGCCAAATTTCTAATGTCACCTTCAATTAGCTGGAAATTTGGATTTGACCCTAAGTGTGCAATGTTTTCTCGTTTTCCTGTTGCAAAATTATCCAAACAAGTTACTATATTACCATTATCTAATAACGCCTCACAAAGATTGGAGCCAATAAATCCAGCTCCTCCCGTGACTAATATGTGATATGAAGAATTTAAACCAATTGAGGTAAAATGCATATTGAAATATTTTTAAGCCACAAAGATGATTAAAAGAAACTTAAATTGAGGTCAATAATATTTTAAGTCGCAATAAACTCGATGAAATGAAAATCCTAAAGCGATTTTATAAATTCGTTCCCTTAGTTCCGAAAATAAAGCTAAAGGTTCGAATCTTAAAGGAAGTGTATTATTTAAAAATCGGTTAAGAGGCTTTAGTTAACCTTATAATATTTTTTATACCAATTTATAAAATTGGCCACCCCTGTTTTAATAGGAGTGTTTGGTCTATAATCGTAGTCTGTTATCAGAGCATCGACATTGGCCCATGTTTTTTCTACGTCGCCGGGTTGCATGGGAAGGAGCTCCCTTTTTGCTTTTATTCCTAAATTTTCCTCAATCGCCTGAATAAAGTCGAGTAGTTTAACGGAATTATTATTTCCGATATTGTAAATTTTGTATTTTTCCCCTTTGTCCATTCGAGGCTTTATATTTTTTTCCAAAATGCGGACCACCCCCTCAGTAATATCCTCAATATAGGTGAAATCGCGCTCCATAAAGCCATTGTTGAAGACCTTTATGGCCTTACCCT
>TARA_R110000764_G_scaffold84025_4_pt1 | contig 25865 bp, 23 predicted proteins | sample TARA_R110000764 | Tara Oceans TARA_R110000764 (sample SAMEA4398111) | marine metagenome | biome: Polar Biome; feature: [SRF] surface water layer (ENVO:00010504); material: water (ENVO:00002006), including particulate matter (ENVO:01000060) such as... | depth 5 m | reverse complement strand
CTGACATACATCAGCACGCCAAGCTGGATGATCTCGGGCGAGGTTTTAAAGTAGCGGAACGGGTTCTTAGCCATATTTCAAGGCTAATCACCAGGACTGGTCACCTCAAGCCCGGTTCCGCTGACAACACCCTCGCCAACTATGGAACGCGCGCTCCATCGATGAAGCAGGGGTAACGACGTTCGGTGAACTTGCCACGGAATGGATGGATGCCAACCTTGACGCGTACCGAAATGAGAAGCACCGCCAGCAGTGGCGGAATTCACTGAAAACCTATGCCGCTCCGATCTGGAACAAACCAATCGAAACCGTGACGACCGAGCACGTGTTGAGCATACTTCAGCCAATCTGGCAGGCAAAGCACGAAACGGCGAAGCGCTTGCAGGGGCGTATGGAGCGGATATTTGCAGCCGCTAAGGCCCAAGGTGCCTATGACGGTCAAAATCCCTCGCAATGGCAGGGGCATTTGAAGATGCTCTTGGTCGCGCCGAAGCTCGAAAAGAAACCGCATAAGGCGATGCCCTACGCTGATGTGCCGAACTACTTAGCGTTACTGCGAGAAAAAGAAACCATGGCCGCCTATGCACTGCGGTTCCTGATAGCGACCGCCGCACGGTCCGGCGAGGCAAGGGAAGCAAAGTGGTCTGAGATAAATTTGGCGGAGCGTGTTTGGACAATCTCCGCTGGACGAATGAAGGCGGGGAAGGAGCATCAGGTTCCGCTGTCCGGCGATGCGATGGCGGTTCTCAATCTTGTCTCCGAGGCGCGCCGATCGGACTTCGTGTTCGAGGGACTCGCCGCAGGCAAGCCGATTAGTGAGGCAGCAGTCCGCAAACTCCTGAAGGAATCCGCGCCTGACGGCGTTACGACCCATGGGTTTAGGAGTTCCTTCCGCGATTGGGTTGGCGAAGAAACCTCGTTCAGCCGAGAAGTTGCCGAACTAGCACTGGCGCACCGTTTCGGTGACGCGACAGAACGGGCATATCGGCGCGGCACTGCTCTGGAAAAGCGGCGAGCACTGATGGATGCCTGGGCAAACTATTGCGATTGCGCGGGCATTTTGAAGGAGCTGGAGTAGAATGACGGATCGCTCGCGAGGTTTATGGACTGATCCGCAATTTCTCCCTGGTGTTCCGGATTTTTTGGGACAACTTGACGATTCAGGATGGCTTCAGACGTGGGACATGAAGGTTCTCACGCCGGACGATCTGCCGGTAGCCATTCAAGCTGTGCAAGGATTGAGACATCTTTTTGAGATGGTGGCGGCGGAATACCGGGATGTCGAATATCGCGATGTCTCGCGCAGCTACGTTCTTGCTTTGGTTGATAGTCTGGTTCTCGAACTACAGGCTGTCGTTGCTGGATCTCAATCCCGAGCGCTTGAACCCGCATCAGATGAGGAAACGCGCAAAAACCCGACTCAATCAGACCCAAGGATAGACCACCTCAAGACATACACTGCGGCTTTCGCGTACTTCGCCATTTCAAATCGACTGGCCGCTAGTTCGAAAGTCTATTTAGATTTGTCTGGTATTCTAAGCCAGCATGGTTGTCGGAAGAGCCAATCGACCATCAGGTACTGGGTCGAAAAAAGTCATTCGCACGTTACCGAGGCCAACTTTCGGATAATGGCCATAATGAGGATGCGAGCTGAACTTAAGCGGTCGCAAGACTTTAAGTATTCCGATTTTTTATCTGCGGCCAAGAGCGGTCTATCTGCACCGTGTCAGCAAGCAGTGGCGCGAGAAGCAGAGCTCGCAAAAATCGTCAAGCGGCGAAAAAAGTAGATTTGTAAAAGGGGGGCATTACGCTGACAAATATCGATCTCTAATCCTGCATTCAGGACGTCCACGTACGTCCAGAACCCAGGAGAGAAAACATGACAGAACCTATTCGCCTTTCGTACACAGTCAAAGAAGTTATGCGGCGCACAAGTTTGAGCCACGCGACCATATACCGAGCGATCGGAGACGGGCGGCTGAAGGCAGTGAAATGTGGCAAGCGCACCCTAATCAAGCACAGCGATCTTGAAGGCTTCATCGACAGTCTCCCGTCATTCCAAACCGACAATGCCGCGTGAATGCATGTCCCTCCTCAGATGCGTTCCAGACTTTCAAGATATGCCAAACGCTGCCGCCGAATGGGCAAACGAGGGTTGGAAAGTGGCGGGCCTGCGTCACGACCGCAGCGGCGGGCTGAATCGCTATGGCGACAACGTTGCTGCCCTTAGCCCTCAGGATGCGCGTGCTCTCTTTCTCCGTAATCCTGATGCCTTGATAGGGGTGCGTCTGCCTCCCGAGTATGTGCTCCTGGATTTGGACCCGACTGCTGATGTAAAACTGCGTGACATTCTGACGAGCCTTGCGGCCTATGATGTGGCGGATGCTCCCCGCGTCGTAACGCCAAAGGGCCTACACCTATGGCTTCGAGTGCCTGAGGGGTTTCAGACTAAGTCATTCAACTTCAAGATGGCGCACGCGGCCCAGGTTCGCTCGGGTCGAAAGCCATGGTTTCCCATCCGAAATATTGATGTGAAGGCAGGGGGGGGCCTGGCAACCATTCCTCCAACCCTCAGAAATGGCCACCGTTACCGATGGGAGGGCTTCCGGGAATATCCGCCTATGGCGTCTTTCAGACTACTGAAAGCGCTCACGCCGCCTCCTGAGACTGATACATATGATGCGGAAGGAATAAGCCATCCGTTTCGAGGAGGAGCTCTCCACCCCTACGTCTTGGCAGCCTTCGAAGGCGAAATTTCCGCGCTGGCGCAGCAGCCCAAGGGTGGGCGTCAGGCGGCGCTCAATCATGCCGCTTTCAAGCTTGGACAATGGATAGGCGCGGGGCACCTGCCTGAGGGCGATACTCGCCGTGCGCTTTTGGACGCCGCAAAAGCAAACGGGCACTGGAACTCGCGCGGCGCGATAGCCGTCAGATCCACGATCGAGAGAGGCATTGCCTCGGGCACTAAACGACCACGGAATATACCAAAGGGGTGCAATTGATGGCCCTGCGTGGGTATCAAAATGAAGACATTGCCGGTGCCACGGCCACGGCTATTGAGTCGCAGACGTGGGATGACCTCCCAAGACGTACCGCTGATGATGTGCTGGCAGAGATAATGAGCCCTGACAGTAAGCCGATGACCGGTATGCCCGACGCCCTCTGCCATCCTCCAGGGCTGGTGGGAAGGATTGCTGACTGGATCAGCTCCGGCGCCCCTGAATCGCCGAAGGGCTTGTGTGTCTTTGCTGCCCTTACATTCGTGTCTTCCCTTGGCGCGCGCCACTATCTTAGCGCCACCGACACACCCATTTCGATCTACGCACTCGGCATTGCGGGCACAGGCGTTGGAAAGGACTGGATCATCAATGCCCCGGCACGCCTCATCGCGGCCTGCGCAGAGCTCAAAGATGACGCATTGCAGGTCTATCCTCCGGAACGTGCCGATGATGGCGAGCGTAGGTCCAAGGTGCGATCATTCAATGCGTTCGATCACCTGAACGCTCCAAGCAACTTCACAGGCGATGCTGCCCTCTATGGTGCTCTTTGGGAGAGTGCCGTTCTCTATATCCGGCAAGACGAAGCGGGCGATCGTTTGAAAAATTGGAACAATCCACAGTCCAAGGAGTCGGGCATCTGGCCAGTCTTCCGGGAATGCTTCTCCAACGGCGTGCTCAAACCAAGAGCCTATGCGCAAGGCACAAGCGCGAGCGGCACAACTCAGGCGCTTCGACGCCGGGCGATGATTGACCCGGCAATTACCTTCTTCGGGGTATCTACACCCGCGCAATTCTTCGCGGCCATGAACATGAATATGGCAAACGATGGCACCATAAATCGTATGCTGATTATAATGGAGATCGCAGAGCGGCCTTCTCGCGCAGAACTTGAAGCCACCTTTTTTAATCAGGACCGCAACGAAAACCGCTCAGTTCCCGAAGATTTGGTGCGCGAGATTGTGAGCACCTTCACGCGTCAGGTAACAAACACCTCAATGGAAGGGCTTGGCGTTGACAGCCTTGAGCGTCGCTTTGACGTGTTCCAAACACCTGCCCTTCAGCGGATCGAGTGGGACTCGCAGGAAGCCCGTGATTTACTGCTCGATTATGTGCACAGCATAAGTGAAGAGATGCACGACTTGTCGGGATTTGCCGAACAAGGCGACTGCAATCGGAGCGAAGCGGCCGCTAGAGCGAGGATAGGGGAGAACGCTATTAGGATTGCCTCAATTTTAGCCTTCGGTGACTCCCCCGGCGATGGCCCTCCCAGGGTGACTGCCGAACACGCCCGATGGGCTATCGGCGTCATGGATGTCGTGAAGCACAACTTGGCTACGTTGGTTGTGAATCACATTGAGTCCGACCGCGAAGGGCTGGATCAACCACTCGAGAAATTGCTGCGAACCATAGACAATGTAATCAATGCGGAAGGTTTGGTCGACGGTGTGGCTTGGGCTTCCCATTCCTCCATGTTGCAAAAGGCGCAGAAAACAATGCGCAAGCCGCTGATGAGCGCCATTGAGGATGCCGTCCGAGACGAGATCATAGAAAGGAAGAAATTCCGCCCGCAAGGAAAGGGCCGAGCTTCACTGTACTACCGTATTCTTTAAAATTGGCAGGCTTGGATAAATGCGCAAAATGACCCGACCAGAACCAGTAACTATTGAAAAACAACAAGAAAATTTGCACAACGCCACTACGCGCCAAATTACCAATTATTTGTGCACCCCTAATATGTACTACACACATATAGTAGTATTTCTTGCGGATCGTGCTTCAGTCCGTCGCTTGGCAGGCCGTGCCAGTTTTGTCCAATTTTGCCAGTTCAAGAGATACTCACATGGCAATATTGGCCACGCTTGGTAGCGCTTACCTAAGCTCGTTCTGACCGAGATACTGTTTGCCGAGCCAGATTTGCATGGTGGCGTTGCCGGCGTTAGCGGATTCCCATTGGGCTTGGCGCAGACGAACTCTGGCGCGCGCGGAGTGACGGTGGAAGAACTCGCCGTAACCTGCCCAACCCGCCTCCTTGAGGCGCCGGTCGATCGTGCTGACGCCGCACCCCAAGAATATCGCGCAGTCAGCCGCGGTGAAGAGCATCTCGGCGAGCCTGGCCAGCATCTCGTGGTCAATCTCTACGCGTGGTCGCCCGCCTAGATTTTCGGCTGAAGAGTTCACGAGAGGTTGTGGGTGCATTGGCATCGTCATCAGCCGAATATAGCTGAATTGGAGTGCGATGCGAACAAGTCCCTTTTAGAGCTCTTCAAAACCTCCAAACTTTCGCATTCCTGCCGTAAGTTTAAAGGTGGATCTGCTGTAGAAAACGCATGTGAGCAACAAATTCGCGTGGAGTACCGCTACATGGAGGGTGAGTGCTTCCCGAGCGCGTCTTCAATTTCCAAAAACAGGCGAAGCACTAACATAATTTGATAACCTCTATGCCCCATGTCAGAAGAAATGATGACGCCATCAGATTTCATTCGAAAATGGGAAAAATCCGAACTCAAGGAAAGCGCTGCTGCGCAGTCCCATTTCGTTGATCTCTGCCATCTTCTCGGAGTGGAAACGCCCACCGATGCAGATGCGGTAGGCGACACTTATTGCTTCGAAAAAGGGGCCACTAAATCAACCGGCGGAAACGGCTTTGCCGACGTCTGGAAGAAGGGTTGCTTCGGCTGGGAGTATAAAGGTCCCAAGGCAAATCTAGACGTCGCCTATGCCCAGTTGCAGCGCTACGCCGTGGCGCTGGAGAATCCACCGCTACTCATCGTTTCGGATACAAAAACCATCGTCATCCGGACGAACTGGACGAACTCTGTCAGCGAGGTTCACACGCTCGCGCTGACTGACCTGCTCAATGCGGACAAGCGCGAACTTCTCAAGAACTGCTTCGTCAATCCGGAAGCACTGAAGCCAAAACGCACGCGCGATGATCTGACACGCGATGCCGCGAACGAGTTTTCCGCACTCGCCCAGCGCCTGCGCACTCAGGGACACAATGCCGAAACGGTCGCCCACTTCGTCAATCGGCTGGTCTTCTGCATGTTCGCCGAAGATGTCGGCCTGCTGCCGAACAAGATGTTCGAGCGGGCCATTGAGCATGCCCGTAAGGAGCCAGACAAGGCGCAGGACTTCCTGAAAGTCCTGTTCGCTGCGATGAAGTCCGGTGGCCCTGTAGGCTTCGAATCCGTGCCCTGGTTCAATGGCGGCCTGTTTAATGACGACAGTGCGTTGCCGCTTGATTGTGACGACGTAAAACTCGTCCATAGGGCTGCAAAGCTGTTCTGGGCCGATATAGATCCTTCCATTCTCGGTACCCTGTTCGAGCGCGGGCTAGACCCGTCGAAGCGTTCCCAACTCGGCGCGCATTACACTGACCGCGACAAGATCATGATGATTATCAGCCCCGTTATCATCGAGCCTCTTGAGGCCGAATGGACCAAGGTGAAGGCGAAGATCGCGGATCAAGTTGCGATAATCGAGGCAGGCAATGCTCAGATATCTGCCGTACGCGAACGCGCAGCCCAAGAGTTCAAAGAAACCGGAGACAAGGGCCGAGAAGCGGAACGTCAGAAGGAAATCACCAGCCTGCGCTCCCGTATCACTCGAGCTGATAATAGGGCGAAGGAATTACACACCGCCTTCACTGATGGTTTGTCCGAATTTCGCGTGCTCGACCCCGCCTGCGGCTCGGGAAACTTTCTTTATCTGTCGCTGAAGGCGCTGAAGGACATTGAGCATCGCGCGAACGTCGAGTTCGAAGCATTCGGCTTTGCAAGACGTCCGCCAAAAGTTGGCCCCGAAGCGGTAAAAGGGATCGAGATCAACCCCTACGCCGCCGAGCTGGCCCGCGTCTCCATATGGATCGGCGAGATCCAGTGGATGCGTGCCAATGGCTTCGAGGCGGAGACCGATCCGATCTTGAAACCGCTGAACAATATTGAATGCCGTGACGCAGTTCTGAACGCGGACGGCACGCGCGCCGAATGGCCCGACGCGGATGTGGTGGTGGGCAACCCACCGTTTCTTGGCAACAAAAAGATGATCGACGGTCTGGGCGCGGCCTACACCGTCGCGCTGCGCAAGGCTTGGCCGCAGGTGTCAGGTGGAGTCGATCTCGTCACCTATTGGTTCGCCAAGGCGTGGGAGATGATCGAAGGCGGCCGGCTAGAACGGGCGGGGCTTGTGGCGACCAATTCCATTCGAGGCGGTGCCAATCGCGAAGTGCTTAAGCCGATTGTCGATGGTGGGCGCATCTTCAATGCTTGGAGCGATGAGCCCTGGGTTGTCGATGGTGCCGCTGTTAGGGTGTCGATTGTATGCTTTGATGAATTCTCGGATGGGTGCGTGCACTTGGATGGTCAAGAAGTGGAAATCGTCTTCTCAGATTTGACGAATAGCGAGGACGGCACCGACATTACAAACGCCGCTCGTCTTGATGCAGCAGCTGGCGTATCATTTATGGGTGTCACGAAATCCGGTCCTTTCGATATCAGCGGAGAATTGGCGCGGGCTATGCTCAGCTCTCCAATCAATCCGAACGGTGTTCATAACAGCTCGGTTATTAAGCGATCAGCAAACGGCATGGAGATAACGCGGCGCCCTAGCGACCGCTGGATTATCGACTTTGGGCCGACTTCCGAAATCAAAGATATCGCCCTATATGAGGCTCCATACAAGTATGCAGAAGACACAATAAGACCAGCGAGACTCAAGAGCAAAACTCCTAAGAACCGGGAAATTTGGTGGCGATACGAGCGACACCGACCGGAAATGTACTCCGCTCTGGCGGGCCTAAAACGATATCTCGGCACTTCTATGGTTGCAAAGCACAGGTTGTTCGTCTGGCTCCACCCGTCTGTGCTGCCTGAGAATCTTGTTATCGTCATCGCTCGCGATGACGATACCACATTCGGCATTCTTCATTCCCGCTTCCATGAAATCTGGTCTCTGCGCATGGGGACGTTTCTCGGCGTCGGAAACGATTCCCGCTATACGCCCTCCACCACATTTGAAACATTCCCGTTCCCTAATGGACTGACACCAAACATCCCCGCTGCAGACTACGCCGGCGATCCGCGCGCGCAGACCATTGCGGCAGGGGCGGCGCGGCTTAATGAGCTGCGCGAAAACTGGCTGAACCCACCAGACCTTGTGAAGCGCGTGCCTGAAGTCGTGCCGGGCTATCCTGACCGCATCGTGCCCGTGGACGGGAAGGCCGCTGACGTCCTGAAGAAGCGCACGCTGACCAATCTCTACAACAATCGCCCGGCCTGGCTTGACCATGCCCACCGAGACCTCGACTCTGCGGTTGCAGCCGCCTATGGCTGGCAAGCCGACTTCGATGCTGGCGCGCTGACCGACGACGAAATGCTGAAACGCCTCTTTGAACTGAATCAAAAGCGTTCAAAAAAATCCTGATGTCTGTGTCTCCGTCTCCGTGCTGCCATTCTACGAGGCTGATCTATCGATGCGGTAATCGCCGCGAATTGAATTTGGGCTCGCGAGGCCGAGTGTAGGATTTGTCGGGCTGTCAGAAATGACCGCTAGCTGTCATCCCGAGAACATTCCCTGGCGAATCTGCTCGTGTCAAACCGGCGGACGTACGAGTCGTGCCACTAGCTGACTTGGGCACGGCTGCAGACTGCAGATATTCGTGACAAAGCTAGTGTCCTAGCCGAGGACGCTGGCTAACCATCCGCGAGGAGGCCTGCGATGCAGGCTCGGATGACCGCCCTAGCTAGCACTTTGTCCGTATCGTCGTACTTCAACTGCCGAAGCGCGTAGCCGTAGGCGACGGCTAGCACCTCCTGTTCAGACGCCGCAACTTCGACAGCCCATGCCCGGCAGGCGCGCACGAATTGCTCGCAGACGGAAGCTTCACAGAACGCGTCAAGATCCGGCCATTGCTCAGCCTGATGTTCCGATGGCCATCCGGTCCAATCAGGAGCATCCTTGTGAAATATCGCGCTGAGCTCAAGAGAGACTGGATCAAGAGATGCGAACGATCGACCGGTTTCGGGATAGTCGATGACCATGGGCCGGCCATTCGCATCGAAAAGGACGTTGCCGCAGTGCATGTCACGATGCTGGACACACCTCGCGACATCAACCTCCACGCGTTCGGCAAGAGAAATGTCGATTCCGTTGAGATAATCCGCCACCCTTTCCAGAGCAACGTCACCAATAAGACTGCGGCGCACGGACGCGACGCTGATGCGCTCGGTTTGGCTCACGCCAAGCCATGTCGATTGATCCGTCCAAAGCTGCCTAACAGCGAGCGAAGCGGAGGCTGGATCGGCGGTAAGTTCGTCAAACAGCGAACGTATCTCGTGACCGACAATTTGGTAAAAAATGCCCGAAAGGTCTGCGGCGCCGAGGTCGAGCTCAGCCATCACCGGAGGGAATGCACCGTTGGCGAGCTTGACGATCTCCGAGCGATATTTCAGTCGCTCAACAGCGATGTCGTCGATGCTTCCGATCTTTGCGACTGACGTGATAGCAACGGACCCAGCCGCATTAAACACTGACACTCGGAAAACGCGTGCGTTGGATAGCCCGCCCTGAAGCAACTCAACTTCGACGCTTGCGCCGCTATGCGAACGGCCAAACAGCTTCAAAAGCCGTACTTCCTGCGCCCGCAGATTTGCAGGTGTGCCGACGTGTACCAGATGTACAGCGTCCGTCCGCTCAATCTCACCGCGAAAAGCCCGGACAGCCGCGATACAGACTGGCAACTTGTGCTTCCAGACGACCCGATAAACGGGGTCTTCCCGACCGCATTGATGGATGTCCCCGCGGCGCCCATGGGAGTTGAGTAATTCCGTTGGAAAGTCGGCGTCCACGGTCCCGGTTAAAAACCAGACCGAAGTGCCAGGCTGAAGTTTGATTATCGATTGGAAGACTGCCCAACCATGATCTTGGTGGTCGTCGAGAATGTCATCCTCAGTCGGAATCCGCCGATCGAGGATAACCACGTCGAAATGCTCCTCGTTGAGCGCGGAAATTGCGCCAGCTTTGCTCCGCTTCCAAGTGAGGTCGCAGCCATCAATTGCACGGATCGCCTTTTCGATGGTCTGCGCGAAGTCAACATTGTCCTCGACGAGCAGAATCCGCATTACGCTCTCTTCCCAGGCCAGCGCATCTCGAACCTCACCCCACGGTCTCCGGGGATAAGACGAACGCTTCCCCCAAGGGAGGTCATGGCCTGCTGGGCGGTTGCCAAACCCATGCCTAGGTGCCCTGCCTTGGTCGTCGAGCCGATCTCGAACGCTTTAGCGAGATTGCCACGAAAGCCGATGCCACCATCGACGATCGCGATCCAGGCATCAACATCTGTAACACCCCAGTTCACGGTGATCGCAGCAGAGTCGACCGCATCATCAGGTAAGGCGCGCGTCGCATCGATGGCGTTTCGGAGTCCGTTCACAAACGCTAGGCAGACTAGGCCCGTGTCCCCATCGACAGTGATATCCAGTGGCCCCGCTCGAAGAACGTTAACCGGCTTCTGAACCGCCTGCTCAGCGATCCACGCATGGATGCATTGGTCCAGCTCAAATTCTGCCACTCTAGGAGCGCTGGCGGCTTGCCGCAGCCGGGAGAGGCCAGCAACGAGCGCTTCCATCCGCTCCAGCGCACGCTTTGTGTCGGAAGCCTCGAACTCCGAAATCTCGGCTTCGGCCGAAAGGCGAAGCGTGCCGAGTATCGGTTCGATCTCATGGATGATTTGCTTTGCTGTTGTCTCTAGCGCGTCAGAGTAGATCTGTGCTGTCTGATCCGGTGAAAGCTCTGGTCGCTCCTGAAGTCCCCGGATATCGTCAGAAGGCCGAACGCGCTGTTGCGCTCGCTTTAGAGCGCTTATAACCCACCCCACGGTCTCGACGGCTAGAGCGTTCTCGATCATTTGGGTGTGTTTGGCGTCGGCGTGCTTCGCCAAATAACGCGCGGCAATAAGCCTCTCGCGTGGATCTGACGACTTCAACTTGCGCGTTTGATCAACGCTCACCGCCGCCTCCCTCACTATAGAAGGCCGCGCGGCGTAGAAATGCTTCCCGACCGCCCTCCATAATATTCGTGATGGAGTTCACGATCTCGGCCTCATCGAGCGTACCAGACACCTGCACGAAGCATCGATCACCGTCAGATTCGAGATGGGCGACCCAATCAGCACCCCCGAGGACCGGAATATTCGGATTGTGGGTCGCGATAATTGTCTGAGCTGAAGGCCCCCGCGCACAGATTGCTTTGACGAGCGTACCGACGACGAAGGCGTTGTCGAGATGGTCTTCGGGCTGATCGAGGACAATGATGCGCTCGTTGTGCTGTAGAATGACCGGCAGCACGGCCGTGCAGCGCTGGCCCATCGACAGGAAGTCGGTGCTCTTGAAGTTTGTGCCGTCAAGCAGCTCGATGACGACCTCATCTCCTACCTCGGTGACCAATAGCTCAGTGCCAGCGTCGCCTCGTAGGCTTTCGGCCAGGCGATGAGCTCGCTCCTCGCTTATGTTCAGAGCTTCGCTGATGGCGGATACATCACTGCGTTCAGCAAGTACTGCAATCTCTTGGGGGCTGCATGTGTCGGCAATACGCTCGGCGAGCTCGCGATAACGTAGGCCACTGCCTCGCAGGGCACCGTGCAGCGCACTAATATAGGCGCGGTAGTCCGCAAGCGGTTCAACTGTGACGCGGATTGCCGGTGCCAACGCGGTGGTTAGCCGGGCCGCAACTTGTTGTCGGCTCGCGGTCAGCGCGGCACCTTGTTCATGCATCTCGTCCAGTACGGTTTGCCGATGTGCATGAAGGCGATCGATTCGCCAAAGGCGATCAGTTTTCAAATCGGCCAAAGCGTTTAGTGCCGCAATCTCTTGGCTGAGATCCGCAATTTGCCGATCGAGGACGCTCGCTCCCTTTTGCTGGACTTCTATCTTCTGGCGAATCTCTCGTCCTTGTGCCTCGAGTTTCGATTTCTCTTCATTTGCCTCGTGGTGCAGAGCCTCCAACTCAGCCGCAATTTTGTGATATTGTGCTATTGCGGCCCCGAGGCTCTGATGCGCTGCATCAAGCAGCTTGCGATGCAGATTTAATTGATCCGGAGTGACCGCTTGTGCCGGCCACATCTCGATGGACGGACGCCGACCAGCAACCAGTTCCAGCTCGTCAGTCCACTCCGCCAGTTTGCCAGCTGATCGCTCAATTGATCCTGCCCGAACGTTGGCGGCGCCCACAAGCGGCATGAGAAGGTCCGACTGTTTTCGTAGGCTATCGAGCTCCACGCTGCGCGCCCGCTGTGCTGCCCCTTCTCGCCGCAGTTCGGTAAGCCTTTCCTGCAGTTTCGAAAGCGTGAGAATCCTCTCAGCGATATCTGCGACGTCGATCAAAAGGCTGCGAATTTCTGTGGATATAGATCTAATACGCGCTTTCAACAGTGGCTGTTTATTAGCAGCAGCGATCCGTCCTGTAATGAACCCTTCGACCAGTCGCATGCGTGACTGAGACCGCGCCCCAATCTGCTCAACTTCCTTCTGTGAAAAGACAAGAGGCGGAAGAATTTCGATTGGGCAGTTGTCAGTCTCATCGCTCGCGACACGAGACACCTCGACTCGATCGCTACCGTTTGTAAGCGTAATGACTACTTTCCCGTCGCCGAGGACGCCCAATGCGTGCTCAAGCGCATCCTTCTCGATCATCTCGGAAGAAGACGGTGCGCCGAGACAAAATCGGATCAGCTCGATCACAGAACTCTTGCCCGTGCCACGGCCGCCAATCAGGACATTCAGTCCTGGGTTAAGAGTTTGGCGGAAACCGTCCAGTGATCCTCCTTCAATCGTGATTGACTCTATCCACACTCCAAACTGCCCTCCCAATGATCAGCCCTGACGAATACCGCATCGCCAAAGGTGTAGCTTTCTCGTGACGATCCCAACAGCCTTTTTTGTGAACAGCAATGCTAATAGCTGATCGCCAAACGTGGATTCCAGTTGCGGGACGACATTTTATTGCCGAGGGTCTGGGGGTGCAATTGCCACCACGTGCACTAGTTAATTGGCGGCTCAGCGACAGAATGCGGTCGTCGAGATGCTTATTTGCCAATGTCCTTCTATATGCCTGAACCAGCCGAGGGGCTTTCAATTCACAGCAGGGTAAAAATGAGATCGTTGTTTACTGGGAGATAATGGTGTTTGCCCTCAGAGACTGATTTTAGGCAAATCTAGCGATAGCGCGACTAGCTGATATCCGACGCTAACGGTTTGGGTTGAGGAAAAACACAACACCCAAATACACGGCTTCATTCGCTGAACAGCACCTAGAGATGGGGAAACTGATGGGGAAAAATCCAGCCGATTCACAATATATATAATAAAAACAAATTGTTACATAAAGAATCTGGCGGAGAGGAAGGGATTCGAACCCTCGATACGCGTTAACGTATACACCCTTAGCAGGGGCGCGCCTTCAGCCACTCGGCCACCTCTCCACGCGAAGCTAGTCGTCTAGTGAAACCGGAGCCGCACTGCAAGCCCCGGTCTCCATGAAACGCATGTTTCCTATACGTTAAACCGGAAGTGCATGACATCGCCGTCCTGGACGACGTATTCTTTGCCTTCCGCGCGCATCTTGCCCGCTTCCTTGGCGCCGGCTTCACCGCCAGATGACACAAAGTCCGGATAGGCGATTGTTTCAGCGCGAATGAACCCTTTTTCAAAGTCGCCGTGAATAACGCCTGCGGCCTTGGGGGCCGTCCAGCCACGGCGGATTGTCCAGGCCCGGGCTTCCTTTGGGCCGACCGTGAAGTATGTTTGCAGGTCAAGAAGGTCATAGCCGGCGTGAATCAGGCGCGTCAGACCCGGCTCTTCCAGACCAAGAGCTTCGAGGTATTCCGCCCGATCGCCCTCATCAAGCAGAGCGAGTTCGCTTTCGATCTGAGCGGAGAACACAACGCAACCGGCACCTTCTTTCTTTGCCCGCTCGATAACACGTTCAGAATGCGCGTTGCCCGTCGCTGCGCTGTCTTCGTCAACATTGGCAACGAACAGCACTGGCTTGGATGTAAGCAATTGGAGCATGTTCCAGGCGCGCTGATCGTCCTTGGCCACTTTGGTCTTGCGGGCAGGGCGGCCTTCATTGAGTTCGGCCAGCGCAAGGTCGATCAGGGCGACCTGGGCCTTGGCATCCTTGTCACCGGACTTGGCTTTCTTCTCGACGCCGGCCTTGCGCTTTTCCAGGCTCTCAAGGTCGGCGAGCATCAATTCGGTCTCGACCACTTCAAAGTCGGCAATCGGGTCCACGTTCCCGCGGACATGCGTAATATCGTCGTTCTCGAAACAGCGTAGCACATAGATGATCGCATCGGTCTCGCGAATGTTCGCGAGAAACTGGTTTCCGAGGCCTTCTCCCTTGGAGGCCCCCTCCACCAGACCCGCAATATCCACAAAATTCATGCGAGCCGGAATGATCTCCTTGGAACCGGCGATCTTGGCCAGCTCATTGAGACGCGGCTCCGTAACGGCCACTTCGCCTACATTCGGTTCAATCGTGCAGAATGGGTAGTTTGCAGCCTGAGCGGCCGCAGTCTGGGTCAGCGCGTTGAAAAGCGTGGACTTGCCCACATTGGGAAGGCCCACAATTCCACATTTGAAGCCCATTTCGGCCTCCTTTTCTTATCTGTCTGAGCGCGGCCTTAGCGCTATTTCGTAGTGAAAAACAGGGAGTTTTGTCGCCTCAAAGCGAAATTGGGTGGCCAAGGGGCAGTGGATTGGTATTCTCGGCACGAGAGTTGCAGGAATGACCCCATGGCATATGACGTCTTTCTGGTATCCGCGAGCGAAGATCGCGACACAGCGAAATTGATCGCTCGGCGGCTTCGCGCCTTGAAGTTCAAGGTTTGGTTCAATCAGAAGCAGGTCGATGAGACCTTTGATGCGAAGGACGCCCGTAACGCGACGAACTCCACATCCATGCTCGTCCTCTGGTCGGAGCATTCGGTAAAGAGTGACTGGGTGCGGGCTGCTGCTTCAGTGGGGCATTCTCGCCCCGGCACGCTGGTTCAGGTCGGTCTCGACAAGACGATACCCTATGAACCATTCCGGACTGGCAAACGTTATTCTGTGGTTGGCATGACATCGCGCAAGACGCCTGACGGCTTCTACAAGGCCATTGAAGCGCTCGGCGCAAATGACGGCCGCACTGATCTTCGCGAATGGATGGGTTTTGGTTCCAAGGACGAGGACGAGCGGGCCGATTGGCTCGCAGCCCATCCGAGCGACCCGCTGGCGGTCCACGCGAAGGCGCAGCGCGAAAAAGAACTCGGTGTGAAGCCTGCCCCGGCACCTGAAGCGCAAGGCGCTGCAGCGCTTGCTGCGGCATCCCTGAAAGGATCCACGAACGGAAACGGCCACAGGGCAGTCGCCGGCATGACGATCGCGGCTGCTGCTGCGCGACCGTCTGCAGCTCCGGTAGCGGAACCCGTCGAAGACACGATCGTTAGTTGGGGCACGATGGCCGCCATCTCGTTGGCCATTGTCGGCATGCTGGTGCTTGCCTGGTTCTTCCGCTCGCAACCGATCACGCCCGAAATGCGTATAGCGATGCCGGCAGTCAGCAATGGCTCGTCAGGTGTTGTAACTTGCCCCGCGGGCCAGGTGCCGCGATCTCTCATGAATGACGTAATGCAGACCGGACCGATCATCAACGATACAGATAACTAAGGTCATTTGGGCTCATCTCAAACGAAAATCGCCGCCGGATATTTTCCGGCGGCGATTTTCGTTGAACTCATAAAAACTGAAAGACTTAGCTGAGCGCGCGGTCTATCTCGCGAGCGGCAGACTCGAACTGGTCAACGCCGGTGTCTTCACTGAGAATGCGACGCGCGGCCGAGACAGCGGCATCTGCAGCGGCGCGGCGGACCTGTTCAGTTGCCTCAGTTTCGGCGCGGGCGATGCGGGATTCGGCAAGTGCCTCACGACGAACCATGCGGTCCGCAATGTCTTTGCGGGCCTCTGCCATGATCTGCTTCGCGTCTGCCTTGGCCTGAGTAATCATGGCCTCCGCTTCCTTGTCGGCGTCTTGCTGGCGCCGTTCGGCGAGGGCAAGTGCCTCGGCTGCACGTTCACGCAGGTTGCGGGCTTCTTCCAGTTCAGTCGCAATTGCACTTGAGCGAGCATCAAGACCGCCAAGAATGGTTTTGAATGCACCCATGCGGGCGGCAATGAGCAGGAAGACAACGAGAGCCAGAAAGGCCACGAAGGTCACCGGGTCGGTGGCGGCATAGGCAAGACCGCCCATGAACCCTTCACCATGGCTATCGTCGGCGGCGAATGCCGGAAGTGCCGACGCCGCGAGGAAGGCCCCCAAGGGAATGAGGTGTTTAATCGTCCGCATCTGACTACTCCATCGCCGCCGTGACGGCTTTTTTGAGTTCTGCCTTGGTCGCAGACACACCGAAACGGCCCACGATGACATCAGCAGCATCGACGGCAATCTGTTCAACGCTTTTCATCGCATCAGCGCGAAGACTGTCGATGCGCGCGTCGGCGGCGTCCAGCTTTTTCTCGAGTTCCGCGTCGACCCGAGCGGTTTCAGCAGCCATTTCGGCGTTCATCTTCTCACGAGCCTTGTCCGACGTTTCGCGGGCCTTGGCTTTGGCCTGTGCGATACGCAGTTCAAGCGCCTGCTGAGCTTCTGAGGCCTGGTCATTGAGACGCGCAGCCTGGTCGAGGTCAGAGGCGATGCGGTCAGAGCGCTTTTCAAGCGTATCCGACAGCTTCGGCAGGATGACCCGCGACATGGTGAGGTAAAGAATGCCGAACAGCACCGCCAGCCAGAACAGCTGCGATGGCATGTGCCAGGTTTCGAACGGCGGGAATGGCGGTTTGCCGGCCGCGCCATTTTCTGCCCCGTGGGCCGCAGTTTCTGCAAGCAATGCGATCAGCATCGAAAATACCTCGGTTTCGTGTCCAGTCGTGGGAGCCGACGGCGGTGCCGCCAGCTCCAAAAGCAGTATTTGCTTAGACGACGAAGAGGATCAGGATGGCAACGAGGAACGACAGGATGCCGAGCGCTTCGGAAAGGGCCATACCGATGAACAGGTTGCCGGTCTGCTGTGGGGCAGCCGAAGGGTTTCGCATGGCGGCGTCGAGGAACGAGCCAAAGATGTTACCCACACCGATTGCGGCACCGATCATGCCGAGCGTTGCGAGGCCTGCGCCAACGTATTTGAGGCCGAGGGTGATATCGCCTTCCATGGGGATCTCCTTATGGGAATGCTGTAGTTCTACAAAGTGCCGCTCGTGAAGCGTGTTCCGTCTGCGGCGTCAAGCGGTTTGGTGAGACCTTGTGGCCGCACCGGCGAAGTGGGTCCTTAGTGCGCGGGGTGGAACGCGTCGTTCAGGTAAACACAGGTCAGAATGGCAAAAACGTATGCCTGAAGTCCGGCAACGAGCAACTCAAGCGCGTTCAGGGCAACACCCATGGCAAATGCGAAAGGGGCGATAATGACATAAGCGCCGCCAGCTGCGATCAGTGCCACTGCAAATCCAGCGAACAGTTTCAGCATGATGTGTCCGGCGAGCATGTTGGCGAACAGACGCAGAGACAGTGTCAGCGGGCGGGCGAAGAACGAGATGACTTCGATCGGGATCAGGATGATGTAGATTGGCCATGGGGCGCCCGAAGGGGCAAACAGTTTCAGGAACCTGAAGCCGTTCTTGTAGAAGCCGAAACCGATCACGATGGAGATGACGAGCAGCGCCAGTGCACCTGTGACGATGATGTGGCTGGTGGTGGTGAATGCGTAGGGCACCATGCCGATCATGTTGGCGAAGAACAGGAAGAAGAAGAGCGTGAAGACGAAGGGGAAGAATTTCAGGCCTTCTTCACCGGCCGCACCGCGCACCATGTCTGCCACGAAGCCGTAGCCGATTTCCGCGAGCGATTGAATACGGGATGGAACCAGCTGGCCTTTGGAGGCAGCGAAGCCGAAAAAGGCGATTGTCAGGATCACGCCAAGCGCCATGAAGCCGGATGCGTTCGTGAAAGACAGGTCAACGCCGCCGACGTTGAACTCAAGCCATTTCGTGATCTTGAACTGATGGATCGGATCCAGCGCGACGCTTGGCATAAACAGGTTCATCCGTCCTAATTCCCGTCTTCCGGAGCTTTGGGCTCCTGTGTCTGTTTCAACGCCTGAGCATTCAGCTCATGATAGGCGCGTATAATGGCCCGCGTGCCCGCTGCGAAGCCCAGGGCCCCCATGATCAGCAAGCCCCAGGGCTTCGTTCCCGCGAACACGTCAATCCAGTAGCCCATAAAGCCACCAACAAAGACCGAGGTGCCGAATTCCGCACCGTATCGCAGGGCGTAAGCCCCAGCCGAATGATTTCCTTCGTCAGCCCTGGTCTGCCGCTGCTTTGCTGCTTCACGTTCAGCGCGGGTCGCTCTTGCCCTGGCGATCTCGTCACCAAGGCCGTCTGGACCTTCACTGGACATGTTTTCTAGCGCTCCGCAGCCGCGAATCCCTACTGACGGGGACACCCCCGGATTTCGGCGCAAACTATGAGCGGTGAGGGGGCAAGTCAACCGCGTTTGCAGAAACTCAATCCCTTGTTTTTATTGAATTTACCCGATCGGGGTCTGCGCTACTCCGCCGCAACGAGCTGTTCTGCAGCTTCCAGATCGACGGAAACCAGTTTTGAGACACCTTTTTCCCGCATGGTGACGCCGAAAAGACGGTCCATTCTGCTCATCGTTACCGGGTTGTGGGTGATGACGACAAACCGGGTGTCTGTCCGCTGGCGCATCTCGTTCAGCATGTTGCAGAAACGGTCAACGTTTGCGTCATCCAACGGCGCGTCTACTTCGTCCAATACGCATATTGGTGCCGGACGGGACAGGAACACAGCAAAGATGAGCGCGGCAGCGGTCAAAGCCTGCTCGCCGCCGGACATCAGGTTCAGCGTACCAAGCTTTTTCCCGGGAGGTTGAGCGTAAATTTCCAATCCGGCATTCAGCGGATCTTCGGCGTCGACGAGGCGCAGTTCGGCCTGCCCACCCTGGAACAGGGCAGTGAACAGCGCTTTGAAGTGCTCGTTGACTGTTTCAAAGGCGACCAGCAGGCGCTCACGCCCTTCAGCGTTCAGTGCGTCTACCCCTTCGCGAAGCTTGGCGATCGCCGCTGTGAGGTCTTCCTTCTCGTTGACCTGGCTACCGAGACGCTCTTCCAGTTCAGCGGCTTCCTCTTCGGCGTTCATGTTGACCCCGCCGAGCTGGTCGCGTTCGCGCCTCAGGTCTTCGACCTTGCGTTCAGCGTCGCGCGGAGTGAATTCTCCCATCTCGTCGGCATCCAGCCCAGCTTCGGCAATCGCGAGGAGACCTTCCGGCGTACGCTGGAAGGAATTGCGGGCAATCTCGATGCTTTCTTCCAAACGGCCTTCGGCTGTCTCGAGTTTCACTTTCCATCCGGCGAGGCTTTCGCGGGATTCAGATGCCGCGATAGCGGCCTGGCGCGCAGCAGTCTCCGTTTCCCGAACCGAAGTTTCTTTTTCCGACAATTGGTCAGCAATGCGTTTGCGATCGCTTTCCAGTCGCTCGACATCTGCCGACATCGTTTCGATTTCGACGGCCAGTTCTTCAGGCCGCGATCTCGCTGCGATCGCTTCAGCTGCTGCTGCGGATCGGCGCTGAACCAGGCGCTCAACACGCTCACCCGCTGAAACCGCCCGTGCTGTCCACGTTTGAACATCGCGCTCGAGACCGGCGCGGCGCGCAGCGGCCTGTTCACGGCCGCGCGTGATGTCGGTGAGACGTCCTCGAGACTCGATTTCATCGTCGCGCGCCTCGGTGACACGAATGCGAGCCTGCGTGAGGCGGGACTCCAGTGCAGCCTCTTCATCTGCCGATGATTGAGGTGACAACAGCGAAAGGGCTTCCTTCACGATCGCAAGATCAGCGTTTGCGCGGTCCAATGCTTCGCCAGCTGTGTCGCGCTTCATGGCAGCACGTTCTGAGGCTTGCGAAGCTTCCGTGACGCGGGTGCGCGCCTCACTCAGGGCGCGCTGGGCAGGCGCGATGGCCTGGCGCAGTCCCCTCAATGATTCTTCGGCTGCAAGGCGCGCGTCACGGGCATGGGTTAGCGTTTCAGCGCAAAGTTCGAAATGGGCGCGTAGCGGTTCGATTTCGGCCAGGGCGGCCTCAAGGCGGGCTTGCTGCTCAAGCCGGGCCGCCGCACTCACCGGGGCGTCAGGTGTGCGTGTAAATCCATCCCAGCGCCACAAGTGCCCGTCGCGAGAGACGAGACGCTGCCCTGGTTTCAGGTCTGACATCAGTCGGGCGCCATCGGCCGAGCTGACCACGCCGCATTGTGAAAGGCGCGCTGACAGTTCGGCTGGTGCCTCAGTGAATTCGTTCAGGCTGGTCGCGCCGGGTGGCAGTGCCTGGCTGGCGGCATTTGCGCCACTCCAGAACATCGCCGCTGCCCGGTCTGTCGAGGCTTCGATGTCATCGCCCAAAGCTGCGGCAACAGCCTTTTCGTATCCATCTTTCGTACGGATTCGATCAATGACAGGTGGCGCGCTGTGGCCATCGGCCTTGCGAAGCAATTTCTGCAAACCAGCTATTTCAGCTTCAAGTGCGCGGACATCCTTGTCCGCTGCATCGCGTGGCGGCTGAGCCTGTGTCTCGGCTTCGCGGGTTTCGGTAAGTTTGGATTCAGCGGATTCCACAGCGGATTCGGCATTGCGCAGCGCGATGTCCGCTTCTGCCTCTGCGTCCTTCGCCTCTTTCAGCTTGCGAACGAGTGAGACGGCGTCTTCCAAACCAGCCATCTCCTGGGTCAGGCGGTTGATTTCATTTGTGATCTGGTCGCGGCGCCGTGTCTGAGCGCCTACGTTTTCCTCGGAGGCCTTGCGGCGGGCGCGCACTTCAGAGAGCTGCTCTTGCGCCGCGTCAGCGGCCTCTTCTGCGGCCGCGAGGCGAGCACGGGCGCTTTCCAGCGAAGTTCGGATTTCTGCTTCGATCTCGTCGTTTCGCGCTTCGTCCATCACTGGCAAAGCGGACAATTCATGTCGCGCATTTTCGGTTGCCGCTTCGGCTTCGGCTTTGGCAGCCTGTTCGCGTTCCAGATCTTCGACCAGACGCGTCGCTTCAGCTTCAAGCCGCGCATGGACATCGGCGGCAACCTTGCGTTCTGTTTCGAGCCGTGCAAGCGCGATGCGCGCTTGACCAAGTTTGCCTGACGCGACGCTTTCCGCTTCGCGGAGTGGTCCAAGGCCTTGACTGGCTTCGATGCGCTGGCGTTCGCAAACGGCATCCTGGCGGGTCAAATCCTCCACTGCCCGGCGTGTTTCCTCCAGTTTTTCACGCGCGAGCTCGCAAGCGATCCTCGCTTCGGTCCAGCGGAGGTGGGCAACAAGGGCGTCGAGCGCCTGGATTTCATCCGACAGGCGGCGATACTTGCGAGCCTTGCCGGCCTGACGCTTGAGGCTGGCGAGTTGGCGCTCCACTTCCGCAGACACTTCTGTCAGGCGCTCGAGGTTCGTCTCGGCACCGTTCAATTTCAGTTCGGCTTCATGACGACGGGTGTTGAGGCCGGCAATGCCGGCGGCCTCCTCGAGAATGCGGCGGCGGTTTTGCGGTTTCGATCCGATCAGTTCGGAGATCTGGCCTTGCCGAACGAGTGCGGGGGAGTTCGCACCAGTGGAGGCATCGGCAAACAGTAGCTGGATGTCCTTGCCGCGAACCGTACGTCCGTTGAGCTTGTAGGAAGTGCCAGCGCCGCGACGCAGCTTGCGGACGATTTCAAGCGTGTCGGACGAATTGAACTCTGGTGGAGCGGTGCGCTTGGAGTTGTCCAGCACAAGCGTGACTTCGGCCGTTTCGCGGGCAGGGCGACCTTGTGCGCCTGAGAAGATGAGGTCATCCATCTCGCCGCCACGCATGGCCTTGGCAGAGCTTGCGCCCATGGCCCAGCGAAGCGCTTCCAGCAGGTTTGATTTACCACAGCCGTTTGGGCCAACGATGCCGGTAAGGCCTGGCTCTACGGGTACGGTCTGCGGGTCGACGAACGACTTGAAGCCGGCGATGCGAAGTTCGGTTATCTGCATGCCGGCCTCATATCCCTATTGTCCTGCCGCGTTTGCGAGAAGCGAGTCGAGCTTTGCGGAGAAGCCCTCGGGCGAGCGGATGTCACCTTCGAAACGGGACATCTCGCCGTCGAAAATGAATGTCGGCGTGCTGTCGACGCCATCCTTCTCGGCTTGGTCATAGGTCGTCTTCAGGCGCTGTCGGATCGATTCATCCGCCATGCAGGCATCGAACGCTGTTTCGCCATTTATCCCGTGACGTTCGCCGATTGCGACCAGAGCCGCCTTGAGTACGCCATTGCGGGCTGCATCCGTAATGCCGCTCTGATGTTCGAATATGTCATCCAGAACGTCGAAATATTTGTCGTCGCCAGCGCAAAGGGCCATTGCGTAAGCTGGCACATCAATATCGTGGATAGGATATTCACGATAGATGAAGCGCACCTGGCCGGTGGAAATGTATTTTTCCTTGATTTCCGGCAGAACCGTATCGTGGAAAAATTTGCATGCGGGGCAGGTAGGCGATGCGTATTCTATGACTGTCACCGGTGCATCGGCCGAACCGATAACATGGCCGATCTTCGCGGGATCATCACCGCTCTTTGTCGCTGTACCGGTTGTTTCGCCATTGCCACAAGCAACAAGCGCCACCGCCGATACGGCGGCCAATGCGGTTCGTCTGGAGATGCGTTCCATCATCATAACCTTCGCGTTAAGAATTGAGTCGTCTTGGTTGCCAAATCGTTAATGCCGTGTGGGCGTCTATTCAGACAGCTTTTCCAGCTCGCCATTCAGGTAGCTCTCAAAGGCATCTGCCGTCCTTGCGTCACCATCAGCGACCTTTACCTGACCGTTCACGATGAACGTGGGCGTGGCCTTTACGCCAAAATCGTCCCCGGTCATCATCGTGTCTGCAATGCGTTGGCGAACAGTGCGGTTGGCAATACAGGCATCAAAGGTCTTTTCATTCGCGATGCCGTGCCGTGAAGCAATATCGAGGAAAAGCGCCTTGATTGTTCCGGCCTTGGATGCCTCGAACACGTCTTCCTGATGCTCGAACAGGTCGTCGAGGACATTGAAGAATTTGTCCTCGCCGGCGCAATTGGCCACGGCATAGGCTACGACGTCGATATCATTCAGCGGGTACTCGCGGAAAATGAACTTCACCTTGCCGGTCGAGATGAACTTCTCTTCGACCATCGGCATCACATCGTCATAGAAATGCTTGCAGTGTGAGCAGGTTGGCGACGCGTATTCGATCACTGTGAGGGGAGCATCCTCGACCCCTTTGACGTGACCCAGAACGGCAGGAACAGGCGCCTCGCCTGTTGGCGGTGTTGTGTCATCACCTGTCGCATTGCCACAGGCAGCGATCATCAGGGTGAGTACAGAGACGAGGGCGGAGGGGCGAAGAACAAGAGCCATTTGAGGGGCCTTCATATGGGATTGGCTATTTCGCCGGACGTGGGTCCGGCATCGATGCAGCGGGGTCGTCTGCGGTTAGCACGGCTGTCCCCAAAGCAACAATCGCTGCGCGCAGGGCGGAGCTTTCGATCGCAGCCGTGCTGTCTTCCAATTGCTTGCGTTGGGCACTGGTGAGCGGAACGGCGCGGCGGCGGGGTTTAGCCGGTTCGCTGGTGGCGAGGGCGCCCTGAACAATCTTGATGGCAGTGATGTCGCCACCTGCCGAAACTGACACGCGTTGTCTGATTGTCTCAACCTGATGCTGCACCAACGGAGCGGCCTGGGGAATGACCCGCAGGGTGAGAACCCGGCCATCCTTGCCGCCTGTGATCTTTTCGGGGCGGCAAAACGGGTAGAGCTTCTCCCCCACGATCTCGCGCCAGCGGCGTTGCAATAGCTGCACAGCCGGGAGTTTCTTCGCACCAACCTTGCGGCCCAACCTTTCGGCAGCGAGCCCGATCTGGGGGATGCCCGGATGCACCTTGCGGGCGCGCTGATAGCGCAGGCGCACGCGAGCGCGTGCCTCTTCAAGGGGATCGAGGGTTGATCTTGTGACCATTCGCCAAGACAAGCACGGCTTGATGGCAAGGAAAAGACGAACGTGGCTCCCAAGGTGAAACTCGGCGCACTCCCGGCGCGACTTCTGGCCTGGTATGACCGGCATGCGCGCGACTTGCCCTGGCGCGTATCTCCGACGGATCGCGCGGCTGGGATACGCCCTGATCCCTACAGGATATGGCTTTCCGAGATCATGCTGCAGCAAACGACGATCCCGCATGGGACGCCGTATTTCCACACGTTTGTGACGCGGTGGCCGGATGTGGGGGCGCTTGCAAATTCTCGTGATGAGGCGGTGATGAGTGCCTGGGCGGGGCTGGGATATTATGCGCGGGCCCGCAACCTGTTGAAATGCGCGCGCGAAGTGGTGGCATTGGGCGGCTTTCCGGAGACCGAATCAGAACTGGTGAAACTGCCCGGAATTGGCCCCTATACGGCGGGCGCGATTGCCGCGATTGCATTTGACCAGCAGGCCGCCGCTGTAGACGGCAATGTGGATCGCGTGTTTGCGCGGTTGCTGGCGCTGAAGGGCGAGTGGCAGGCCGAGAAGAAGGTGATCGCCGCGGCCGTTCGTGCACTCGTACCAGAGGAAAGACCGGGGGAGTTTGCCGAAGCCCTGATGGATCTCGGCGCGACGGTCTGCACGCTCACGCGCCCGAATTGCCTCGTTTGCCCCCTGTCAGAACTGTGCAAGGGGCGGGCGGAAGGTGTGCCGGAACGGTATCCGATCAAGCCTGCCAAGGGTGCGGCAAGGGTGCGGCAGGGGGTGGCATACGTGTTGGTAGACGGTGGGGACGTGCTGTTGGTGCGCCGACCGGACAAGGGCCTGCTGGGCGGCATGCTGGCCCTGCCGAGCACCGAATGGCCGAAGGCTGGACCCCCCGACGACGCGCCGCCAGCGGAGGCCGACTGGCAGGCGGTGGGAGAGGTGCGCCACGTGTTCACGCACTTTGCGCTGACACTGACCGTCCAGCGTGGCAGCCTGAACGGAAAACGCCCGGACGGGGTTTGGACACCCATCCGGGACGTTGAAGGATTACCGACTGTGTTTGCCAGGGCCTTCAGGCTGGCAATCGCAGGAGACTAGTTGAGGCCCATCTCGTCGCGATAGCGGCGACGCAACAGGTCGATCGGGGCCAGATTGCGTTTCGGGTCTTCGAAGTGCCAATAGGTCCAGCCATTACAGGCGGGTGCCTGTTGGACATGCGCGCCGAGGCGGTGGATCGAGCCGGATACCGCGCCCGTGGTGAGCGAGCCATCAACACGGATACGCGCCTGGAAACGGCGCTGCGGCGAGAACAGGCGGTCGCCCGGCTTCAGCCAGCCATTGTCGATGAGCGCGCCGAACGGGACGCGGGGCAGGGACTTCTTGCTGCGTTCTGTTTCCAGCATGTCACCTTCGATGGGCGTGATGGCCGCGATGCGGGCGCGGGACAGGCGCACATAGTCAGGATCGCGTTCGATGCCGACAAAGTCACGGCCGAGACGCCGGGCGGCAGCGGCGGTTGTGCCGGTGCCGGAGAACGGATCGAGGACGACATCGCCGGGATTGGTCGTGGCGAGCAGGACGCGTGAAAGGAGGCTTTCCGGCTTCTGCGTCGGGTGGGCCTTTTTACCAGCTTCATCTTTCAAGCGCTCACCGCCCGTGCAGAGCGGGATGATCCAGTCGGAGCGCATTTGCTTGTCTTCATTGAAGACCTTGAGCGCATCATAGTTGAACGTTACGCGCGAAGCCTCGGACTTGCCGGCCCAGATCAGCGTTTCGTGC
>TARA_R110000764_G_scaffold58548_4_pt1 | contig 25887 bp, 33 predicted proteins | sample TARA_R110000764 | Tara Oceans TARA_R110000764 (sample SAMEA4398111) | marine metagenome | biome: Polar Biome; feature: [SRF] surface water layer (ENVO:00010504); material: water (ENVO:00002006), including particulate matter (ENVO:01000060) such as... | depth 5 m | reverse complement strand
CTTTTGGTTCTTCTTTTAAAATTTCAAAATCTTTTTTTATATATTTTTTTTCTTTTTTAATTGGTTTACTAATTGTTTTATTAACTTGTTTATTATGTGTTAAATTTTCCGTGTGTCTGCTTTTAAGTTTTTTTAAACTCTGCATATCCATTTTTTTAAAATCTGCTTTTAAAATACGTGTTCGTCCGTCGAACGAAACTTGTTCGATGTAACCCAATTTTTTTAATTTAGAAACCGACGTTGAAATGGTTGTTTTGGTAACACCTAAAAATTCGGCGAAATAATCATTGGACGCAAAACAACCGCGTTCGTTGTCCAACGATTCAATTTCAATCAATAATATTTTATCCGTCCAACTTAATTTTTGGTTTAAATAGATTTCGCGGGGAATCCATATCCCTAAAAATTGGCGGTTTTCTTTGGTTTGTTTGTTTTCCATTTTTCAAAATTACAAATTAAAACGGCATATCGTCGTCCGATGTGTGAAATTTATTTTGATTTGTTGAAACATTTTGGGATTGATTATTTGTTTGTTGTTGTGGAACAAATTGTGAAACTTCGCAATAATGCGTCAATCCGTTTTCCGCTTTTTCACGACGTGATTTTATTTCCAATGTAATTTTTCCGTCGCTTTTTGCGTGTTTTTTTAACTGATCCGCAAAATCAAACACGTTAACAATTTCACATTTAATAATTGATCCGCCGTTTTCAAATTGTTTTTCCCTAATGAATATTCCATTCATAAAAATTTTGTCTTCGTTCATTTTTTTTGTTTTTAATTATTGTTTAATTTTTCTTTTTTGGGCATATATCGTTCTTCAAATATTTTGTTAATTGTTTCACGTGGCAATTTAAAATGATTTGACGCACTAACAATTGTTGATTGGTGATCACATATCCATTTTAAAATATTGTCCTTTGTGTCTTCGCTTAACGATTCAAACGATTTATAAATTCGTGGTTTTGGCATTTATGATTTCGTCTAATTGATCCAATTTTAAATCCGTCATTTTACCGATTGTTTTTAATTGATTCAATCGAAACAATGTTGGGTTTTCGCAATAACTTTTGATCGTTGGTTGCGATAATTTTAATTCCGTTCCCAAATCACGTTTTGACACTCCGTGAAATCTTAACGTTTTTGAAAATTCGTTGTCTTTTTTCTTCATTTTTTTTTTATTTTAAATTAATTAAATACGCCACGACGGCACATTTCGCGGAATTGTTCGCGACAATCTTTGTGATTTTGATTTTCTTTTAATTCGGAAACTAACTTTGACATTTTAGATCGACGCATTGTGTCGATGTCATTCAACATAATTTGTTTTTCGTCGTCCGTATTTAATGAACCCATAATTAATGATTCAACGAAACCCAAATAATTAAACGATCCCGTTTCCGCAACAATTGGATCGTCTATGTCGTCCAATATGTCGTCAATCCATTGATCGTCATTATTTTGATCGCTTGACATATTTTCGTTTTTGGTTTTTGATTATTGTTTTTTTGTTTTCTTCAACTTGTTTGTTGATTTCGTCTTTTATATATAATGAATAAAAAAATGGATCAACTTTTGGATCGTCTTTAAAAACTTTTTTGATCACGTCTTTTTCAATTTTTGATGTTTTTAAATTACGTGTTGACATAATTTTTAAACCTCTAATTAATCCGTTTGCAAACGCAACCGCAATGAAAATGAAAAATAAAATGATTGATAAAATAATGATTGTGATTTTTAACATTGCTTTTTGTTTTATGAATTATAATCGATAAATGCTTGTTCGATGTTTCCCAAATCTTTTTTTGGTTCGTCTTTGTCCGTTGGCGGTGTTGGTTGTGGCGGACGTTTAAAGTCGTCGGCTTCAACTTCTGAATAAACACCCAATGAATAAAATTCCGTCAACATTAAAATTGCGCGTCCCTTTGATCTTTTTTCCGCCATTTCTAAATAATACGTTGATTTGCAATTTTTGGGTTGTGCGGTTGAATATGATTCCATTTCAATTGTTCCGTTTTCGGTTTCTTTTGTTGCCATACATTTAACCGCGCAAAAATCACGTTCACAAACAACAACTTCATATTTTAATTTAATGTTGTCGTGTGACATTATTTTTTCGATTCCCGTTCGTGTGACGATTGGGATTTTTCGTCCGCCCATTTGCATTGTGAAAATGTCTTCGCGATCCAACTTGTAATGTTTGAACAATGTTTTTAATCGTTCGCGTTGTGTGTTTTTGTTTTCCATTTTGTTTTTTTTTGGTTCTACAAATTTAATAATAAAGTTTTATAAAATGCAATTATTTTTTATAAATGTTTCCGCCATATCGCGGGTTTGAATCCGCGTCAATGATTCCGTTTCCAACAACACGCAATCCATTAACAATGTCACCACGTGTTGCGTTATTAATTAGACGTTCCCATTTTGTAAAATTTCTATATCCCGAATCGACACACGTTCGAAATGATCGTTCGCCGTCATTAAAAAAAAGATAATACATTGTTCCCCCCGTTTTTTGTGACGGAACGGATTTTTGGTTTTTATAATGAAATTGTTTTGTTGTCATAATTATTGTTTGTTTTTTGATTTGGTTTTTAAATAAAAAAGAATTGCATTCATTTGTTTTTGTTCTTCTTTTTTGTTTTTTGGTTTCTTTTTTATTGTTTCCAATAATTGTTTTTTAATGAATTTTTCCGTGTTCATAATTATATTGTTTTAATAGTTATGACACCGCGCCACGTGTCCAATGAATGAACGCAAACAACGCCCGTGTCCAATTGGATTGATTCAATAATTTGATGTCTTGAAAATAGGTTTTTAAATACTGATAATAAATTTTTCATTATTGGTTTTTTTTGGTTTAATTAAATGGGCGGGATTCGTTCCCGCCCTTGTTGTTATTATATCGCCATTCCTTTTGCGATGTATGTAAAAAAGTGCATAACGTCGCCGTTGTAAAAATCAATCTTTATTAAATTAGATTTGATTTTGTTTTGAACGTTTGCGTCTTGTGCGTCTATGAATTCAACAACACTTGACAATGGAATAAAATTCGTTCCCCATTGTGCGCCCTCAACTTCGATAATTTGATCGATGTTTAAATTTTTTTCTGAAATTAATGTGTTTAGGTAATTTAACATTTTGATTGGTTTTTTTTGGTTTGGCAAAATTGCCGTTTGTTTGATGTTGTAAATATACAACAAAGTTTCATTCCACAAAACATTTTTTCACTTTTATTGAAAAAAACTTTGATTATCTGATAAGAAATTAAAAATTATTTAATCAAATTGTGCGCAAATTGGCATATTAACCCCTCGTTTTCGTCCCAAATGAACGCCTCACAACTACGGATTCCGCCCGTATAACCTTTTAAATTGTGCCACGCGTCCGTTCCACTCAATGATCGCATAAAACGAATTGTGATCCCTTTTATTTCTTGCGTTGACATAAACTTTATTTCCTTTTTATGGTGTAAATGTCCAATGTGTATTTCACGAAATTGTGTTTTTGCCCATAATTTAGGGACTTCGGACGCCACCAACAACGGCAAATCAATAATTTTTTCATTGTTTCCGTGTGTGTATGTGATTAAACAATTTCCGAATTGATAATGTTTTCGCGGTGTCGGTTGATTGTTGACGTCAACGTTTGGGTTGTTGTGATACCAACACGACAAAACGTCCCCAACATAAAATGAACGTTCCCAATCGTGGTTTCCTTGCACAATTACAACGTCAACGGGTGCAACCTTTGACAAAAGATCAATTCCCGCAATCAACAATTCGCGTCCCGCCTTGAATGTTTTTTGCCATCTTACGTCCTCGTCTTGTGGTGTTCCCGCGCTTGTTTGATTCCAACGTGAATCCGAATTAAAAAAATCGTTTCCAACGGGAAAAACAACGCGTTTGATGTCGTAACCCTCCGAACGTTTAATAATTGCGGAAATGGCGTTTAAAAATAGTTTTGACGCAATTTTGGTGTCGTAATTGTCCCCCGTTTCCAACCCCCAACATAATTTGCCAAAATGCAAATCAAAAATGTTGACTTCTAACAATTGCCCGTTGTTTATTCTTTTATAATTATTCGGTTTGTAAATGGGCGCGAAACTTTTTATTTCTTCTAAAATTTCGTTTTTTATTTCTTTAATATTTAAAACGTTGTTGTTTGGTTTTAACCACGCTTTAATTTGAAATAATGGTTCGACAATAATTTGTCCGTCAACATTTGATCCGACTTCCCATTTATTGACAACGTAACGTTCAATTTCCCAAATGTCCAAATCAATTTGACAATGATTCACCAAATCGTCAATTGTTTTAATTCGGTTTGATTTGGGCGTTTCAATTGTTGCGCCGTTTTTGTTTTGTGTAAAAATGGATTCTTCGCCACCTTCCATAGCTTCGACACATTTTTTTAAATAATGTAATTGTGTTGGTTGTGGGTGTTTTTGAAATGCCGTCACAAATGGTTGCATTTCTTTTGAAAAATACGGGCGAAATGGTTTATGTGATTTTTGCCCTTTTTTCATATTTTGAAAAAACGTTTTATAATTAAAAACCCAATGATTAAAACAACACCAAAAATTGTCCAATCTTTTATTTGTTTTGTGATTGGTGATTTTTGAATTACTATTTGTTTAATTGGAATTTCGCGATCAATAAAAATTGTGTCGCCTATACATTCGCCCGTCAAATAAATTAACGAATCCGTTTTAATGTATCTAATAATTAATTTGTCACGTTCAACAATGATCGTGTCGTTTATGTTGCCAAAAACAAACGACGTGTCAACCTCGACGCTTTGAATGTTTATTGTGTCCGACAATCGGATCGTGTCCGTCGGTTGGATTAATTCGGGAAAACGTTTTGTTAAAACAATGATTTTTTCCGATGCCCTTTGTTTTTGGCACTCATAACGATTGACGGGTGATTTTAACGAACAACAACCCGATAAAACAACCAATAAAAAAACTAATATGTTATTTTTTACATTCACAATTTCCACACGTTAAACCACTTGGACGTTTTGTTTCGCCGTATATGTAACCGATCACAAATGGTGACAAACTCGCAAAATATGTTGCCAACGATGTTAAATCCGTTCCGTTGTTAATTCCTTTGATTCCAAAAACAATCCAACACAAAATCATTATTGATGTTATAATTGCGCGTTTTGATGTTATTAATTTTGATAAATTCTTCATTCTATGTTATTTTTTTATAAATGAACGTTATTCATTGCCAAACCAATTTCACAACAAAAATTCGGAACGTCAAATGACGGACACGCTTTGTTAGAAAATTGATTGTGTCCCGCTATCTTAATATTTGGGTGACGCAAAATTTCGTGTTCAATGTAAATTCGTAAACTATTTTTTTGATCGTTTGTCATTGTGTTTTTTGGTGATCCTTTTTGATCCAATCCGCCAACATAACAAACGTGTTTTGATTTTTTATTAATGCCACGAACACCCCACGTCATTTCGTGATTTTCAATTATTTGATCATATGGATTTGATCCGTCCGCAAAATGTAAATTGTGCAACGTGCCGTCAATTGAAATTAAATCGGAATAACCAACCCGCGTCCAACCACGCCCATTTTTTCCCATATGCCATTCACGGATCATTTCGGGTGTTACTTCGAACCCGTTTTTTGTTGCCGTGCAATGAATTATTAAATATTCGTATTGATGTGACATTGCGCAAACATAAAAAAATGTTTTATATTATTGTCGCAATTGTTGGTTATCGTCCACCCCCCGCGTATGGTTTACGATAATTTTTTGACGTCTTATTTTTTGACGTTTTCGATTTGGCGTGAATTCCTTTTCGTTTGGTTTGTTTTGATTTTTTAAATATTAAAACGCTATTTTTTGCCATTCCAATTTTTAATTTCTTTTATTACTTTTATTGTTGTCCATACGATCGCAACCGCATATGACAAAAGTTTTAATATTAATTCGGCGTCCGTCATTGAAATTGCTAATGTTGTTAAATTTATTGTTAATGTTGTGGGACAAAATTTGTTCGCTATATCAATGATTTTTTCCATAATATTTTTTTAATAACTGATTTCTAATGTTCCCGTGAAACTTGTTGTCCCCGTTGCGTTTGTTTTTAATCCAACACATAATTGATCACCATTTTGAACCGCGCCCGTTGAAATCGGCAATGCAAAACATACCGCCGAACCCGCCGTTAACGTTAAATTAATTGTTCCAATTTGAATTGCGGTTCTTAATAAACCATTTGTGCAATCGGGACGCATTAAAAACAATGACATTGTGCAATTCGTGTTGGCGGTTGCCGTTGCTATTCCCCTAAATGATCCGATATTTCCCACACGAACCGCACCCATAAACGATGCGCCTATTCCATCCGATGGATTTGTTAAATTTATTGATGTTGCGGTTTGTCTTGTGTCGAAACTAAAATTTGCGCCACTTGTAATTGATTGTAAAAACCAATTTGATATTGGGCGCGTTCCTTGTGTTATATATCCTTTTGTTGTTTCGGTGACTTTGTCCGTTGTCGATGGGATTGTTGCGTTAATTGTGACGTTTCCCGTTCCGCCCGTTGGCGAAATTGTAACGTTATTTCCCGCAATGATTTGTGAAACACCACCCGTTGCCGTTGAATTTATTGTAACCGCACCCGTTCCGCCCGTTGGCGTAATTGAAATGTCCGTTCCCGCGACAATTTGTGTCACTCCACCGCCACCGCCCGAATCCGTCGCCCATTCCAACGCACCCGTCGCGTTTTTGGTTAATTTTGTGCCGTTTGACGCATTCGAAAATCCTTTTGGAACGTGCAATTGAATGTCCGATAAATCTTTGTGTAAATTACTCATTGTTTGTTTTTTGATAAGTGAATTTTAAAACCATTTCCGATCCGTCTTCGTCCGTTTGTGTAATATATAAAACGCCGTTTTCGTGTAATTCGTCCATTTGTTGTTGTGTAAATTGCAACGCGTGATCATAATTAATTTCGTTTCCGTATGGTTTTTTTTCTTTTTTTGTTTGCCCGTGTTTTTTCCCACACATAAACGATCCGTCGGGCATTTCGTGTTCCCAACCATCGGGACAATCCGCGTTTTTTCTAACTTTTGGCGCGTTTTGGATTTCGTCTTTGCGATCCCATTGTGAAACACACACCGCAATTCGTTGTGTTAAATTTGGGAATTCTTCTTTTGCTTTGTTGTCTTCAATACAACGTGAAATGAACCCGTCTTTTGTTTCGTCTTCGTTTGGTTTTGGTAATGGCATAATTTTAATATATAATCATTCCGTGTTGTTTACTAACACCATTTTTTGTGTTCCCACAATCAACCGATGTTGTCGCATTATATTGTGGAAATTCGTTTGCGTTGTCGTCTAAAAATTCGATCATTGCTTGTAACATAACGTTTCCGCGTCTGTATGTGTCTTGCTTGTAAACGTTTAATGTTTTTGCGTCAACCGCTTTTGAAAATTCGGGCATATTTGTAACAATTCCCGCCGACGTCGAATTGTCTTGTATTTCGTTGATCACTTCAAAACGAACAAACCACGCAAACGTTGGAATCAACCATTCTGACATAAAATTTGTTTCCGCCGTTGTTGGTGTTCCCGTCGGCGGTGTGTTAAACACTTTTTTTAAATGCAAATAAAAATCTTTTCCGATTGCACTTTTTAAATGTGCAAATTCTGCCATTTGGATTAAATTGTTTGATATTAACGTTAAATCCGTATTTTGATTGGTGAATGAATATGTCACAACTTGTTGCGCATTAATTAACGGATCGAATCCCAAATAATTGTTTGTAATTGCCATATTAAATTGATTTTTTATTTGCCAACATAACGTCGCCAAATTCCGTTGCTTCGAAACCTAACACCAAACGTTGTTCGTTGATCGTTAAAACTTGTGATGGGACTATGTCCGACAAAAAAGACACGGGCGGTTCATAAACAATTTCGAAATCGTCAATGTCTAACGATGTATTTTCCCTAATTATTTGTTTAATTTTTCCAAATATTAAACCCTCAACGTCTTTGATTATTGTTCCCATAACCATTTCCCACGCCACGCGAATTTCGTTCCCCGTGTTGCTCATTTTTCCCGCGCTTACAATTCCACTCATTGCGGGTTGCCAACGATGCGCGGTGATTATGTTTTGACTTGTTAATGATTGCAATTCCATAAACGATCCGTCCGATCCGTCTTTTATTAATGTTACATTTGCGGGTGATGTGTCCCCGTTTTTCACTAAAAATAAAATTTTCGAATTATTACCTTTGCCCGTCCATTTTTGTTGTGCGTCCTTAACTAATTTTTCCGCTTCTTCTTCGCCCATATCGCCGTTGATTTCAACGATTGCGGACGGCGTAAAATTGTTTTTGAATTTACTTTCATTATATGTTTGCAATTCCCAATCAATCGCCAACCACGACATCGCACCGACGAAATCGGGCAAACCATAATAATTGAATGTCGGTTCGTAATCTTTGAATTGAATAATTGACGTGTTTTTTACAAAATTTGGATAAACGGGAACAATTGCGGTGTCTTCTTTTGATTGTCCATATTTTGCCCAATCGGGGTGAATGTAAATTTCTTTTTGATCCTTTGAAACACGGCATTTTGTTGAATCTATATGATATAAATTGATCCCGCCTTCATACCTTACAATTTGCATATAAGCATTTCCGAACGTGTAATAATCACCAATTATTTTTCCGTAAACTTCACGCAATGATTCGCCCGTGTTCGCGTCATTAATAAATGATTGCACATTTGGATTTTCTGAATGAAATTGTTTCCCAATTGATAAAATTTTCTTTTGTCCTAAAATCGAACGATGCGTTGGTGATTGTCGCGCAACCTCCGCCAAAAATTGGGGAAATAAATTGTCTTCACCATTTGGAATGAACGGCGTTCGAATTGTTTTTAAATCTACGTTTTCACGTATTTTTTCGGGAATCCCTAAATTAAAAATGTCAAACTTTGTGAATCCAACTTTTTTTGCAACGTTTTTAATCGTTTGTTTCGTTGTTTTCTTTTTTGTCATTTTTCGTTGATTTTTTTGTTTCTTTTAATTCCGTTACATATTCGAAACCTTCTTTGAATAATTTTTTCAATAAAGATTGATCAACATTTTTGGTTTCATATTTTTTGCCATCATATCTAAATGATGTCGAACCCGCGACGTCTTTGTGTAATTTATATTTTGCCATTTTAATAATTTTTTGTTTTGTTAAAAATACAACTTTTTTTCACAATTGGAACGTTGAACAAAAAAAATTGGGAACACGTTTAAATGTCCCCAATTGATTTGAATTCAAACAATGAATAATTACAATTAATATAATTAAATATTAAACGGGGATTACTCCCGTGAATGCTCTTGGGTATTCACCTTGTTGTGTTGTTATTGTGATCGCCGTTCCGTTTGCGTCTTGTAAACCAACACCCGTTGATTCTTCACCCGATGTGAATTCCATATATGCCGTTTCTTCGAAAATTTGATCCCAACCTAAAACGAATTTATATGTTACTGCGGGTGATGCGCAATCGTCCGCGTATGATTCAACAATTGCCGTGATTCCACAACTTGTAACCAACTCCATTAAATCGTGGTTCACTTCGCCCGTCACTTTTGGAATGTAAAATTCTAAAGAAACTTCAATTAACGTTGATCCGTTTTCCCTTGTTGCGTTTGCCGTAAAACCCGCGCTTCCTCTGTCAAATTCCCATTTGTAAAATGTTGTTGCGCCCGTCATAGTAACCGCCGTATAGCCGTGCGATCCCGCCGTTGCGTCTAATGTGAACGATGTAATATCGTCCGTGTTTGCTAAATGTATTGCCTTTAATCCGCCACGTCTGTTTCTATCGCAACAAACAACCGAATGTCCACTTGTAATGCTCATATCTTTATTTTTTTAATGTTATTAATTAATATCCTATTTGAACCAACGAATCGTGTAAAAACTGAACACCTAATTTAAAATATGCTCTTACATAAACTTTTTCCGTCAAATCGTCATAAAACATTTTCATTTCGCCTTCGGGATCGTTTGTGTCCGTTCCAACCGCTAAATTTTGTTTTGCTACGTAACACGCACGAACGTTGTCCGTGATCAATCTTTGTGCCGTTGCAACGTCCCAATCATACATTGGTATTACTTCCACACCTCTAAAATAAACTTTGATTGATCCGTCAACTAATTGTGAAAATCCTTCCGCGTTTCCTAAATTTTCTAATGACGTTAAATAATCGTCATACATTAATCTTGAAACGTAAATTCCTTTTTCGTTGTTTGGAACACCTTGTAATGCACTTGGCGCACTTGCCCACATTGCACGTAATGCAACGATTGCGTCACCCGTTGTGAATGCACCCGAATTTGCGATTGCAACTTTGTTTGCGTTAACAACTGAATTTGCAATTAATAGTTTCCACCAACCATCGGTTGAATCATAACAACTTGCGTTTGATCCCGATTCGTCAACATCACCCCACCACGCCAAACGTGTTACGTCTTGCGAAATTCCGTTTCTTACGTTTTCTAATATTGTGTCCATTAACGCCGTTCCTTCTAAATTGAACACGTTAACACCATTTTTGAATGATTCTTCTAAAAACGTTCCGAAAAATGCGTCTTGACATTGTGATACCGCAACTCTCATTCTACCCGCCGTGATCACTTTGTCATTGATGTTGAAATCGCCCGATTCGTTACCGCCACACGTTGTGTATTTTTTCACGATACAAGACAATGCGTCCGCCGTGTAAAGATTCATTTTGTGTTTAACGTTCGGTATTACTCTAAATTGCATAATGTCCGAATCCCTAAAGATTGGTTCTAAAAACAATTCGTTAAATTGTGCGCCACTATATGTTGCGCTGATGTTGTCTAATGCTACGTTTGCCATTTTAAATTTCTTTTTTAGTTAATTTTTTATTTGTTATGCTTTGCGTTTTAATGTTGAAACCATCGCGTTGAAAAATGCCATATTTGGATCAACAACCGCGTTTTCGATCACGCTTGGATCGCCGTTTGGTTTTACGTCGGTTTTACCCGCTTTTAATTTAGAAATTTCAACCGCTTTGTTTTGTAATTGTTCGTTTGCAACTTCTAATTCTTTTGATTTGTTTTCAACTTCATTTTCTGCCATTCCCATTTTTTCTTCAATGTCGTGAATTGCGTTTTCTAAATTGTCAACCCTTGATTTTAATTCTTCATAGGATAATGCCCAATCCGCGTCTTTTGCGGGTGTTCCTTCTTCGTGTCCTTCTTCGTGTTCATTTTTAACACCCAACATTGATTTGATTTTGCCCAATAGGGACGCGTCGTTTGAAACTTCTTTTGTTTCAACAACGTTTTCATTTTGCGTATTTTCCGCCATAACAATTGTTTTTGATTGATTAATAATTTTGTTTATTTTTTCGTTTGAAATATTTTCAAATTTTGAAACGTCATAATTGTTTTCGATTTTTAATGGTTGTGTGATCCCATTAATTAATCCCATTTCCAATGTTTCCGTTGAATTAAACCACGTTTCGACGTCCATTAAATTAATATAATGATCCGCGTTGTGTTTTGATTTTGACGCATAAATTCCCGCGATTTCATTTCTTATTTTATCCAAAATGTTTGCGGTTTTTCTTAATTCGTTTGCGTCGCCACCACTCATTGCAAATGGATTGTGGATCATAAACAATGAATTTTCCGCCATTTCTATTGTGTCACCCGCCATTGCAATAACCGACGCAATGGACGCCGAAATTCCTTCGACTTTGGTTGTCACTTTTTTTGAATGATTTTTTAAAGCATTGTAAATTGCCAATCCGTCAAAAACCGATCCGCCTAATGAATTAATATGGACGTCGATGTTTTTGTCTTTTATCGTTTTTAATTCGTCGATAAAATTTTTCGCGTTGACGTCGTGTCCGCCAACTTCTGAATAAATGTAAACGTCCGCCGTTTCCGACTTTGCGTTGTTTTGTATTTCAAACCAATTTTTCATTGTGACAAAAATATAAAAGGTGAAAAAAAGTTTTACGAAAAAATGGGAATAAAAAAACACGGGTTGTTCGCCCGTGTCTTTTAATGTTTGTTTTTTGGTTTAAAAACTTGGATCGCGGTATTTTTCCATTGTTCCAAAAATTATTGAAACTTTGTTAAAATTTTTGTAACGCTTTGTTACGCCGTCGATCACATTCATTTGGTTATAAAAATTATCCGCGTTTGGATCATTGTATAAATGTTGGTATGATTCAATTCCCAAATCTTTTAATAAAATTTCGGTTGATCCGTAACCAAATTTTTTGTAATATTTATTTGATAATGATTTGATAATTTCAACACTATAACCAACCGATCCCCAACATTGTTTTTTTGCGTTCCACTCAATGTTTGTTGTGTGATTTTTTACATTTGATTGGTATGTGTAACGTTCGTCGCCATAACCCGATCCAACAAATGTTGTGTCCATTAAACGAATAACACACGCGTTGCCGTCGTTTGAAACTTCAATTACTTCGTATGCTTCACGATCTGAATACATTAATATTGTTGCACCTTCACCAACAATCGGTGTTGATTGATTGTTTCCCATCATTTGGTTGATGAATCCACCCGCTACACCGATTTTTCTTGTTTGTTGTTTTACTGAATTTGACATTTTATTTGGTTTTTTTTGGTTTTGGGATTATTCCCTTTGTTTGATGGTGTAAATATACAACCTTTTTTTCATTCCGTGCAACTTTGTTTTACTTTATTTGCATAAAAAAAGGGAATTATTTTGTTTTCCCTTGTAAATCAACGACTTAACGACGATTTTTTTTGTGTATTTTCTTTACTTTTATCTTATAATCACCCAATATTGTTTCATTTTTGGTAAATTTTGGGCGGTATTTATAGACAATTCCTTGAATTTGTCGATCACTTAAATTGTATTTAATGGACAAATCCATAAATGTATGCGTGACGTGTCCTTTGTTTTCCCGTAATATCGTGTCAAAATCCGCAATGATCAAATAATTTCGAATTCGTGTTGGTTCACACAAACCGCGTTCCGTTAAATGATAAACAACGTCTTTTGGCGTCGCGAATTCACCAAAACGCGTTTGCACTTCGTCCCATATTGTTTCGATAAAATCAATCACCAATGTTATGTCGTTTGGTTTTGCCATATTTTGTAAATCGAAAACATATAATCAACCATTTTTTTTGCGCAACCCCCACAACCAAAAATGTTTCCCTTTGTGTTTGGATCAACATATTTTTGGAAATACGGCAATAACTCCATTCCTTCTTTGCGCGGTATTTGCCACGCACCCCGTGCGTCTTTGTGTTTAATGAATCGATCCATTAAACGTGTTATTTCTTTGCGATCGTCCGATGTTATGTCTTTTGCGATTTCGGTTTGTTTGTTTTCCATTTCGTCAAATTTACTTTTTTTATATATTGGGAACGTCATAAATAAATGTTTTTTTTAACAAATATATGTTTATTTCACCACTTACCGATTGGACATTTGCCGTCAAACTCTTTTGTGACACTTGTTTTTGCACTTAATAAACATTTGCAAAGTGAACACGAATCGTAATTTAACACGCGTAAAAACTTGTTTGATCGATGGGCGCATTTTCTGCAAATGTCCATTCTTTTTTTCTTTGTTTTTTTATCTACTATAAACATATATTTAATTTTAAAACGTTATTCGTGATTCAATATTTTTGACATTGTTTTGTGAATTTGTTACGTCGGCTTCAACTAACAACACTTGTTGGTTCGACATTGCTTCGGTTAATGCTTCAAACATATCGTTTTCACCCGTCAATGTGTCCGTTCCAAAAACCATTCCGCCGTCGGCAAATTTACGTCCGCCACCCGCAACATTCATTTTTGACAATATAGGTTTAAACATTGCCGTTGATCTTTTATTGATCACCGCTTCGCCACCTTCTAATTCCGCAACACGTCCGCCAACACTAAATTTTTCACCACCTTGTGCGTGTGATTGTCCATAAACCATTCCCCCCATTTTGAAAAATGAATCGTCCATAACACCCCCCAATTCCGCCGTTGGCGGTGCTTGTGCTTTTATTGTTGCTAATTGAAACGCCGTTGTTGCAACAACACCCGCGATCATAACACCTTTAATGATTGCGTCCGCAATAACATTTCCCGTTGCCGTTCCCGCTAAAATATTCATTACCGCTTGTGCGCCACCGATAATTGCTTGGGCGGTTTGCAATTTTTTGTCCTTGTCGAATTGTTCAATTTTTAACGCCAACATTTTGTCGTCGTGTTTTTTTGTTATTCCTTCGATTGCGTCCGCTTGTTCTTCGCTACTCATTGACGCGAATTCCGCCGTTTCCTTATATGCTTCAATTTCGGTTGCCTTTTCTTGTTCAATGACACCTAATTTTGTATTCAATTGTTCTTGTTGCAACGCATTAAATGACGACATAACGTCCGTGACTAATGATAATGTCATATCGATTGCACCGATCAATTCTTCACCCGTAAGAATTCCGCCGTCTTCGTTCGTCCCAAATATTGCACCTTTTAAGAATCCGCCCGATCCCCCGTCATTTTTTAGTGCAACTTCAAAACCTTCAATTTCACCTTTTAATCGTTTAATGTCCGCAATTTGTGCATCGGTTGAAATTCCCGACGCTTCCGCCGTTTTCAATGCCAAATCCAATTGCGCTTTTGCTACTTTTAACGCCAATGAAATTCGTTCTTTTGCAACGTCCGCACCCGCGTTTTCTAAATCCGTTAAAATTCTTAATTGTTCTTTGTCCGCGTCAATAACTTTTAATCCCGCTTCGCGCAATTCTAATAATTTATTTGTTTGTTCTTCGACACCCTTATTAACGATTTTGTTTTGTTTTTCGATTTCGTCGTCAACAATTTTTAAATCTTTTTTTGATTTTATTACGTCGTTTGTTGCCTTTGTTACTTTGATTGCGGTTTGTGTTTCAATTTCACCAACTCGTGTTGCGCGTTCTTCAACACTCATTTTTTGCGCTTCCTCTGAATTTATAAACGCCGTTTTTGCTTGTTCACCAATAACAATTTGTTTTGTTAATTCTTCCTCATATCCTTTGACTTCGTCTTTTAATAATTGATATGCGGTTTTTAAATTTCCCGTTGCAAATGAATGTGTGTTTGTGCTTCGACTTAATCCCGCCAAAACTGAATTTTGATCCGCATAAACTTTTGCAATTTGATTGTTTATGTTTTCCAATTTATTTGATGACGCTAAAACATTATTGTTAACGTCGTTTGCAACGTCTTGTGCGTCGTTTTTATCTTTAATAATACTTATAACGGCGGATTCGGAATTTAGCAAAGACAAATTCGCTTGTTCCGTTGCCGTTTGGTTTTCTTCAACTGCGGTTGCTTCGTCGTCTAAACCTTGAATAATAATCCGCGTGTTTGCACTAATATTATTTCCACGCGTGTTGACTTGTTGCGCTTCGTTCAAATAAAAATCGCGCAAAACTTCGTCTTCGGTTTTAATTGCGTTTGATCGTTCGTCGCTATCTGCGACAAAATCCGCCGTTGATCGTGCGCCAACGCTTTGTCGTTCTTCGTCCAACTTTAATATGTCATTGTTTATTTTTAACAATGTTTTATTTGGTGCGATTGCGTCTTCTTTTGCTTTGTTTAATTCTTTTTCCGCAATTACTTGTGCTTTTATTAATTCCGTGATTGATTCTTCGGACGCTTGTAAAACGATTTTTCTTTTAATTGCGTCAACTGCATTTTTATAACTCGTTTCTAATTGTGCAACAATGGTTTTTTCGTCTTGTAAATTTGAAATGTTTGTTCCCGCTAATTTATTAAAATCGCTTAATGCTTTTTCACGTTCTTTTAAATCTAAATTTGCGTTTTTGATTTGTCCCGACAACGCTTTTAATCGTGCGATTTCGTCCGTTTGTTGTTTGCCGTTCTTTTTTCTAATGTCCGACAATTTAGATTCCAACCCAATTGTTTTTTTTACTTCAACGTTTGATTCCTTTTGAATGTCCGCGCCTTTTTCCGTTTCTGAATTCCACGATGCCAAAATTGCAATTCCCGTTGCGATTCCCGAAATTAGTAATCCTACGGGATTTGCACTCATTGCAAAATTCCACGCCGTTTGAAACGCCTTTGCAACCTTAACAATTACGTTCCACGCTTTTGTGACAAACCCCGATTTTAATAATGACGCCGTGAATGTTCCTTGCGCAACTGATCCCGCAATTATAACCGCCGTATATGCGCCAACCGCGATTGAAATTAATTTAAAATTTTCAACTAATGTCGATAACCCGTTAAATAATAAAGCGATCCCGTCAACAATTAATGTTATTGCGGGTGCTAATGCTTCGAACAATTCAATCACAAATCCGTTTGCACTCGATGACGCTTCGTCTAATGATCCTTTTAATGAATCACGCATAACGTCCGCAAATCTTTTTGCCGTTCCCTCTGATTCTTCTAATGACTTTGTCAAAATTCCAACTTCTTTTGCGCCACTTGCTAACGTTGCAAATGCCGTAACCGATCGTTTGTCCGTCAAACCTAACATTTCTTCAACGTCCGTTCCACTTTCAAACAAATCATTCAACGCGGGTAACAATGTATCAATTGATGTAACCGATCCGCCCAATTTTTGGGACAATGACGAATTTGAATCGGCTAATTTTAAAAATATTGATCTTAACGATGTCCCCGCCGTTGACGCTTCTAATCCCGCGTTTGATAATTGCCCTAATAATGCGGTTGTTCCTTCTAAACTAAAACCCAATTGTGACGCAATCGCACCAACTTTTGGAAATGCTACATTAAATTTTTGTAAATCCAACGCCGTTGAACTAAACGCCGACGCCAAAATATCCGTCACCCTTGTTGCTTCGGACGCTTCTAATTTATACGAATTTAAAACCACACCGACAATTTCCCCCGTTTCCGCAATATCGTTTCCAAATGCAAACGCCAAATCCAATGTCGCACCCGTCATTGCTTCAATTTCGGTTGGATCAAATCCCAACTTTGCCAATTCCTTTTGTAATCCCGCAACCTCACCCGCCGTAAACGCGGTTGATGCGCCCAATTCTTTTGCGCTATTCGATAACAATTCTAAATCTTCGGCGGTTGCGCCACTAATGACACCAACTTGTTTCATTTGAAATTCAAAATCAACAAACGTTCCCAATACACGTTGAAATGTTTTAAACGCTATAATCGCACCACCAACCGCCGTTGCAACACTTGTGATTGCTTGTTTATAATTTCCGACATTCCTTTGGTTTCGTCCCATTTGCGCGTCCATTGCTTTTAACGACGTTGTGTTGATTTTAATTTGTGAACTTAATTTTTGGAATTCTACTTTGTTTTTTCCTAATGGATCGGCTAATTTTCGCAATGACGCCGACAACTTCGCGTTTTGTGCCGTTAATGAATTATATGATTTGTCGGTTGCTGAAACCGCTTTTGCATTTTTAATTAATTCGGTTTTTCCTTTGTTTAATTCACCGCGCAATCCTTTTAATTTTGTTTCCGCCGTCACAATCTTTGCGTTGTATTTGTCTTGTGATTCCCCCGCTTGTTTGCCCGATTCTTTTAATTCTTTTAATTCCGCATTTGTTTTGTCGATTTCGGTTTTCAATTTTGCCATTGAATCCGTCCCAACAACTTTAATGTCTAATATTGTGCTTATTGTTGTCATATTTAAAATGTTGTTTGTTGATCAAATATTACTAATCGTGTGTAATGAAATGTTTGTGATCGTGTTGTTTTAACTGAAAATTCCGAAACACTAAACAATGCGTTGTTTAACCCTCTTAAAATTAAATTTGGGTTTGTGTCCGTGTGTGTGAACGAAAATTCTTTTGTTCCAACCGCCGTAATTCGTTCAATTGTTTTTCCCGTGTTGTCCGCGATTTCAACAATACCAACACCATTAATTGCCGTGCAAACAATTTTCACATTGAATGATTCGCCCGTTGTTAAAACGCTTTGATAAATTCCCGAATTCGCCGTTGCGCCAATTGTAGCAATTCCGCCCGTTGCGCTTGTTGTTCCATATGTTGTGTAATCGTTCAAATTATTTGTAAAATTTGGATCAACTATTTTTTCACGTCCCCCACCAAATGGTGAACCTTCGGGAACGCCCGTCATAATTTCTTTGAATTCACCCGTTGTTGCGTCTTCATAATAAACATTTCCCCCGCCACCTTCACGAATCATTCCCGTTGTGTCAACTGCAAAGGCGGTTGAATTGTTTTGTGTTATTGCGAACGGCATATTTGAACGGACGTTGTTTCCTTCGCCCAAAATTATTTGATTGTTTTTTGTGTTTTTAATATTGTTTCCAATTGATATTGAACCAATGTTAATGTTGTTGTTTTTTCCAACATTTGAAGAATTTAAAAATCCGTTTGAAATTAATTTTCCCCCATCGTCAAAATAATTTGTGTTTTGAAATGAAACAATTTTGTTTGGCAACGAATCCGATTGGACACCGACGTTAATTTTTGGAATTTTTGTTGGACTATAAACGCCCAAATTTCCCGATGTGATCAATTCATTGTTTGGAATTTTTACGTTTCCGTGATTGACTAATTCCGCCGTGTAATCCGCCCATTGATGCGTGTTGTTATGTCCCCAACCCGTGTTGATCAATGGAAATTTTATTTTACTTGGACGAACATTGTTAAATTGGTATAATTCAACCGATGTCAATTTATTTTGTCCCGCTTGAAAATCGGTGATTTTGTTTAATATCCAATATGTGTCCGATTGTTTACCTTGTATGTGAATTAATCTTTTAAAATCCAATCCCGAAATGTCTTGTGCGGTTAATTTAAACAACGCTTTTTTAATCACGGGACGTTCAATCAATGACAAAATATTATTTTCCCAAAACATTTCATATAATCCCGATGTTGATTGATACGGCGGGGCGGTTGAAACGGCGTTAATGTCTGAATTTTCAAAATATAATGACGGCGCGTTATATGTTACGCCGTTAATAACTAATGTTCCACCCAAATTTCCGACTTGATCCGAATAAACACCCGCAAATGGATATGTTTGTAAATTTTGAAATGGTGACGTGTTGTTGTCATAACCCCAACGCCACGTGTTCGCGTTCGTTGCGCCGTCTTCTTGGTTCAATGGTTGTAATCCATACCAACACAAAATTCGTGGCGAATATTCGTTGTTTTTATCGGGCAAATCGGCGTTCGTTGTTGAACCCCAAATTGTGGAATATTCGGAATGAATAACGGGTGTAAATGGACAATTATACGTTCCATTGTTTGAAATCGTTTTGTCGTAAAACATATACGTTGGCGAATAAAAATCCGATCCAATCTTTTGTTCTTCATTAATAAACAATTCACCCAAATTTAATGTTTCCGATCCCAATTCACATTTTTGTCCTTTTAATCGGTTTCGTTCTTCAACAAATCCGTCCGTTCCGTCATTCTCATATGTGAAACACAAATTCCGTTTTAATGCGTTATATAAATATTCATTTTTTTGATCGGTTGATTCGTCCATTTTATTTGTCCAATCAATCGCGTTTGAAATTGGATCGAAAAACATATCGCGCGGTTCAACTTTTATTGTCTTTGCGATTTCGTCAGATTCCCACATTAAATTGAACAATCCCGTTAAACCATTTATCCAACTTAATTGTGTAATGTCACACGGCAAAATTTGCGACAATGAAATGTTACCCCCCGCAACCAATGCCGACGTTAAATTTCCTTTGAATTCTTGTTTGTTACATTTATATTTCATTTGTGTTAAACCAACAACATTTTCATATCCAAAAAATGTTGCGTCCGCATATTCCCATTTTTCGACTTGGACTTCACCATAAGCAAAAACTTTGTCGTTGGCGTGTAAAATATCTAATTGAACACCCGTAAATCCTAACGTTGATTTTAAATTTGTATTTCCTAACGGGTAATTTTCGCAATAATACGCGGGGACGCTTGGGTTTGATGAATTATATTTTCGATCACTTTGTGTTGAAACAACGTGATATTTTCCCGTTGAATGTTTATAATGAATTAAATAAACATTGAAAATATATGTGTTTCCTTCTTTGTATGTTTCAAATGTTCCGTCGGGTTCAACACCGCCCGAAATACAATCCGCCGAATTTCCACCTTCGCCCGTTCCTTGTGTGTAAATTGATTGCGCACCACCACCCGCGCCCGTTGGCAAATCAAACGCCGTGACGGGATCGGTTATTTCATATGCGTTATTCATTTCCAATTCCATTGATCCGTTGAATTCATACGTTCCCAAAAACGATGTTTGGAATGTTGATGTTTCCAATTGAATTGATTGTGTCGAATTTCCTTGTGTAATATCACACGAAACACAACCCCAATCCATACCAACAATTTGATTTCCGCCACTACACGGATCGGGACGATTCCACGGGACACGTGGAAATGAAGAATTGCCCGTTCCATAACAACCCCAATACCAACCCGCCAATGTTGGTTTTTGACTTGATGACGCGCCCATAAAATTATACGGACTTAACACGTCAAATGTTGGTGTTAATTGTTGTGTTGTGATCAAATTTGTTGGATCACACGTTGGACAAACTATTGTTAACGCCGTCATTTGTCCGTGCCAATTATTCCCGACAACCGAACCACAATTGTTTGACGATGTCGGATCGTTATAATTCAACGGCGTTTTCCAATCCGTTGGTGTTCCGTTTATATATTCAAAAGAATAATCGGAAATTAAATTGTCAGAATTAACAAAATCCTCTTTTGGCAAATAAGACACCAAACGTTTAAACCATTCCGTTTCAAAAAATACGGAATCTAACGTGTAACCTTGTTTTGCAAAAATACATTTTATCATATTATAAAAATAAAATGCGGGTGACATATCGGACGGACTAACAAACGCCGTTCCGCCGTCCGTGTAATTCCATTTTCCCGTGTTAACTAATGGGTAAACAATATGTGTTTGAACGCCACCGATTGTTTCACCCGCTTGTCCAAATGCCCACGTGTCCGAAATTGCGTTTCGTCCAAACGTCGCATTAACGGGTGCGTTTGGGAAAAAGTTTCCCGCCGTGAAATCAATTTCACACAAATTTAATGAAGACAACGCATTTACCCATTTAAAATTTTCACCATAAACGTTGCATTCATACGATTTTGGATTTCCGTTATATGTTGTTCCTTTTACTTGGAATTTACCTTGCAAAACAATTAATCCGTCAATAAAAATTTGGGCGTCGTAATCTTCGACATATTGGAATGAACTATAAAGAGAATCCGAAAACAACATTTGTAAAATTGTATTGTTGTTTTTCGTTGCGGGAATTGAAAATGTTTTTGAAAATGAACCTTTTGATGACGACGGATCTTGGACGTCCTTAATTGAATAAGTTAACGCCAACGGAAAATCCGTCACCTTTGTAATGTCTAAATCGAAAACTTCACGATCCGATCGTCTAATTATAAATTGAATATTTGGTGTGTATTGCGCCATTTTTTTTTGTTTTAATAACGTGGTTGTCTTTGGTTTACCGCACGTGCAAATTTAAACTTTAATTGTTGGACATTTTCCGTCGTGTCTTCAAACACGGCGGTTGCGGGTGTTATAACAATTGGAACAAAATAATATGGTTGTTCATAATTTGATAATGCGATGTCCGCGTCTGATACTTGCGTAAATCCATCGTTTGCAACTTTCAAATAAACTTGCGTTGACGAAAACATTTCCGAAAAATGCTTTGCATATTCGGGTTTCATAAAATGGGTGTCAACTGAAAATTCCGTGATTTGTTCGTTACTCCAATTGCTATTTCCAAACGCCATCGGTTGTTTCCAATTTTCATAACCCAATGTTTGTTCGAAATTTTGAAATCGGTTTTTTTCGCTTTGTTTATATTTTCCAAACGACGAAACCATATCATATCCGCCCATTGAATTTTTGAAACAAAATCTTAAATAACCTTTATTTTTTAAACATTGGCGATCAACTTTAAAAACATATTCCGTCGCCATAAATGTTGAAATTCCACCACCCGCGTTGACTAAATAATCAACCGAATATGAATTTACGTTTTGAAAATTTGCACCTTCACCCGCATTTGCATTAAATCCATTTTTTAAATCTGCAAATCCAACACACGTTGTGGACACGTTTTTTTCACTTGCGTTTGTTGCAATTGTGTTTGTTCCTAAAATCGCACCCGATCCGTCAAAACTTGCATATGTTCGAAATCTAATTTCTCCCGCGCCTTGTTGATTGCCGTAAAACATTAACATATATTGTTCCGTTTCGTGTATGTTAACGAAACTTTGATAATCTGTTCCACCACTAAATTTGATCGGGTAATTTGTGAACCATCTTTTGCGCCTAACTGCGCTTTCATAAAGAAATTGGAAAAAATTAAATATTGAACCACCTTGTCCATTTGATCGAACGCGTTGTGTTAACCATCGACGATCGGGGACGCCTTCGTGAACGTAAAATATATTTGAAGAAACTTCGGTTGGATCTAAAACAATCAATCCCGTTGTGCCGTCTAAATATTCACGTTGAAATTTGACAACAACTTTAAACGTTGCGACGTCTTGCCAAACCTTATACAAATTCGGCGCACCACTTGAATTTCCCAATTGTTGATTGTTTGGCATATCAAACAACGTGTATTTTGTTAAATTGTTGAATATTTCGGACGCGTCAAATTGATAAACATAATTTATATTCGGAACATTTGCCAACCTAAATTTTCCACCCAATGCCGTTTCAACCGCCGTTGTTTGATCTATGTAATAACAACGCGCAACAATGTTTGTTGTGTCCGCCGTGTTTTCAAAAACTTGAAAAATTATTGGAACTAATGTTGACGTTAAATAATTTGTTAATGGTTTTCTTTGAAATATTATTGCCATAATTAAATGATTATTTGAATGTTTGGTAGGAATGTGTCACCAATTATTTTGACAACTTCCGATTGATATATTTGAACGATTTTTTCCAATTCTTTGTTGATCTTTGGTTGTGATTTTCTAACGAATCCCAATTTTTGTTTGTCCATTGGATTTCCTAAACCAAACCCACCACGTGACGTTGCGGTTTGTTTTGTTGCTATTGCGAACGCCATTCCACGAATCACGTCGTTGTCGCTTGAAATTCCTTTGTCTTGAATCCATTTCATTAATCCCGCGATGTATTCTGAATTTTCCGCACCCGATCGTGTCCGTGCGTCATATGGAATATTGTTTGCGTTCACTCCATATTCAACAACGCGCCAATAATCCAATCCCATTATTTGCATATTAAAACCGAATTCACCTTGTGGCATAATTTGATGCGACAACGAATTTGTCAACGCACCCGATGCGTTACGTTTTAACGCTAATAATTCCAAACCCAAAATGATTTGAATTTGTGTTGCAATGTTGTTAATGGGTTGTAAATTCATATTTTATAATTTATAATCGACGATTGCAAAATCTAAAGAAATCAAAACCTAATGTGACTTTTAATCCTAATAAACGATCGTTCGTTGATTCTTTTATCCTTGTTATTTGCAATGGTGACGTCATAACAAAATCAATTCCATATGATCCAAAATGTCCCCAAAACGATTCCATCCATTGCAATAAATCGTCTTCCATTGCGTCCCACAATTCCAAAATCTTTAAATCGTCCGTGACATTATATGTTGACGGGACATTATTATAAATTGTAAACGTCCAATTTGATTGCATATCAACAACGTTTGAATTGTATTTTTGCGCCGTCAATGTCATTTGTGGCGGGTTCATTATCATTAACGGCAATGTTTTTGAATGTATGTTGTCAACCTCTGATGGGTAACCAAAATAAAATTGTCCACCCGATATGAAAATCCAATATTGTTTCATTTGATCAACAATTTGGTTTGTGTTTGTTATTGCACTCATTTTTTTATCTTTTATTATTTCGTTTTGCGTTTGCTTTTTGTTTCGATTCCGCTTCAACCGATTTTCGAACTTCGGATTCATATTCATTGTTCGCGGATTTCCACGACAAATATGTGAACACGACAAACAAATTTTCCGCCCTTACTGAATCGATGGCGTTGTTCGGTTGCTTTGTAAACAATCCCGTGTTTGCAACGTCATATAATGTATTTAACCAACCATATGGTTTCATAATTTCCCAATTGTTTGTTGCGTGTCGGTTTTCATTTCGGTTTCCGCTTTTAAAAACGTTTGAGAATTTTTCTTGTAAATGTTTGTTTGTTTCGTCAAAAAAAAAACGAAATTCCAAACAACGTCCATTGTCAATCCTTTAAACAATTTTGATTTTTTCAAAACCTTTTGTTCGTCGTAAACTTCGCCAACTTCACGACAAAGAATTGCCATTTGTTCCGCGATCACTCCAAATTTCCCCGCCTTGTTTTGTTCGGTTAACATATCCAATTGCGCCGTTTCTATAAAATCACCAAATGTTGATTCCGTCATTTTTGATTTTGGAAAAAAATATTCTTTTGATTTGTATTTGAAACTTTTTTGTTCGCCGTCGATTGTTTCGTTTTCCGTTATATTGGAATTCAAAAAATTTGACATTGTCATTAATACGTTTGACATTTTATCCGCATTCGCATTGTTTACAATTTCACTTGACAAACCCGTTAATTCTTCAAAAACTAATTTGTTAACTTTTAAATTATTTAATCCACGTTGTGAATCAATCACTTTCAATTGTTGATCCGTTTTGAATCCGTCTTCGTGTGTTGGTTCTTCGAAATCGTTTTGTTTTATAATTTCGTAAATCTTTGAATATTTTTCCAATGTGATTTCGTCCCACGAATTCGGAATGTTTGTTTTTGTTTTTCCAACTAATAAATTAATCATTTGTTTGTTTTTGGTTTTTGGTTTGCAATCTTTTTTCACGTCTGAATTTTCTTTTGTCAATCATTTGTTCCAATTCATTAATTGTTTTTTGAATTGAATTAAATAATAATTCGGTTTGTTCGTCCACTAACATTTCATTTCCTTTTGTTTTAATTGCCGACGCAAAACCGATTCCCGCGAATAACATATAATTTGGAAACATATAAACCCATTCCGATTCGTCAATGTTCATTGATTTTAATTCCCGTCCAATGTTGTTGTGTAATTCTTTTGCGTTGGAAATAACGGGTTTGAAATTTTTAAATTTATAAAAGTTTTTATCGTCCGTGATTATATAAATAAAACGTTCAACGTCATTGATAAATCCATTTAAAATTTTCCCGTGTTCTTTGTTCAATGTTTTTATTTCCATAATTTACAAAAGTAAAAAAATGTTTTATAACCGCGTCGCAATTTTTGGTTTATCCAAAATATAAAATTTTTGTTTTGTTTAATTCAAAATAATATCGCATAATCAATGCGTCCGACAAATCGGGCGATCGTCCCAATAATGATTTGATTTTGTCTTTTGGTGTGATTGATAATTTGTTGTCTTTGTCGATGTCGTGTTGTTTAACCATTTCAAATTCCATAATGATTTTGTTTTTCAATTCACCATTATTTGTTTTGATAAATATTTGTCCATTCATAACACGTTGCGAAAACTTATAATAACATTGTGTTTTTAAGTTTCGGAAATTTTCGTTGTCAAATGCTTTTGCATTATTGACAAAGGATTTGCAACCCTTCAACATATCGACAAAACCACCACCGACGCCGTCCGAATCCGCAACAATGTTTGATCGTTGGACGTTGTGTTTCTTTGCCAATTGATCAACGATGTTTGCCAATTCGTCAATTGAATTTTTATCAAACGTTTGGATTTCTTCACACCGCCAATCGTGCCACAAACAAACAACCGATTGATCCCGTCCATAACGTGCAACGTCAACGGAAATA